>Ga0247825_10000257_pt1 | contig 32442 bp, 26 predicted proteins | sample 13C_Vanillin_Day_FD_194413 | JGI IMG/M metagenome (GOLD analysis project Ga0247825, IMG submission 194413) | Soil microbial communities from agricultural site in Penn Yan, New York, United States - 13C_Vanillin_Day48 | ecosystem: Environmental > Terrestrial > Soil > Agricultural land | place... | reverse complement strand
TGCGGGGCGCGGAAGACGGCCCCTACGACGGATGGCTGGACGTCAACGGCAGCCCCTACAGCCGCGAAGCGAAGTTCATCGAGCGCATTCGACGACCGAAGTTCGGCCAGTTGCAGATCGACACGACTCTAGAAGACTCGAAGGCCTACACGAAGCCGTGGACGGTGCGTATCGATCAGCGATACCTGCCCGACCAGGAGCTGATCGAGTTCGTCTGTAACGAGAACCAGCAATTCCGTCGCCGCATCAAGATCGACTGACTGTGAAGGGGTCAGACCCCTTCACGGCTTTTCCTCGGCGTCATGTTCGAGCGCTACACGGAACAGGCGCGACGCGCGCTCTTCTTCGCCCGCTACGAGGCGTTCCAGGTCGGGAGCGCGTTCATCGAGACCGAGCATCTTCTGCTCGGTCTCTTTCATGAAGAACAGTCACCAACGGTGCGCGTGTTCGGCCGCGCGAATCTCTCGGTTGACGACGTGCGCCGCGAGATCGATGCGCGGACGGCACGTCGGATCGTGACGTCTCAGTCGAACGAAGTGCCGTTCAGCGACGAAGCCAAGTCTGTGCTCGCCTATGCCGCGCAGGAGGCTGACCGGCTGCTGCACCAGCACCTCGGGACCGAACACCTGCTGCTTGGTCTCTTCCGCGAGGAACGCGGCATGGCGGCGACGATCCTCGCAGAGCAGGGACTGCGCATTGCGACGGTTCGCGATCAGATCGTGGAAATGCTCAGCGCCTCTCTGCCCTTACCCGCGGGCTTTCCATTCAGTCGGTTTGTGGCTCCCGCCGAGGCGTCGGGCCTGCGGGTCTCGCCGAGCCGACGGAATCCGCACGAGGGACCGATGGCAGTCACCAGTCCTCGGAGCGTCAGCGCTGATGGATTCACGTTAAAGGAGCTCATCGCCTGGGCCTACCGCGCTGACGTTCGACGCGTGGAGATGCCGGTCGAACTCGATACCCGCGAGAGATACGATGCGCGACTCGATCTGCCCGCCCCACAGAGCTGGCCCGCGCTGGATCGCCTCGTCCAGGAAGGCATCAACACCCACTTCGATATCGAAGTGACACACGAGACGAAGTCGATCGACGTCTTCATCCTGACGGCATCGGATGGCCCATGCCCGGGACGCCGGAAGCAGGAGGAAGTCGATGGCGGAAAGGCAACTTACGCGGGATTCAGCACGGTGGACTTCTCGACATCGGACGGCTTGCCATTCTCGGGCCTCGAGTGGCGCGATCGCCTTCATTCGATTGGTCCGATCATCCTGACCGCGACAACGATCTCCGATTTCGCGCACTGGCTCGAGGAGTTCGTCGGTCATCCGATCGTCGACGAGACCAGCCTCGCCGGGACGTACGACATCGAAGTCCAGGGTGAGATGCAAGGCCTCGAGGAATTACGTCATGCGCTCATCGAACAACTCGCGCTCGTGCTGACCAGGACCCAGCGAGATCTCCCGATCCTGGCGGTGTATCGAGTGACGTCATAACTCGGGCACAGCGGTGGTGTTAGGCTGAACGCGTATGACCGCACACGACGCCGTGACACGCGGACGCGCGGCATTCGATCGGAAGGCATGGTCCGAGGCCTACCGCGAGCTCGCTCTCGCCGATCGGCAGACACCCCTCACGCCTGAGGATCTGGACAGCCTCGCCACGGCGGCGTACCTCGTCGGCGAAGAGTCCATTGCGAGGGACGCGCGCGCCCGTGCGCATGCCGGTTTTGTCGAACGCGGCAACTTTGTTCGCGCGGCGCGCAGCGCCTTCTGGCTTGGCTATGCGCTGATCAACGTGCCGGCGCAACAGTCCCAGGGCAATGGTTGGCTCGCGCGCGCGAAGCGACTGCTCGACGACGCTGGCGAGGAGCGCGTTGAGTACGGGCTGCTCCTGTGCACGCAGGGCTACGGGAAGATCGTCGAAGGTGATCTCACGTCGGCGCTCGGCATCTTCGAGCAAGCCGATCGCGTGGGAACGCAGTTCGCCGACATCGACGTCACCTCGCTCGCGCGCCACGCACAGGCGCGCGTGCTGCTGCGGATGAATCGACGTGCCGAAGGCTTCGCCCTGCTGGACGAAGTCATGCTCGCCGTCACGGGCGGCGAGGTCGTTCCGATGATCGCGGGCGTGATCTACTGCAGCATGATCAGCGCGTGCTACGACGTGTTCGACGTCGATCGCGCGCAGGAGTGGACGAATGCCCTGAGCGGCTGGTGCGCCGCCCATCCAGACATTACGCCCTTCCGTGGACAGTGTCTGGTTCGGCGTTCGGAGTTGATGCAGCTGCACGGGGAATGGGACGACGCGGTGGCCGAGGCGCAACGGGCGACCACGCTGCTCGCGCGGGCGGCAGTCGAAACCGAGGTCGGCGCGGCACATTATCAGGAAGGCGAGCTCTATCGCCTTCGCGGAGATCTGGCGCGTGCGGAGGAATCGTACCGTCGCGCCAGCCAGTCAGGACGAAAGCCCTACCCCGGCCTCGCGCTGCTGCGTCTTGCGCAGGGCAACGTCGAGGCTGCCGGCGCTGCGGCCCGTCGCATGCTCGAGGAGACACGAGACACGCGCAGTCGCGCGCGGTTGCTTGGTGCGGCGGTAGAAATCATGCTCGCGCTGCACGACATCGCATCGGCTCGCGCCTGGGCAGACGAGCTTTCGCAGATCGCCCGCACGTTCGAATCACGTGTCCTGCTCGCGACAGCGGCGCAAGCGTGTGGTGTGGTCAGCCTCGCAGCCGGAGAAGCCGGCGCCGCGTTGGAGTTGCTGCGAAGCGCGTTGACAGCCTGGCAGGAGCTGCGTGCGCCGCATGAGGTGGGACGCATTCGCGAGCTCATCGGCCGCGCGTATCGCCTGCTCGGTGACGAAGAAGGCGCGCAGCTGGAGTTCGAGGCTGCGCAAGACACCTTCGAGCGCCTCGGCGCCGCTCCTGACGCGGCACGTGTCGCGTCGCTGGTCGCGCATCCGACGGCTCCCGTGTCAGGCGCGCTGACCGGCCGCGAGGTCGAAGTGCTGCGACTCGTCGCTACGGGAAAGACCAATCGTGCGATCGCCCTCGACCTCTCCATCAGCGAAAAGACCGTGGCGCGTCACCTGAGCAACATCTTCACCAAGCTCGACCTGCCATCCCGCTCTGCCGCGACGGCTTACGCGTACGAGCACAAACTGCTGTAGTGGCTGCGAGCTCGCCGAACGATGAGTCGAACGGTGCGAAGGTGCGGTGTGCGGAGGTGGACGGTCCAGTGCGATGGTGCGAGGTGCGGCGTACTTGCGGACATGGCGGCGGACCCTCGGACAGGACCTTCGCCCTTCGGACCGGACCTCCGCACGCCGCACCATCGCCCCATCGGACCGCACGTCATCTACAAAGAATCCTTCCGACTACATAGAAATACCCACGCGGTTCGCCCGCTCAGATTGGGCATTTCGGCCGATGCGCGACCCACCGCTGTCGTTCTACCTTGTTGATACAGCGGAGGCACCATGCGCAACGAATCTCAAACAGAGCGGATCGACACAGTCGTCATCGGCGCCGGTCAGGCCGGCCTCTCGGTCGGGTATCACCTCAGTCAACGCGGTGTGCCGTTCGTCATTCTCGACGCCAACGAACGCATCGGCGATCAATGGCGGCGCCGCTGGGATTCGCTGCGGCTCTTTACCCCGGCGCAATTTGCGGGTCTCGACGGCATGACGTTCCCGGCGCCGCCGCACTCCTTCCCCACCAAGGACGAGATGGGGAATTTCCTCGAACACTATGCGCGAACGTTCAAACTGCCCGTGCTGTCCAGCACGCGCGTGGAACGCGTGTCGCGTCACGGCGATGGGTTTCTCGTCATCGCTGGCACTCGACGCTTCGAAGCGCGCAACGTCGTCGTGGCCATGGCGAACTATCAGCGCCCCCGCGTGCCATCGTTCGCGAAAGAACTCGACCCACGCATCGTCCAGATCCATTCCTACGACTACCGCAATCCTGCGCAGCTCCGCGACGGCGACGTCCTCGTGGTCGGAGCGGGCAACTCCGGCGCCGAAATCGCGCTTGAAACGTCGCGCGCGCACAAGACGTGGATGTCGGGTCGCGATGTCGGCCACGTGCCTTTCGATGTCGACGGCCTTGCCGCTCGTCTCTTCCTGTTCCGCCTGGTGCTGCGCGTGCTCTTTCACCGCATCCTGACGATCGCAACACCTTTCGGCCGCGCCATGCGCCCGAAGGTGCTCCACATCGGCGGCCCACTCGTGCGAACGAAGCCAAGAGACCTCGACACCGCCGGCGTTCGGCGCGTACCTCGTGTGGCGGGCGTTCAGAACGGACTGCCAATCCTCGATGACGGCCGTGTCCTCGACGTGAAGAACGTGGTGTGGTGCACCGGCTTCCACCCGGGATTCTCGTGGCTCGATCTCCCGGTCTTCGGTCCAGACGGCGACCCCGCGCACGAGCGCGGCATCGTGACGAGCCATCCGGGCCTGTACTTCGTCGGGCTGCACTTCCTCTACGCGTTCTCGTCGACCATGATTCACGGCGTCGGACGCGACGCCGAGCGCATCGCGAGCCACGTCGCGGCACGCGCGAGCCGCATAGCGGAGCCGCCGGCAGTCGCGTCGAGCGCGGCCTGATCCCTCTCCCCCTTGCGCTTCGACAGGAGACGCGCTAGGCTCCTGTCGAAGCACAAAGGGTGAGGCCATGTCCGACGAGCAGATCGATCTCCCGCAGGGCACTCTCGACCTCCTGATTCTGAAGACGCTCGCGCTCGAGCCGCGCCATGGCTGGGCGATCTCGGAGCGTCTGCATCAGATCTCCAGCGCCACACTGAGAATTCGCCAGGGGTCGCTCTACCCTGCCCTCCATCGCCTCGAGCGCCGAGGATGGATCAAAGCGTCGTGGGGCACGTCTGACAACAACCGCCGCGCGAAGTACTACGAGCTCACGAAGAAAGGGCGCGCACGGCTGGAAATGGAGATCTCCGCCTGGCGGAAGCTGACGACGGCCGTCGCACAGGTCATCGAGAGCGTGTAGAGACCTCCCGATGCTCAGCGATCTTCTCCATCGACTGCGCTCCCTCTTTCGTCGCGATATCGTCGAACTCGAGCTCGACGAGGAGATGCGTTTCCATCTCGAGCAGCAGGTAGACGGCTACATGCGGGAGGGCCTCGACCGACGCCAGGCTCTTCGACGTGCACGGCTCGAATTTGGCGGTCTCGACGCGATCAAAGAGGCGCATCGTGACGCGCGTGGAGTGAGCCTGATCGGGCAACTCGCTCCCGGAGTGTCGCTGAAGTCGGCGATCGCTGAAGCCAATACCATGGGCGCGGCGATTCGCCCGCCATGGCCGGCCGACGCCGACCCTCTGACCGTGCCGCGATTCGAGGTCGAGCGGCTCAAGGACCGGACCGTCGAGCGCGTGCGGCCCGCCCTGCAGGTCTTCCTCGTCGCGGTTGTCGTGGTTCTCCTCATCGTGTGCGCCAACGTCGCAAATCTGTTGCTGGCACGCGGCACGGTCCGACGACGCGAGATCGCGATGCGTCTCTCGATCGGTGCGACCCGCGCACGAGTCGTTCGCCAGATCCTGACGGAGTCGCTCGTGCTGGCGCTTGCGGGCGGCGCGATCGGTGCGCTGCTGGGCGCGGCAGGCGTGTCGCTGATCAAGAACATGGCGACGGTGGAGGCGCCGGGGATCTATCGACTCATGTTCGGCGCGACGATCCTGCCACGCGCCCACGAGATAACGGTCGATCTCAGGATGCTCGGCATTGCGTTCGGTCTCGCCACGATCACGAGCGTCGTGTTCGGCCTGTTGCCCGCCTTGACCCTCGCGCGCGCGAATCACGGCGCCGCAACGGGATCGCGCGGAAGGGGCACCGGACGTGGAGAGTCGCGGATTCGAGCGGCATTGGTCGTCGGGCAATTGGTCATGGCCACCGTGCTGCTCGTCAGCGCCGGTCTGCTCGCTCACAGCTTCCTCAGGCTGTCCAACGTCAACAACGGTTACGACCCGTCCAACGTCGTCACGTTCAACCTGCTCTTGCCGGATCAGTACTCAATCACCCGGAAGGCCGAAACAGTCGACCGGCTGCTGACACGGCTGCGGGCCTTACCCAATGTGAGCACGGCCGGCTCCTCGCGTCACGGTGTCCTCATCGGCGAGGAGATCGTCAACAGCGTCGACGCCAACGTCGGAATCGATGCGCTGGTTCCCATGCGTCGTCTGGCAACGAGCGCAGTGGCGCCGCAGCGCTTCTATGCGGTCATACTCGGCCTGTTTGCGGCGGTCGCCGCGATTCTCGCCGCGCTCGGCATCTACGGGTTGCTGACGCATGCCGTGATCCAACGGACCCAGGAGATCGGCATCCGAATGGCGATCGGAGCGCAGCGGACAGAGGTTCTGGCGCTCGTGCTGCGCCGGGGTCTGACGCTCACAGCGGTCGGCATCGCCCTGGGTCTCATCGCATCGGCGCTGAGCACGCGCGTGCTGCAGGGGCTGCTGTTCGGTGTCACGCCCCTCGATCCCAGAACGTTTCTCTTCGTGTCGCTGCTGTTTGGGCTGGTCGCGAGTTTTGCCTCATACCTGCCGGCACGGCGCGCGACGAGAGTCGATGCGCTCATCGCGCTGCGAACGGAGTGAGAGCCATGCTGACCGATCTCATCCTCCGGATCCGCTCTCTCGTCCGGCGGCCGACGGTCGAACGGGAACTCGACGATGAGTTGCGATTTCACCTGGAGCAACAAGTCGAGTCCTATCGCCGGGCTGGCCTCTCGCGAGATGAGGCCGTTCGGCGCGCGACACTGGAGTTCGGCGGGCTCGATCAGATCAAGGAAGCGCATCGCGACGTCAGGGGGATCGGTTTCCTCAGCCACCTCGGTCGCGATCTTCATCACGGCCTTCGTCAATTCCGCCGGTCACCTGGCTTCAGCGCACTCGCCGTGCTGTGTCTCGGGCTCGCCATCGGCGTGAACACGTCGATTTTCGGCGTCCTGAACTCAGTGCTCCTCCGGCCGATGCCGGTGCAGCAGCCGGAGCGACTGATCGTGGTCAGCCGCGGCGACACCGCCAGCTTCTCGTATCCGACCTACCGCGAATTCCGTGATCGCAACCGCACACTGTCTGCACTCGCGGCCTCGATGCCGAGCGAATCCGACCTCGACATCGACGGCAGCAGCACATTCGTCGCCGCGGAGGCGGTCTCGGGGAACTACTCGACGGTGATCGGCGTACGGACGGCGCTCGGGCGCTGGTTCTCGAGTGACGCGGAGCCGGCCGCGGTGATCAGCTACACCGTCTGGCAACGTCAGTTCAATCTCGACCCCAACGTACTGGGACGAACGATCCGCTCGGAATCGCAGTCGTACTCGGTCGCGGGCGTCGCGCCACGCGAGTTCAACGGGACCTTCTCGCCGCTTCGAACGGACATCTGGGTACCGATCGGAACGCGGCCATCACTCGTCGCGCTGCAGGAAGACAGGACAGCTCGAACACTGATGCTCTTCGGACGGTTGACTGACAATGCGACACCGGTACAGGCATCGTCCGAACTCAACACGATCGAGGCGCAGCTCGCGACGGAGCGCACCTCCCCATCCGAAGCAGTGGCGCCGGTCGTGGCCGACCAGGTCCGCGGCATCGCCAACGTCGGCAATCGCCGGCGAGCCCAGGTCGTCGCAACCTTCCTGACGGTCGTCGTTGCGCTGGTGCTGCTCATCGCCTGCGTGAACGTGGGCAATCTGTTGTTGGTGCGCGGCGCCGTCAGGCAGCGTGAGTTCGCACTGCGGCGCGCATTGGGGGCGAGCCGGCATCGCGTGCTGCAGCAACTGCTGACCGAGAGCCTGTTACTGGCGATCGGTGGCGGCATCTGCGGTCTGGTGCTCGCGCGCTGGACAAATGCGGTACTCGAGCGCTCGCTGCCGCTGGTGCAGGGCCTGTTTCCACTACAGCTCGACTTCGATCTCGATTGGCGGGTGCTCGCGTTCACCGCCGTCGTTTCGTTGGCGACAACCGTGCTCTGCGGCCTGCTGCCAGCCTGGCGTGCGTCTCGTACGGACGGTCTCGTCGCATTCAGGGGCGAGATCGTCGTCGGTGCACCTCGCCGACGTCCGCTCGGACTCGTCGCGCAGGTCGTGATGTCGTTCGTCCTACTGCTCGTCGCAGGAACGTTCGTCCAGGCGCTCGTGCGGATGCAGACCGCAGATCCAGGCTTTGCCGTGAACGGCCGGCTCTACGCGTACTCGTTTATCCCAACGCCCGGTATCACCCCTGCCGCCAGTCGTCAGATCTACTCACGCGCCATCGACGAACTGAAGGGCCTGCCGGGCATCCGCAACGCGACGCTCTCCTACGCGCTGCCGCTCATGCCGACCGGTTCTGAGTGCGCCGCCCGCGCCAATGGGCCGCGCACACCAATTACAACGGGCGGCGTCGATCCCGGCTACTTCCGGACGATGAAGATCGACGTCGTTGAGGGGCGGGAGTTCGCTGCGTCGGACAGTCCCGGCAATGCGAACGTGGTGATTGTGAACGAACGCCTGGCCACCGCGTTCTGGCCAGACAGCTCCCCGATTGGCGAGCGCGTCATGATCGGCTGCAACAACGACGCGACGCCTGCCACCGTCATCGGCGTCGCGCGAAACTCGTCGATCCGCTCGCTTGGCGAGAATCCGCAACCGCATCTTTACTTCCCGTTCGCGCAGCGCTACTCCGGTGGCCTCATCGCGATTCTCGTCGAGACGAGCACGCCGCCTGGCGCGCTGGTCGAACCGGTTCGGCGAACGCTCCTGGGGCTCGGACAGGGAATCCGTGTCTACACCGTGCAGCCTCTGAGTGAGCACGTCGAGCGGTCCTACAGCGCCATCCGGTGGCAGACGTCTGTCCTCACCGCCTTTGGACTGCTGGCGCTCATCCTCGCTGCCGTTGGACTCTACGGCGTAATCACCTATCGAGTGGCTCTCCGCACGCGCGAGATCGGGGTGCGCATGGCGCTCGGAGCCGGACGCCGCAATGTCTTTCGCGAGGTCGTCGGGCAGGGTCTGTCGATTGCACTGATCGGCGTCGTGATCGGCGAGGTCCTGACGATCATGGTCGGGCGCGTGCTGGGCGCGCTGGATCCAGACATCCAACCGCCGGGCATCGTCGTGCTCGTCGTCACCGGCCTGATCTGGATCGTCGTCTCGATCCTGGCCACGTACGTTCCTGCTGCCCGCGCATCCGGGGTGAACCCGCTGATCGCGCTGCGATACGAATAACATGCTCGAAGCCCGCGGCCTCACGAAGCGATACGGCGGATTCCTCGCACTCGATCGTGTGGACTTCCAGGTCCGCCGCGGCGAGATCCTCGGCTACCTCGGACCCAACGGATCAGGCAAGAGCACGACCGTCAATACCGTGGTGGGTCTCATCGATCCGAGCGGTGGTTCACTCTGGATGGACGGGGCCCCCATCTCGGACGATCCGATCGGCTACAAACGGCGCATCGGATATGTTCCGGAAGAACCGCATCTCTACACGCATCTCACTGCCATCGAATACCTGATGCTGGTCGGCCGGCTCCGCGGTCTTTCGGAGCAGACGCTCGCCGAAAAGATTCCTGCCCTTCTGACGCTGCTCCTGCTCTGGGACAGCCGCTATGCGACCATGGCGGCGTACTCGAAAGGCATGCGTCAACGCGTGCTGTTTGCGGCCGCGCTCATGCACAACCCCGATCTGCTCGTGCTCGACGAGCCGTTCTCCGGGCTCGACGTGACCGCAAGCCTGCTCTTTCGGACACTGCTCCGCATGTTTGCTGCAGGCGACCGCATGGTGCTCTTCAGCACGCACCGCTTCGACATGGTCGAGAAGCTCTGTTCGCGCGTCGTGATCCTGTCCAGGGGACGGGTCGCCGCGGAGCACGACATGGAGGAGTTCCGCAGTCAGCAGTCGCGATCGCTCGAAGAGGTCTTCATCCAGACCACGGGCCAGGACGATTTCACGCCTGTCGCCCGGCAGATCCTCGATCTGATGCAACCATGACGCGCGAGGCCCTGGCCGCATGGCGGCAGCGTTTCACCGAACATGAGGAGTGGCGCCTCACCGAGCACTTCTTCCGCGCGTTGTTCGACTTCGGCTTCCTGAGCGATCTCGCGGCCGATTCGTTCAAGCGCGTGCTCATCGGATCGGTGGGCGGCTTCATCGCGTTCGGGCTGCTGATGACGCGCGCGTTCATGGTCAAGTACGCAGTGCTGCTTGGCACCGGGACGCCCGAACGGTACCGGCGTGCGCTGCTCGGCGACGACATGCTGATCATCGGGCTGCCGATGCTGCTGGTCGCGTTCGTGACGCTGCTCGTCAGCCACTCGTTGTTCCCGGACGAGCGGGACTTCCGCATCCTCGGCCCGCTGCCAGTGCGCAGGTTCGTCGTCTTCCGTGCCAAGTTGACCGCGCTCCTGATGTTCGCGGGGCTGTTCACTGCCGCCGCGCATGTCTCGCTCCTGCCGCTGACACTCCTCACATCGCTCAATCCCTGGGGCGAACACAACGTGCTCCTCAGGTTGATCGCGTGGGCCATTGCGAGCGTCGCTGGGTCGGCATTCGCCGTCCTCACCATCACGGCGGTGGTCGGAGCACTCGTCCTCGCTCTGTCGCGCAGTCGACTCCAGTCGTTATCCACGTTCATGCGCAGCATGGTGCTAGGCCTGCTCGTGGTGTGTCTCCCCCTGGTCTCGCATCTGCCGATTCTCGGAGGGGCGCTCGCGAGCCGGGCACCATGGATGCTGTTCGTACCTCCCGCGTGGTTCCTCGGGTTTCAGCGCACGCTTCAGGGCCTTGCCGACGCCTGGCTCGTGCAACTCGGCGTCGTTGGATTGCTCGCGACGCTGCTTGCGACCACCGTCGTCGGTGTCACGTACCTCGTGCTGTTCCGGCAGTTCGAGCGTCTCATGCTTCGTCCGGCGCCGACGTCAGCACCATGGTGGCGCGCCGATCGACTCTCGGTCAGATCGCGAGTGGCGCCCGCGTTCGAAGGCGCCTATCGCTTTACGGTGAAGACTATCGGCCGCAGCCAGCTGCATCAGGGCGTGCTCGTCGGCTTGTCGGCCTGCGGCATTGGACTGGCGACGATCTTCCTGACGTCGGCTCGATTGACTACGTCGGCGACGTTCGTTCCGTTCGTGCTGATGTTCGCGTGCGGCGTCGGCACGCGCGCGGCTCTCGCGTTACCGATTGAGTATCGAGCGAACTGGATCTTTCAGGTGACGGAGGAGCGAATCGCCCGGCGAGAACAACTTCGCGCCGTCGATCGCATCGTGACGCTGTACGTGATTGGTGTGCCTCTGATCGCCGCAGTGCCACTCTTATGGATGGCTTACGGGACGAACGCGCTGCTTCCATTTGCCGTCGTTGCTGCGGTGGGACTCGTCTTCGTGCACGCCGTGCTGCTCGACTGGCGGCGCATCCCGTTCACATGCTCGTATCTGCCGGGTAAACGGTTCATCGGCCACAGCGCGCTCATCGGGGTGGCTGCCTGCGTCCTCTTCACACTCACGTCTGGCGGGTTTGTCCGATTGGCGATGGTTGACGAGACACAGGGCATCGTCGTCGTCGCCTCGCTGCTCCTGATCGGCTACTGGCTCAGGGAGAGACGCCTCCTCAACTGGACCAGGACCCCGCTCATGTTCGAAGATGAGTTTCCCGATCAGACAATCCAGCTACAGTTGTAACCGGCCGCCGGAACGAACACCGGCGCGTACACGTCTGAAGCAGCTAGAATCTCCTGACTGCCAACGTCTCTCACCATGTGAGGTCCAACCACTATGAAGAGAGCGCTTCGACACGTGATCGCGGCGGTGACGCTGACGCTGTGGGCGATTCCCTGCCTCGCGCAAACCGCGGACGAGATCATCGAAAAGCACCTGGCGGCGACAGGAGGGCGTGCGGCGCTGAGCAAGGTCACGTCGCGAGTCTCGAACGGAACGATCACCGTCACCACTCCGATCGGCGATCTGAAAGGGACGATCGAGCTCTATCAGAAGAAGCCCAACAAGTCTCGAACGCTCATCAAGCTGGACGCGACGGCGCTTGGGGGTGGCCAGATCGTCAGCGATCAACGATTCGACGGCACGAATGGATACGTGATCGACTCGTTCCAGGGCAATCGCGACATCACCGGCGATCAACTGGAAGCGATGAAGAGCGGGGGGTTCCCGACACCGTTTCTCAATTACAAGGAGAGCGGAATGACCGCCGCGCTCGGCAACCGTGAGAAGGTGGACACGCACGATGTCTACGTGATCCAGCTCACACCGAAGGCGGGGCCAGGCGTCAAGGTGTTCCTCGATGCCGAGAACTTCATGCTCGTGAGGACGATCCTCACCATCACCGTTCCGCAGCTGGGAGGCCCGATCGACCAGGTCGTGGACTTCTCGGACTTCCGCGACGTCGACGGGATCAAGATTCCGTACGTGACGAAGTCGTCGAACCCAGTCCAGACGGTCCTCGCGACCGTCGCCGAGGTCAAGCAGAACACGGACATCGACGATAGCTCGTTCGTGAAGCCGGCTCAATAGCGGAAGGCCGTATGTTCAGGCATGCATGGCTACCTGTTGCGCTTCTCATCGTCGGCTGCGGCGAACCGGCCGGCGAGACGCGCCGGGAACAGCAGTCGATCGACCTCGCCGGTACACAGTCGGCGCGCGTCAATCTCGCGATGGGCGCTGGCGAGCTGATGGTCGGAAGCGGGGCGAGCACGCTCGTTGAAGCGGAGTTCACCTACAACCTCGATCGACTGAAGCCGACCATCGAGCATCACACGAGCGGCGGTGAAACCGACGTCGCAATCTCGCAGACGGAGACAGGCAGCCTCAACTTCGGCAACGTCGTCTCACGCTGGGACCTGCGACTGAACAACGGAGTCCCGCTCGACGTCATCGCGAAGCTTGGCGCCGGCGAAGCGCACATGAACCTGGGCGACCTCACCCTGCGAAGGCTCGACGTCGGTATCGGCGCCGGAGAGGTGCATGTGGATCTGCGCGGAATGCCAAAGCGCAGCTACGGCGTCGAGATCAAGGGCGGTGTCGGCGAGACCGTCGTCTACCTGCCGCGCACAGTCGGGATCTCCGCAACCGCTGCCGGCGGCATCGGGTCGATCACCATGAACGGCCTGGAAAAGCGCGGTGAGCGGTGGATAAACGCGGGTCACGAGAGCGACCCGCTGCAGATTACGCTCGACATCCGAGGCGGTATCGGTGAGATACAGGTACACGCGCAGTAGTCCGTCACGCGTACCGTCCAATCCGCCGTCGCGACCGTCTACGGACCGGGAGTGCCCGAGATGCTAAGAGCGTTCGTCCTCTCGTTTGCCTCGATGGCGCTGATTGCTCTCGACGGGTCACAAGCACTCGCCGACACAGTCCGGATCTGGAAGATCGGCTCGCCGTACCGCAGGGATACGCCCACCCCGACCATCCCGCCGTCTCTGGAAGAAGCGGCCAAGAAGCTTGGCGCCGGCATCAGTGTCGAGACATTTCCCGCGAAGGGGTTCGCCACGACGTTTCCCGAGGCGGTTTTACGTAACGATGCGCCCGATGTACTGTCGTTCGGCAACTTCGGAGTGATGGTCGGCACCACGACACCGCTGGGCACATTCGAGGGCATCTCCGACGCGTCATCTATCCAGAGAGACTTCATTCGAGTCACTGGCGCACTCGACGACCTTCTCGGGCCCGAGCGGGGATGGAATTTCCTGCTACCTGCCTCAGCGAACCACGACACAGCAAGAGCGCTTACGTTGAGACCGCCCCGCTGACCTCCGCGGAGAGGTCGGCCTCTGAGTGTTGACCTCGTCGAGATCGTCCCTCGTGTCGCCGCTGCCTACGTCGAGGGCAATGCCATGGCGCTTCAACACTGGTCCGATCCGGACCGGCTTGTGACAACGCCCTCGAAACCAGAGTCGACTTCGGTGGCGTCTACGCAGTCGTGCGGCTGGTTCGGAAACGATCGGTTCGTCATCGCCCAAGTCACGGCCGCCTACAAAGCAGAAAGCTCGATCGGTCAGACGCTCGTGCTGCTCGTACTTCGCAAACCATCGAACGTGTGGCAGTTGCTTGCCGCGTCACGCGACCCGATATCGAATGCCGACTTCTGGCAACAGGCGCCGTTCCGGACATCATCGTTGGTGATTACCGGATCGGAATCGGCCCCCTCGCCGCCAGCGACCCTGGTGGCGCCTGGCGACGGTGGTTTCCCTTCGCCACGGCCCGGCGAACGGTTTGGAACGTTCGACTGGGAGTCGAGCCCGTCGCGCGATATCGTCACTCACATCATCGAGTTCGCGTACGAGGTGACGCACGGCTCTTCTTCTTCCAGCCCGACAGGACTCCGGACACCCGCCATCAGATTTCCGCCGGTCAGTTGTGGAGCACGCGAATCCTGTGGATCTGGCGGGTGTGGTCTGTCAGCCAAAGCGGTGACGTCACAGTGTCAGCTTCCCGCCGATTCCTTAACTAGGCCAGCCAGTCCTGAGCAGCCATCGGCGCTTGACACATATATCAGTAACGGATATAACCGCCACTGTTCGTTGAGTGACCTCTATGCGAACAGTGCTGATGTCGTTGGTGTTCCTGGCGCTCGTGTCGCCGTCAATGGCGAATGGTCAGCCGCGTCCGCATTTCTCAGGTGAATGGACGCTCGATCGCTCCGCCAGCTCACTTCAGGGCGACATGGCCGCGGTCGAAGGCGGTGTGCTCCGCATCCAGCATCGTGAGCCGTCGTTCGAATTCTCGCGCACGTTCATCATCAAGACGCAACCCATCGAGACGTCCTTCGACCTCCAGACCGACGGCCGCGAGATCGCCCGGAGCAATCGGGGCCTGACGTCCAGATCGCGTTTGGAATGGCAGGGCAATTCCCTGCTGCTCACGGTGCTGATTGATGCGCCTCGCGGGATTGTGAGCAATGTTGTTCGCTACGAACTGCTCGACGATGGACGTACGCTGCGAGCCGTCGAGGACGGCGGCGGCGCCGCGCCAACCCACCACAACGTCTGGATGTTCGTGCGCCGATGACTCCCCTCACTCCCGCTGTGTTTCACATCCTGTTAGCGCTCGCCCCGGGCGACCGGCATGGCTACGGGATCATGCAGGACATCGCCGAGCACACCGACGGTGCGCTGAAGATGGGCGCGGGCACGCTGTATGGGACACTTCAGCGGTTGATGGATGCCGGCCTGGTGCGCGAAGTGGAGTCGCCTCCACCTGAAACGGCCCGGGATGAGCGGCGGCGGCACTATCGACTCACTCCGGCCGGACGACGAGCGCTCGACGCAGAGGTTCATCGTCTCGAAGGGTTGATTCGCGTCGCCCGCGGGGTGCGCCGAGACGCGCGAGGGAAGGGATGAACACCCTCTACCGCTGGTTGCTGCGCTTGTATCCGGCACCGTTCTCCCGTCGCTTCGCACATGACATGGTTGCCGACTTCAACGACGGGTACAGTGCCGCGTGTCACGGGGATTCGTGGACGCGCTTCGGCTTTCTCGCGCGCAGCTGCTCCGACGTAATCGCCAGCGCGCTGGCCGAGTGGTCCAGTACCGAAATCTTCATCATCTGGAGAACCGCCGTACTCGCGGCACTCTCGATCTGGGCCATCGTGTTCGTAATTGCGGCACTCGAATGGCCGGCGGGTCCAGCGACACTCTGGTTCGTCAGGCAACTCTCCGTCGCCCTGGCGACCTGCGCGGCGATCACAATCGGCATCGCGCTCGAGCAGATGCGGCGACACTAGCGAATCCCGTCACCGACTCACACAATTCGTAAGTCTGGGCGCATACAAAGACACTCCTGTGCATCGCCCCGCGACGGTACGACGCTTGCCCCGGCGTGAGCGTGCTCACCCGACTGCTTCTCGCCGCACTCTGCGTCGGAACGCTGACGTCGACACTCTCTGCACAATCTCGCATCGCCGAGCTGAACGACACTGGATGGAAGCTGCTACAGAGCGGCGAGGCCGATCGCGCAGCGAAGATCTTCGCCGAGGCGCTCGAGACCGCCCCCGATGAACCGGTTCTTCAGTTCGGGGCAGCTGTTGCATTGCACCTGCAAGGACGCACGAAAGACGCGACCACGCGTCTCGAGCGAGTCATCGAGATCGCGCCGAATCTGACACCGGCGTCATTCCTGTTGGGACAGCTTCTCTACACCGGGGGCTACGTCAATCGAGCAATCGCCACCTACGAGAAGGCGCTGAAGCACGCGCCGAACGATCCGCAGCTCTCGAGCAAATTGAACGCGTGGCGCGCCGACGCTGACGCCAATCGCGGCTTCGTGGAAAGCCGCGTCGATCGTTTCCGCGTCAGCTTCCAGGGTCATCCGGACAAGGCGCTCGCCGCACGGGCGACGGATCTTCTCGAATCGGCGTTCTGGCGAATCGGCAAGACGCTGGGCGCGTACCCATCGGAACCGGTCGCGGTGATGCTCTACACCGAGAAGCAATTCCGCGACATCACGCTCGCGCCCGAATGGTCGGGCGGCATCTACGATGGCCGGATCCGCGTGCCCGCGGCTGGCGCCGCGCAAAGCCCACAGCTCTTCGAGCGCGTGCTGGTTCACGAGCTCACACACGCGATCATCGCGAGCCTGGTGCCGCGCGGCATCCCCACGTGGTTGCACGAAGGGCTCGCCCAGCACTTCGAGGGCGACGATGCTGCCGCTGCGCGCCGGCGATTGAAGCGAGTTGGCGTGGTGGTTCCGCTGCGCTATCTCGAAGGCAACTTCAGTCGCTTCACAGCCGACCAGGCGATGGTGGCCTACGACCAAAGCCTTGTCATCGTGGACATGCTGATCCAGCGCGGCACGGTCGATTGGAACGCGCTCTTTCGAGCGCTCAGCGACAGCTCGCGCACCGAATACACGTTCGACAATTTCGGGCTGAGATACGCCGACCTGGAAAGTGAGCTCGGCGCCGCGATCGGCGCTAGAGCGGCATCACTGTCACGGTGAACCCCTCCTGATTCGGCGCCGCGTACTGACGGTGGCGACGAATCGCGGAGTACGGGATCGTGACGAGGACGTCGTGAGTGCCTTCCGGCTGCGGGTGGATCTGAAGGGTCATCTCAGTGGTCGCCGTCGACAGGGCGCGCGCGTCGTCCGCCGTGGCAAAGCCGATGATGTAGATCTCACCGCTTGGCAGCTTGTGAGTTTCGTAGCTCCGATATCGACGCACTGAAAAGAGCGGGGCACTCGCCAGGCCCGGCGAGTAGGTAAACCCGTACACGCCGCCAGGCAGCGCTTTCACTCCCGTGCCTTCCTCGTCACCGGCGACGATGCGCACCTGATGGGTCTGGCGCAGGGCTTCCTGGTCGCTGGTCGACCGAAACTCCGTATAAACAACTCGGCTCATTGGGTGAATTATACCGTTCGAAGTCGTCAGTTCTCAGTTCTCAGTTTGGTTCAGGTTCGGTTCTGAGTTCGGCGTTCGAGGGTCTAGCGAGATTCGCAGTTCCTGCGTTGTTTGAGTCCAATCAAGATTGCGGAAACTGCGTGCTTTGGGAAGTCCTCACTCGAAAGTGGCCTGTTTTCGATCGGTACGCCGCCTGCTCCTGTCCAACCGGCATGGGACAAGCTGCCAAACGATTCACGGAGCTCCGAGCGTGGCAGGCGTGCAACGCATACAAGCAGGCCATCTACCGCATGTGCGCCGAAGGTCCCCTCTCGCGCGACTGGGAACGGCGCCGACAGTTGGAAGACTCGGTCGCGGACCCTCCGGAACACATTGCCGAAGGCTTCGGACGATTCAACCCGACGGAGTTCACGCGGTTCACGGCGATCGCGCGCTCGTCGTTGATGGAATCCCGGGACCATCTTCGCTATGCGGTGGACAAGCGTTACATCACCGATACGTTTCGACGAGAACTGGACAGACTCGCCGAAGAAGCGTTGCGAGAAGTGACTGAGCTTATCGAGTCACTCCAACGGGACAGCTCACACCCGTTCCGCCGAGTCCGCAGTACCCACCCGGATTCTTGTGAAGGTACTGCTGGTGATAGTCCTCGGCGTAGTAGAACGGCGGTGCATCGGCGATCTCCGTTGTGATGCGACCGTGGTCCGCGTTCGTCAGCTGATCCTGGAACATCGCGCGCGACGCTTCCGCGGCGGCCCGCTGCTCCGGTGAGTACGTGTAGATCGCGGATCGATACTGCGTGCCGACGTCGTTCCCCTGTCGCATCCCCTGCGTCGGGTCGTGGTTCTCCCAGAACACTTTCAACAGGGCGTCATAGCTCGTGACCTTCGGATCGAAGACGACGAGCACGACTTCGGTGTGGCCGGTCATCCCCGAGCACACCTCTTTGTAGCTGGGGTTCGGAGTATAGCCACCCGCGTATCCGACAGCGGTCGAGTAGACGCCAGGCGCTTGCCAGAACTTCCGTTCGGCGCCCCAGAAGCAACCCATACCGAACACGGCCTGCTCGAGACCGGCAGGAAAGGGCGGCGTCAGGCGCGCGCCGTTGACGGCGTGTTTATCGGGGACCGGCATCGGTGTGTCGCGACCCGGGAGTGCCTGATCGGGCCGAGGCAGACGAAGGTTCATTGGACTTGTGAATAACGCCATGCGAACTAAGATGCCCGAAGTGACCCAGGAGATTCAAACGACCGATGTGCGGCGCAGACCTCAGCCGGAAGAAGGGCCGCTCACAATCATCTACGAAGACGAGTGGACGCTGGTCGTCAATAAGCCGGCCGGGGTCGTCGTGCATCCAACCTACAAGAACACCTCGGGAACGATTCTCAACGCCGTCCTGTGGCGGGTGCGCGACCGTCCCGGCGCCCAGCCCGGAATCCTGACGCGTCTCGACAAGGACACATCAGGCCTCGTAGTCATCGCGCTCATGCCGGACGTGCACGCCACGATGCAGAAGGACGCCGCTGCTGGACGAACGACCAAGCACTACCTCGCGGTCGTCGTCGGCTCACCAGAGCCGAGACAGGGACAGATCGTCCTGCCGCTCGCACGAGATCGCGGCGATCGCCGGCGCGTGGTCGTGACGCCGGATGGTGCTCCGTGCGAGACGCGCTACGAAGTTCTTTCTTCTCACGAGGGACAGTCGATCGTCCGATGCGAGCTCGTCACCGGACGCACGCATCAGATCCGTGTACACTTGGCCGCTCGCGGATGGCCGATTCTCGGTGATCGCGTCTACGGAGCGCCCGACGAGAACATCACACGCCAGGCGCTGCACGCCTGGCGCGTCTCTCTGCTACATCCGATCACTCGACAGCCGCTCGAATTCGAAGCGCCGATTCCAGCGGACATGCGGCACCTCTGTGAAGGGGTCTGACCCCTGCTCAGAACTTCACGTTGTAGAGCAGACGGAAGTTCCTGCCCATCTCGGGCACGAGATCCTTGATGAGCGACAGATGGTTGCGGTACAGCTCGTTCGTCACGTTCTCGAGCCGCGCTGTCAGCGTGTGCGCAACCGCACCCTGACCGAATGAGTACGACGCGTAGAGGCGACCGAGCTGGTATCCATCCGTCGGTGTCTCGGTGGAGAACACGCGATCCTGTGTGGCGACGAACGCCACATCGCCTCCCACCTGGAACGCGTTGCGTTGATACCGCACTCCGCTGCGAAAGCGGAGCGGTGGTATTCGAGGCAACGGCTCGTCGCTGTCCTTCAGCGTCCCTCGCACGTAGTCGAGACCGAGCTCCACGGCGATCTGTGGCGTCACCTGGACATCCGAATGTGCCTCGACGCCATCCAGAACACTGTCGGCGGCAACGTACTCGACGATCGGAAATTCGGATTCACCTTCGAATGACGTGATGTCACGACTGGGGAACCTCGCGGCATATTCTCCGACGCGCGCATTGAATTCCTCTTCGGTGAGCGGCGCTCTGAACAGATAGCCGTTGACGTCATTGCGGAAGTAGGTGAGTTCGCCCGTCACGCGCGCCGTACGCCAACGCAGCGAGACGTCGAAGCCGAGTGCGTGCTCGGGATCCAGATCCGGATTGCCCACCTCGAAAGCAAAGTTGCCTGGATGCGCTCCGAAGTAGAAGAGCTCTTCGAGCGCCGGGCTCCTGGCCGCACGTGCCGCACTCAAGGCAATCGTGAGGCGATCGTCAGCCGCGGCCGGTCTGATCAACAACCCTACCGATCCCGATCCGGTCGTGAACGTCCGCTCGGGTTCACCATTGGGCTGATAGCTCGTGTGATCGACACGACCACCAAACTGGAACGTCATGTGCGGCCAGGTCACCTCCTCGTAGAGGAAGGTGGCAAATCCCTGCTGATCGACTGCGGGCGACAACGCTTCCTCGCCAGAGGCGTCGAACGCCCGGTTCAACACCCAGCCGCCCACGCTGCCTTTCACTCGTCCCAGCGCGCGGTGGGATCCCATGACCTCGACCTCGGCGGTGTTGTTCGTGAACGCCGTACCGACGACGTCGCCTTCAAGCTCGTCGTGCTTGTAGCGACGGATTGCGAGCGTCGCACGATACGAGTCGAATGCGCCTTCGAGCCCCTGGCCGCCTGCGCGCAGAGAGAACGCGTGCCGCCGCGGCGTGAGCTGAACCTGACCGTCTTCGATGACGGGAATGCCGTACTTCGTGTCGTCATAGCCGTAGCTGCCGCCGAAGTACGACTTCGCGCCGGTCCACGACAGGCCGACGTTGCCGAACCCGCTTCTCGATTGCGAGTTCACGACGTCGCCCTCCGGCGTGTCCACATCGCCCGAGCCGCGCCCTCCGCCGCCGAGGTGCAGCGCCAGCTTTCCGTTGCCGACGTGGACGTCACCTGCCGCGCCGCCTACGCTCGCCGCGGTGCCCAGATCGAATGTCAAATTGCCGCTGACTCCCATCATCGGCTTCGTCGGGATCTCGTCGGTGATGACGTTGACGAGCCCGCCGATGGCATTCGCGCCGTAGAGCAACGTCGCCGGACCGCGAACGACCTCGATCTTCTGCGCAGCAGCCGGATTGATCGGCACGCCGTGATCGCCGGACTGACTCGAGAGATCGCCGAGGCGCTGACCGTCCTGAAGGATCAGGACTCGATCGCCGTCGAGCCCGCGAATGACGGGACGCGCCGGAGCAGGACCAAAGCTTCTTGCCGCAACGCCAGGCTGACTCTCGAGCGTCGCGCCGAGCGACATCTCGAGTTGCTTGGACAGTTCCTGCCCCGCGAGAACGGATGTGGCCTGGAACGTATCGAACTGACTGCGAGCATCGCCGCTCACCGACACGACCTCTTCGAAGTGCAGATCGAAATCAACCTGGAGCTCGATCGGCGCCATCCCGGCCACGACCTGAACTTCCGTGCGCCTCGTCGAGAACCCTTGCGCGAGCACCGACACGTGATAGGTGCCAGGCGGGACGTTGTCGAACGTGAAGGTTCCGTCCTCGCCCGATGTCGCCTGGCGGCGAATTTCGTCGATCTGTACCGTGGCGCCGCCAAGAGGGGTGGCATTCAATGAATTCAACAAGCGACCGGAGAGGGGCACGCCGGTCTGCGCAGCAGCCTGGGATGTCATCACCAGGGCCATGGCGAACACGGCGCACGCCCGAACGAGCGTACGAACAAGCATGAGCAATCTCCCGTTACCGACGTGAATCACGAAGGCGGCTAGCCGCCGTTGTCTACGCGAAGCTGGGAGTGAAGGGTGGTCCGCGAAGCGCCGGTTGCGCGAGGACGGTTTGCGACGGCGTCATGAAAACGTCGTTTGAGGCGTTGACGTCTTCAACGGGTGTGGGAGCAAAGAGCGGCGCGTTCTCAGTGGTCGGACGAACAGATCGCGTCCAGTGACACAGAACGCAGTGAATCGGTTGTCCGCTGGATTCCTGTGGCCGCCCGACGCTGTGGCCAGTCGGGTCGTGCGGCAGCGTGAGGCCGCAGTCAGCGTCGTGGCAATCGTCCGGATGCGGTGCCGCTGACGAGATCGTCAGCGTGATCAGCGCGAGGAGCGCCGCAACTGCAATCGACCGGGACCGCTCGCGGAACCACGAGAGCATTCCTAGCAGCCTAGCGACGGTTCATTTTGCTGTCAAGAAAGAGGGGTACACTCCACTCGCCATGGGTCTCTCACGTCGTGCCTTTCTTCACACCACTGCGGCCGCGGCGGCTGCGTGGCCGCTGACCGTTCGCGGATGGCAGACTCCGGCTGGGACGCAGACCGGCCTCTTTCGTCACAGTGTCGCGAGCGGCGATCCGTTGACCGATCGCGTGATCCTCTGGACGCGAGTCACGCCGCCGGCAGGACACGGCGACAGCAGACCTCTCGACGTCCGATGGCGAGTCGCCTCCGACGAACAGATGTCGAGCATCGTCGCGCGCGGCACGGCGCAGGCGGCAGCCGAACGCGACTTCACCGTCAAAGTGGATGCCGGAAGCCTCAAGCCTGGAGCGACCTACTACTACGCATTTGACAGCGCCGGAGAGCAGTCGCCCATCGGCCGAACCAAGACACTTCCTGACCGCGGTGCGCAGCGCCTTCGCCTCGGGCAGGTGAGCTGCTCGAACTACCCGACGGGCTACTTCAACGTCTATCGCTGCCTCGCCAATCGCCCGGACCTCGACGCTGTCGTCCACCTCGGCGACTACATTTACGAGTTTGCCACCGGCCGCTACAGCGATCCGTCGATCAGCAGGGGCGTCCAGCCCGTGAGCGAGATCGTCACGCTCGCTGATTACCGTACTCGTTACGCCTATTACCGTAACGACCCGGACCTCCAGGCCGTTCATCGTCAGCACCCCTTCATCGTCGTCTGGGACGATCACGAGTTGGCCAACGATGCATGGTCTGGCGGCGCGGGTAATCACAACGCGACCCAGGGTGATTGGAAGGTTCGACAGCGAGCGGCGTACCGCGCGTACCTCGAGTGGATGCCGATTCGCGAAGTGTCCGCCACGGAGATCCGGTTGTATCGCCGCTTGGCGTTCGGCGGCCTCGCCGATCTGATCATGCTCGATACGCGTGGATTGCGCGACCAGCAGGTCACCGGTGGCGACAAATCCGCGTTCGCGGATCCACGCCGCACGCTGCTGGGCGCCGCGCAGGAGTCGTGGCTATCCGATACATTGCGTGCGTCGCAGAAGTCAGGCACGCAGTGGCGGATCCTCGGGCAGCAGATCCTCTTCTCGCCGCTGACGGTACCAGGCATGGCGGTACTGCGACCGGATGTCTGGGACGGCTACCCGGCTGCACGCGAGCGCATGTTCGACATGATCGACAGCGACCGCATCACCGACGTCGCGATCCTCACCGGAGACATTCACAGCTCGTGGGCACTCGACGTGCCGAGGGATCCGTGGTCGGCAACCACGTACGACCCCAAGACCGCGAGCGGATCGAGAGCCGTTGAGCTCGTCACGCCGGCGGTGAGCTCGCCGCCGATGTTCTCGAGCCAGGCGCAGCGGGATGTCGCAACGATGCTGCAGCCGCTCGCGCGGCATCTGAAGTTTCTCGAAGGCGACAGTCGGGGCTACGTGCTGCTCGACGTCACGCCCAAGACGCTGCAGGCGGATTGGTACTTCGTGCCGACGGTTACCCAGCGTACGGACCAGGAGAAGCGCGCGGCACGCTTCGTTTGTGAGCGCGGCTCATCTCATCTCGTGTCGGCGTGACCACCCGAAAGGGGTCTGACCCCTTCACAGAAATGCAGCTGACAACTGGAGCCACGCGTCCGCGGCCATGCGGACGCCTGATGCGAGCAGCAGGATCGCGCTGGCGATTACCACAGCGTCCACCGCAGCTCTCACTCGAGGCAGATGCAGCCATCGCTGCATCAGGACAAACAGCGGAATGGCCGCGAGCGCGGGCGTGACCATCGCCAGCCACGCCGCGATCGCGCCCGGCCACCCTGCCGCGAGATATCCAACCGCCACGACGTAGGCGCCGATCGGTCCTGGTGTCGAGCGACCCACAAGGACGGCCCGACTCAATTGCTCGGCGGTGATCGCGCGCCTGGTCTCGACGAAGTCCTGCTGAATCTGCGGCAGCGAACCCATGCCCGCGAACGAGCTGCCGATAGCCTTCAGCAGAAGAACGTAGACGACGAACGCGTTCATTCGGCCGCGTCCAACGGTTGCGCGGAGCCGCCGATGATTGCACCCAGCGCTGCGGACGACAGCAGGATGCGAACCGGGGTGACGTCAGCCAGAAACATCGCCGCAGCAATAACGGCGATGACCGCCGAACGTATCAGCGCGTGACGCCGCGCATAGGGACGCAGCAGTGATCCGGCGCTCGCGAGCACGAGCACCGTTGCCACGAGCACGCCGATCGCCAGCAGCATTCGGACGATCGGATAGTCCTGGACTCGCACGAGCGCGCCGGCCAGGACGCACACGACGAGAGACGCTGGCAGCGACGCCGCAACCACCGCCACGAGCGCACCGGCCCAACGGTGCAGCGCCCATCCCAGGGCGACGCAGTAGGCAAGGATATTTGTGCCGGGCGTCAGCCTCGACACCGCGACCAGGCCGGCATTACCGGCCTCATCGATCCATCCGTTGGCGGAGAACGTACGCCGAAGCAGCTCCATGGAGGCGAGGCCTCCACCGAACGTTCGGTTCACATCGCGGGTAACGATCCAGGTGAGCTCTCGAAGCGAGAGTAGCGACGACTTTCCCTTTGCCCCTTGACCTTTGCCCTTTGACCTTTGACCTTTCCCCTTTGACCTTTGACCTTTCCCCTTTGACCTTCGTGTCACTTAGCGCCGATCGTCTGCAGGTACTTCTCCACGAGCGCCTCGTTCGGACCTTTGTAGGCCGCCGAGTACTTGCGGAGCTTCGCGCGATCGACGTTCGACAACGGCTGTCCATTTCGCGTGACCTCGTACTGCGCGACGATCGCCGCGTACAGCATGTCCTGATCCGTCGGCTTGCGCGTGAGGTAGCCGTCGAGCACGGGCAGCGCGTCGGCATGCCGCCCCGTCATCGAGTACGCCATCGCGAGACGACGAGCGATGTCGTCCTGCATTGGATCGCGTGCGTAGGCCGGCTTGAGAATGTCGATGGCGGATACCGCCTGTCCGGTACGCAATCGCGCGTCGGCGGCCATCATGTAGACAACCGCTGGCCGCGGCTCTGAACCGAGCGCAAGTTGCCACACGCCGGCAGCGTCCTGATCGCGGCCTGCGGCGGCGAACAACGCGCCGAGGTAGAACGCGGCAGGAAAGAACTCGCGGCGTGGACCGGCGGACACCTGGAACTGCGTCGCGGCCTGATCGATCTGACCCTTGGTGAAGAGATCGATGCCTCGCAGGAACGCAGCGACTGTCTGATCTCCGGCCGTGAATGCCTCAAGCGCTGCCGGGCCGTAACGCCCGTCGCGCGCCTGCGTCATCGCATCCTTGAGCGTCGTCGGGGAACGCTTCTCCGCCATGTCCAACATCGGACCGAGCATCTCGGGCTTGAGCACCGACGCGGAATCAAACTTGGGCAGCGATGATGCGAAGGAGACAGCGGCGGCGGCAACGGCCACGCTTCCGGCAGCGGGAGCGGCGGCACCTTCGTGCTCGAACACGAACGGACGCGCGAGCACGCCAACCGCTTTCCCGTCGCGTGCGATCTTCGCGCGAGCCACATAACGGCCAGGCGGGAGTGCCTTCGCGTTGATAATGCCCGACGCCACGCGCCATGTCGGCTGGCGGCCCGGGATCAGCGTCACCGGAACCGACGCTAGAGGAGCCGAGTCCGGATCGTCGGCGACTTCGAACGTCACCGTCGTGCCGTTCCACGTCTGATCGGTCGTGGAGTACATCTCGAGGTAGGCTGCGACACCTTCGGTGAGCACGTACGGCTCCACCTGGACGGTCAGCCCTTGTCCGGTCGTCGGCATGCTGCCAACGATCAGATCGCCGAGGGCGAACGACTCGCCCGCCATCTTCCACGCGCTGACGTCACGGATGACGCTTCCGCGCCGGCCTTCTGAGTCCACCGCGCCGATGCGAAGCGAGTAGATCCCTGGCTCCACCAGGACGCCACCGACGAACTTGAGCGGTTCGTTGGCGCTTCCCGCCCCGTTCGTGAGCGAGACCTGATCACCGAACGAAGCGGCCACGCGATTCTGATCGTCGATGACCAGATAGCCGATCGCGAAGTTGCCGGGCTTGGCGCCGGACTCGCCTACCTGCGCAGCCACAACAATTCGGACCTTGTCGCTTCCGGGATCCTGCTGCGCGAACGTCGTCACGCGCAGCGGCAGGCCGGAGATCGCAAACGGAGAGGAAAGTGCGTCGCGGAGATTTTCCGCCGGCGATCGCTTCGCCGTCCTCGACGGCGACAGCACGAACGCCTGACGCGAGCGAATCGTGACGTCGTTGCGGCGGACCTCGACGTCGATGCGATGGCGATCGCCGATGCTGTCGCTCGGCTTCTGCTCGACACCGAGCAGGTAGTACGCGGAGATCTCCGACGCGAGGCGCTCGAAGATCGGCTCGCCTGTACCCGCGATGTGATACAGACTGCCGCGCGACATCGACGCGATCCCCTCGAGCCCCTGCATGAGAATGCGGCGGTCCTCCGCCTCGGTCGGCGGCTGCTCTGCGATCGTCACGTCACCACGTCTCAGGTCCACCGACAGCACGTTGATCGCCGTGCGGGCGGCGCCGGCCAGGCGAACAAGGTGCCGCAAGTCGTTGGTTTCCGACGTGGCCAGTCCCTCGGAAATCAGAATCAGCGATTTCGGACCGTCAACGAAGGTGAGCTGCTCGAGCAGTTGTTGCAGGCCGCGAAGCGAGATGTCGGCGTCCTCACGCGAGTTGCGCGCGATCTGCGCCGACTCCGCCACGATGTCGCGCTCGCATTGCGCCAGCTGCCGCGGGTCGCTCGATCGACACTCCCTCATCACGACGGCCGCAAGGACGATCTGGTCTCGCCGCTCTTCGATGTTGATCGCCTCGGACACGCCGATGTTGTACGTCCCCGGCCTGGCGCGCGGCTGCTGACCAACCAGTCCCTGCATCGCCCGCTTGAGGCGAAGCTTGTCATTGGTGAAATTCACGCGCGGTCCCGGCTCTGGGTAGGCGACGAACGCTACCTGATCGAGCGGGCTCAGCATGTCGAGGAATCGCGCCGCGGCATCGAGGACGGGGCGCAGCGAACCCGGCCGGATGTTCACCTGATCGACGGCGATCACGATCTGCCGCCCTTGCGGCGGCGTGAGGTTGCTCGTGTAGAAGGTCTCGGTCTTGTCGGCCACCTGTTTGCGCGCGGCCTCGATGTTTACTTTGATCAGTTCGGCAGAGACGACGCGACGGACTTCGCCGTCAATCTTGACGGCGAATTCGGCAGCGTGCAGATCCTCAATCGGACGTCCGCGCCGATCGACGACGGAGACGTCGACGGCAACCAGGTCGACACCCGTGCGGAATGTCGGACCCTGAATCGGTTCGTCCTGTTTCTGTTCCTGAGGGGGCTGCGCTTGCTGCTGTTGCGGCTGCGCCTGCTGTTGCTGCTGCGCGGCAGCCGTCGCGAGACCAAGCAACAGGCACGTCCCGACGGAGAGCAATATCCTCATCGTCGTACTCCCGGAATGCAGGATGGTATCCCGGACGGCTAGATTCCGTACACCTCGGCATCCCATGTCAGCCCGAGCGCCGAAGGCGGAGCCATGTAGCCGGCAAGCGCAGACGCCGCGACGATGGCAGGGCTGGCCAGATAGCCTTCGCCTCCAACACCCATGCGGTTCTGCCAGTTGCGATTGAACGAGGTGATCGCGCGCTCACCCGCCCGAAGCGCATCGGGACCCTGGCCGAAGCAGGGGCCGCACCAGGACTGACGAATTTGCCCGCCTGCCCTACGAAAGACCTCGGCGATCGATTCGCCGTCGAGCCGGGGGTCGGGACGCTCGATCGCGCGCGCCACTCCGCCCGAGCCCGGAAACACGACCAGCGGCCGGGTCGCCTTCGTTGCACCCTTCTGTCTCGCCTGATGCAGGACGAGCGCGGCCTGAAGCAGATCGTCGTAACTGCCGTTCGTGCACGACCCGATGAGCGCCTTGTCGAACTGAATGTGCTCGGCAGCGACCTCGTCCGCTGGAAACGCATTCCCTGGACTGAATGGCTTCGCGATCATCGGCGCCACATCATCGAGTGACAGCACCTCGTCGATCTCGTATCTCGCGTCGCTGCCAGGAGAGACTCCTGGGTATGGCAGGGCCTCGATCCCCTTCGCCGAATACCACGCACGCGTCGTATCGTCTTCCGCGAAGATGCCGTTGAGGGCTTCGGCCTCGGCCATCATGTTGGCGATCGTGTTGCGATACGCAATCGGCAGTTGCCGATTGCGATCGACGAACTCGACCGACATCCCCTGCGCCTGCTGACTACCCCATCGTCGCAAGAGCTCCAGAACGATGTCCTTGCCACTGACCCACGGCTGCAGTCGGCCACTGATGACGACGCGTCGAGCCTTTGCGAGGGTGAAGTAGATGTAGCCCGTCGCCCATCCGAACCCGAGCGTCGTCGAGCCTACGCCCATCCCGACTGCGCCGTACGCACCGTAGGCGCGGCTGTGAGAGTCGGCACCGGGAATGAACTGTCCGGGAAGCACGAGGCCTTGCTCGGGGAAATAGAAGTGGAAGATGCCATCCCCTGGCGTGGCGTAATAGGGCGGCTTCAATTCCTGATCTCGCGCGAACGCGCGCCCGATGCTTGTCTGTTTGTCGTCGTCCTCACGTCCGGTGAACACGAAGTGATCATTCGCGATCGCCGCTTGCCGCGGGTAAATCGCGCGGCCTCCAGTGATCTGGTTAAAGGTGTGGATCGCAAACGGCGCGGTGCCATCCGACGCTGGAAGCAAATCGGCGTAGACACGTAACGTGTCGCCGGGCTTGAGCTGCCGTTGCTCCTTGTCCACCCGATGCGCCCAGATAATTTGCTCTGTCGTCGTCATCGAACGCGCAACTGACGGATCGGGAAACTCGATGACAGGCGATCGTTCGATCGAGCTGCGCAGCTCTCGCCGTCCAGCGGCAACAATGCCGCCGCTCTTTCGAAGCTCGTCTTCCTTGGCAGTGAGCGGCACCGGCTCGTAGGTTCGATTCTGGGTGACGTTGGTGAGTTGTCGCGATTCAGAATCGAAAGAGAATTCATCGCCGTCGCGTGCGTCTTCGACCGCCTCCGGACTCTGCACGACGTGAAGACCGAGGTTGAGCGCATTGCGGCGGAAGATGTCGCCCATATTGCGTCCGCACACAATCACCATCTCGAGACCGGCCTCGTCGGCGATGCCCTTGAGCCCGGCCGGGCTCATCTCACGAGACGATCCGATCGCAAATCGATCGCCCGCGATGACAAATGTCTCGCCGCGATGAACACGGGCGCGAAAGTCGGGCATGAGATACCGGAAGGAGCCCGCCTTCCATCGTTCGTCCAGTGTCTCGAGGCTCTCGGATACGCAGTCGGCGGCAGGGGTGATTTGATCGGTATCGATGGCGTCGAGTTTGCGGCCGTATCGGGTGCCAGCGAGCTTCGGATCCCAGAAAATCAGCGCACGTCCCCGAACCAGCCGCATCTCGGGACCACGGTCGGACAAAGTCGTCGGGAGATCGGTCAATGTAACGCCCGGCCTCAACTCTGCTCGACGGATTATGTGCATTTGTGACTAGATCTTAGCGTCACATGAATAGCTCTGATATACTCGGGAGTCCCCGCCGATAATGTCGGGTCCGGCACCCCAATGGAGAATCCCAGAGAGTCAGCAGTTGCCGATTCGCGTTCACCGGCTGAGCGCCGTACGCCCCGGCACAACCGCGCCGCACCGGTACTCCAGGTCACGAATCAGCACGCAGATCCTGCTGACCTCAAGAACCCTGCGCTCTACATCAATCGCGAGCTGAGCTGGCTCGAGTTCAACGAACGTGTGCTCGACCAGGCGCGTGACCCATCACATCCGCTCCTCGAGCGCGTGAAGTTCCTCGGCATTACCGGTACGAACCTCGACGAGTTCTTCATGATCCGGGTGGCGACGACGCTGAAGAAGCTGCGCGAGGAGATCGAAGACGTCGCACCGGACGGATACAACACGGAGCAGCAACTCGAAGCCATGCGCGCACGGGCGCGACGCATGCTGAGCGATCAGGCATCGACGTGGGCCGAACTGCGCAAGCTTCTCGAGAAGGAGCAGATTTCGTTTCTCGATGAGGATGCATGGACGCCCGCGGTTCGCGAGCATCTGCGCACGTACTTCTCGCGCGAGATCTGTCCCGTCCTGACGCCGCTCGCGTTCGACCCGGGACATCCGTTCCCGTTCATTTCGAATCTGAGCAAGAACTTCGCTGTCGTCGTGAAGCACGGCGGCCGCACGAAGTTCGCGAGGGTGAAAATACCGGATGTCCTTCCGCGTTTCATCCCGGTGCCACAGGCGATCAGTCCAGTAGGCGGAACAACATGCGTTTTCATTGAAGACGTCATTCGAGCCAACATCCAGGAGCTATTCTCGGGCACGCAGGTCAAGGGTGCGTACCTCTTCCGTATCGTCCGCGACACGGATCTCGAGATCGAAGAAGACGAGGCCGACGACCTGCTCGAGAGCATCGATCGCAGCCTGCGCCAACTGAGGCGCGGCGCGATCTCGCTGTTGCACGTCGAGGCCAGCATGCCGACGCGCGTGCTCAACATCCTCGCCGAGAACTTCGAGGTCAGCGACGAGGTCGTCCTGCGAACGCAGGATCGTCTCGGGTTCGGTGACTGGTCGCAGCTCACTCGACTTCATCGTCCGGAGTTGAAGGACGCGCCGTTCTCGCCGCACAGCCTCTGGCGCAACGACGAAGACCCCGAGGTGATCTTCGACCAGATCCGCTACCAGGACATCCTGGTCCATCACCCGTTCCAGTCGTTCGCCTCGGTCGAGACGTTCCTTCGTGCGGCGGTGCAGGACGCGCACGTGACAGCGATCAAGATGACGCTGTACCGCATCGGCTCGAATTCGCCGCTCATTCCGCTGCTCATCGCCGCAGCCGAAGCGGGCAAGCAGGTCGCCGTACTCGTGGAACTGAAGGCGCGATTCGACGAGCGGAACAACATCCTGTGGGCCAAGCGGCTGGAGACGCATGGCATCCACGTGGTGTACGGCTTCACCAACCTGAAGACGCACTCCAAGCTCTGTCTCGTCGTGCGGCAGGAAGCCGGCGGAATTCAGCGCTACGTCCATACGGGCACCGGGAACTACAACCCCGACACCGCGAAGATATACACGGACCTCGGTCTCTTCACCGCGGATCCGGACATCGTCAGCGACGTGTCAGACGTCTTCAACTACCTGACCGGCTACTCGAATCAGAAGGAGTTCCGGGCGATGATCGTCGCGCCCGTGCAGCTCCGGCAGCGCCTCAAGGAGTTGATCGAACGGGAGATCGAGCACGCCCAGGCGGGCCGTCCGGCGCGGTTGATGATGAAGGTCAACGCCGTCACCGACGATCAGATGATCCGGCTGCTCTATCGCGCGGCGCAGGCGGGCGTCTCGATGGACCTGATGGTGCGTGGCATCTGCTGCCTGCGTCCTGCAGTGCCTGGCGTCAGCGACAACATTCGCGTCCGCTCGATCGTCGGCCGCTTCCTCGAGCACTCACGCATCTACTGGTTCCATAACAACGGACAGGAAGAGATGTACATCGGGAGCGCGGACCTGATGGAACGCAACCTCGATCGGCGCGTGGAAGCGCTGGCGCCGATCCGGGATCCCGAGATCCTCGAGCACCTGCGAGACATCGTGCTCGGCGCCTACCTGCGCGACATCGATCGGGCGATGGTGCTCGACTCGTCCGGCCACTACGAGCGGCCGCCGAACGGCTCAGAACACTTCGACGCGCAGCAGTTCCTGATCCGTCACTACACGGACACGATCGGCGAACAGTAATCAGGTTGCTGGGTAGCTAAGTTACGAGGTAGCTGAGTTGCTGGGTGTGCTCGGACCTTAGCTACCCAGCACCAATCGACCCAGCTACCTTTTGCGCGGCCCAACAAACGCAATGGCAGCCGCCACGACCAGGCCGCTGACGGTGACGACAAATGCGAGCGGGCCGATCGGCCAGAGCAGCGCCATCGTGAGCTTCGTTGCCGGTGGACCATCGGTCCGCCATAGTCCGACCAGCACACCCATCAGGTAAATTGTCAGAAGCGCCCGCACGCGTTCCACTCTACACTGCGGCCCGACATCACCGACACAAGCGAGTTTGTGGAGTAATGCAGAACTCAGAGCTCCGGCCCCTCATGAAGCTGGCCGGCCCGGTCATCCTCGCGGAAGTCGGGTGGATGAGCATGGGGCTCGTCGACACCGTCATGGTCGGACCGCTCGGACCGGCGGCGATCGCCGCGACCGGCATGGGCAGCGGTGTGTTCACCGCGATCGTGATCTTCGGGATGGGGTTGATGCTCGGGCTCGATGCGTTCGTGTCGCAGGCCCATGGCGCGGGCAACGAGCGCGAATGCGTCGTGTGGCTCCATCAGGGCGTGTGGCTGGCGTGCTGCGCGGCGCCCATCGTGATGGCGCTGACGTGGATCC
>Ga0247825_10000256_pt1 | contig 32453 bp, 27 predicted proteins | sample 13C_Vanillin_Day_FD_194413 | JGI IMG/M metagenome (GOLD analysis project Ga0247825, IMG submission 194413) | Soil microbial communities from agricultural site in Penn Yan, New York, United States - 13C_Vanillin_Day48 | ecosystem: Environmental > Terrestrial > Soil > Agricultural land | place... | reverse complement strand
AGGAAGCTGGAGTAGACGCCGGCGTAGCCGAGGGTGAGGGTTTCCCGGTCCACGCGCACGGGCCGGTCCTGCAGGGGCCGGACGAGGTCGTCGGCGGCGTCCTGCAGCGCAAACAGGTCGGACCCGTGCTCCCAGTCGTGGAGGTTGGCGACGGCGACGAACGCTTCGATCGGGCAGTTGCCGGCGCCGGCGCCGTGCCCGGCGAGGGAGGCGTCGACGCGGGTGACGCCTTCTTCGACGGCGACGACACTGTTCGCGACGGACAGCGACAGGTTTTCGTGGGCGTGGATGCCGATCTGGGTGCCGGGGTCGAGGATGTCGCGGTAGGCGCGGACCCGGTCGCGGACACCGTTCATGGTGAGCCGGCCACCGGAGTCGGTGACGTACACACAGTGCGCCCCATACGATTCCATCAACTTCGCCTGCTTGGCGAGGTTGTCGGCGGGGGTCATGTGGCTCATCATCAGGAACCCGGAGACGTCCATGCCGAGTTCGCGGGCCTTGGTGATGTGCTGGGCGGCGACGTCGGCCTCGGTGCAGTGGGTGGCGATCCGGATGGAGCGGACCCCGAGCTTGTGGGCCTGTTCGAGTTCGGCGATGGTGCCGATACCGGGCAGCAGCAGGGTCGTCAGGGTGGCGTGGGTGAGGTTGTCGGCGGCGGCCTCGATCCACTCCCAGTCGGTGTTGGAGCCGGGCCCGTAGTTGAGGGAGCCGCCGGCGAGACCGTCGCCGTGCGCGACCTCGATGGCGTCTACCCCGGCGGCGTCGAGGGCGGCGACGATCCGGCCGACGTCGCTGGGGGTGATGCGGTGCCGGACGGCGTGCATGCCGTCACGCAGGGTGACGTCCTGGATGTAGAGCTTGGTCATGGTGCGACCTCCGCGGGGATCGTGTTCTGGATGCGTCGGGCGATGGATTCCGCGGTGCGCAGGGCGGCGGAGGTCATGATGTCGAGGTTGCCGGCGTAGGCGGGCAGGTAATGGGCGGCGCCCTCGACCTCGAGGAACACCGACACCTTGGTGGTGACCGGTCCGGTGCCGTCGGGGAGCAGGGTGTGGACGGGTTCGCCGTCGGGGATCGGGGTGAACTGGACGTCCTGCTTGAGCCGGTACCCGGGCACGTACTCGGCGACGCGGGCGGCCATCTCGGTGATCGAGGCGCGGATGGCGTCGTGGTCGGCGTCGCCGATGAGGGCGAGGACGGTGTCGCGCATCAGCAGGGGTGGTTCGGCGGGGTTGAGGACGATGATCGCCTTGCCGCGGGCCGCGCCGCCGACCTGTTCGATGGCGTGCGACGTGGTTTCGGTGAACTCGTCGATGTTCGCCCGGGTGCCGGGGCCAGCGGACTTCGACGCGATGGACGCGACGATCTCGGCGTAGGCGACCGCGGTGACGGCGGAGATGGCGGCGACCATGGGGATGGTGGCCTGCCCGCCGCAGGTGACCATGTTGACGTTGTCGACGTCCCCGTCGAGGTGCTGCTCGAGGTTGACCGGCGGCACCACGTACGGGCCGATCGCGGCCGGGGTGAGGTCCACCAGCTTCTTCCCGTAGGGGGCGAGGGCGGCGACATTGGCCCGGTGGGCCCCGGCGGAGGTGGCGTCGAAGACGATGTCGATGTCGGCGAAGGTGTCGAGGGCGATCAGACCCCGGACGCCGTCTGCGGTGGTCGGGACGTTCAGGCGGGCGGCGCGGGCGAGGCCGTCGGAGTTCGGGTCGATGCCGACCATCGCGCCCATCTCGAGGATGTCGGAGTTGCGCAGGACCTTGATCATCAGGTCGGTGCCGATGTTGCCGGAGCCGATGATCGCGACCTTGATCGTGGGGGTCTCGCTCATGAGTGGGTGCCCTTCGAGAAGGTGGCGGTGACGGTGCCGAGGGTGGACAGTTCGGCGCGGACGGTGGTGCCGGGTGGGGTGGGGACCATCGGGCCGAGGGCGCCGGAGAGGATGACCTGCCCGGCGCGCAGCGGTTGCCCGTACTCGCGGGCGGTGCGGGCGAGCCAGGCCAGGGCCTGTAGGGGGTCGCCGAGGCAGGCGGCGCCGGTGCCCTCGGAGACGAGTGCGTCGCCCGAGTACAGTCGCATCACGACGTCGCGGGGTTCGAATTCGTCCAGGGTGAGCCAGTTCTCGCCGAGGACGTACAACCCGGAGGAGCCGTTGTCGGCGACGGTGTCGGTGATGGTGATGTCCCAGTCGGCGATCCGCGAGTCGACGATCTCCAGCGCGGCGGCGGCGCGGGCCACGGCGGCACGGATCTGGGTGTCGTCGAGGTCGCCGTCGATCAGGTCGGCGCCGAGCACGAACGCGATCTCGGCCTCGGCCTTCGGTTGCAGCAACCGGCCGCTGGGCACCTCGGGCAGGGCGGTGACGTCCATGTCGGCGAACAGCACCCCGAAATCGGGCTGGTCGACGCCGAGCTGCTGCTGCACGGCGGGGGAGGTCAACCCGATCTTGCGGCCGGTGACCGTCCCCCCGGCGGCGAGACGCCGGTCGGTCAGCAGCTGCTGCACGGCATACGCCGCGCCGATGTCGGTGGTCCCGAGCAGGTCCCGCACGGGCGCACACGGTCGTGCGGTCGCGGCCGTGAGCCGCTCCGCGGCGGCCTGAATCGACGAATTCGGGAGGGCCGTAGAGGTAGTGGGTGGCATCGATGACCTCGCTGTGGGCTGGTTCGAGTGGGACGTTGCGCGCGTTGCTGCTTGTACTGTGCTGGGCCGAATGGGGATACTCAACGAATGAGTCCCGTAGAACGGAACACTTCGGCAGCGGGTGACGAGCCGACGTCGGTGGTCCGGCGGATATCGGATCTGCTCGCGGCGTTCGGTCCCACCGACACGACGCTGGGTGTCAACGAGTTGACCCGGCGCACCGGGATCCCGAAGGCGACGGTGTCGCGGCTGGTGAAGGAGATGGAGGGCGTCGGGTTTCTCGAGCGCAGCGGCGTCAAGGTAGGGCTCGGACTGCGGCTGTTCGAACTCGGGGAACGGGCGTCGCGGCGACGTTCGGTCCGGGAGGTGGCGCTGCCGTTCCTCGCCGACCTGCGGGAAGCGACACGGCAGACGGTGCACCTGGCGATCCTCGACGGGGCCGAGGTGGTGTACGTCGAGATCCTCCCGGGGCGGGATGCGCCGTGGCTGCCGTCCGGCGTGGGTGGGCGTCTCCCCGCACACGCGACGGGGGTGGGCAAGGCTCTGCTCGCGGGATCACCGCCCGCGGCGTTCGAGGCCGTGGTCGCGGCCGGGCTGTCGCGGGTGGGTCCGCGCACCATCACCGCGCCCGGAGCGCTGGTACGTCAGTTGCGGCGGATCGCGTCGACCGGCATCGCGTACGAGCACGAGGAGTCGGCACCCGGCGTCGCGTGTGTCGCCAGTGCCGTCCGCGTCGACGACGGTCCGCCGGTGGCCGCCGTCTCGGCGTCCGGGTGGATCGGCAAGGTCGACATCCGGCGCGTCGGGCCCGCCGTGCACACCACCGCACTGAGCATCACACGAGCGCTCACCGAGGTCGGGGATCGAAGTACCGGTCGGTGAGGTCGGCGCTGGAATCAGCCGGCCGGCGACAGCAGGACGAGTAGGGCCCTCGTCCCTCGGCCATATCGAAGTGCGCCTGTGTCACTTCCGCCAGAACAGGTGGTGGGTCACGCCGCTCGGGCTGGGCACGACGTCGCAGTGGAACCGGTCGAGCAACTCGTCGGGAGATTCCCAGAGTCGCGCCCCGGATCCGAGTTCGATCGGTGACACCACCACGTGCAGGGTGTCGACGAGGTCGGCGTCGAGGAACTCCCGGATGGTGGTCGCCCCGCCACCGAGCCGGACGTCCTTACCCTGCGCCGCCTCCCGCGCCTGCTCGAGGACCGTGGCCGGATCGGTGTCGACGAAGTGGAACGTGGTGTCGGAGAGCGTGAACGACGGACGGACGTGGTGGGTCAGCACGAATACCGGGGTGTGGAACGGGGGTTCGTCGCCCCACCAGCCGCGCCACTCGTAATCCGCCCAAGGCCCGCGATGCGGACTGAACTTGTTACGGCCCATGATCTCGGCACCGATATTGCAGTCATAGTCGCGGATCAAGTAGTCGTCGAGGCCGCGGCTCCCGCCGGGGCCGGTGCGCATGTGCCAACTCGCCGTGGCACCCGCCCACGCGAACAGGACACCAGGGTCGGCGTGACCGAACGGCCTCTCGAAGCTCTGGCCGTCACCGGCACCGAACCCGTCACGCGACACGTTGAAGTTCTGGACCCTCAGCAGTTGACTCATTCGGTTCCTCCTGCGCTCTCGACGATGGTAACGAGGAAGAGACTCCGAGGGCAGGACAAACTCATCGGCGCGGGTTCCTGGGGCCTGGTTCAGTGGACGTCGTCGGGGTGAGGTCCTGTTCGCTCGTTCCGGTCCAGTGCCGTGATCTGCGCGATCTCGTCGGCGTCGAGCGCGAAGTCGAACACGTCGATGTTCGCGCGCATTCGTTCCGGTGAAGACGATTTCGGCAGAGGGATTGTGCCGCGCTGCAGATGCCACCGCAGCACGAGCTGAGCGAGGGACACGTCGTGCCGGCGTGCGAGTTCGGTGAGTACCGGATTCTCCTGCAGCCGGCCACGGGCGAGTGGTGCCCATGCCTGGGTGTGGATGCCCAGGCTCCGGTGCAGTTCCACCATCGGCTGCTGGGGGAGCAGTGGATGTATTTCGATCTGGTTCACCATCGGACGCACGGCGGCGACCTCGAGCAGCCGGTCCAGGTGATCGGCCTGGAAGTTCGAGACTCCGATCGCCCGGATCCGTCCGGCGGCGTGGAGTTGTTCGAGTGCCCGCCACGTGTCGAGGTACGCGCCACGAGCGGGGGCGGGCCAGTGGATCAGGCACAGGTCGACGTAGTCCAGGCCGAGGCGGGCAACGCTGCTCTCGACGGCGTCGAGGGTCGACTGGTAACCCTGGTCCTCGTTGGAGACCTTGGTGGTCACGAACAGTTCCTCGCGGGGCACACCGGAATTGGTGAGAGCACGACCGAGGGAGCGTTCGTTGCCGTACATCGGAGCGGTGTCGAAGGCCCGGTACCCGGCCGCCAGTGCGTGCCGGACGGTGGTGCACATGGCGTCGTCGGGAATCTGAAACACCCCGAATCCGATGGCGGGCATCACGACCCCGTTGCTCAGGGTGACCGACGGAATCGTCGTTGCTTCGGTCATGTGATCGAGTACCCTCCGTCGACGGGCAGCACGACGCCGGTGACGTAGCGGGCGGCGCCGGAGACGAGGAAGAGCACGACATCGGCGACGTCGTCACCGTCGGCGAACCGCTGCAACGGAATCCGGCTCAGCTTCTGGGCGCGGAACTCCTCCTGGCCGAGCACCTCGGCGGTCATCGGGGTTTCGATGTAGCCCGGCGCGATCGTGTTCACGCGCACGCCCTGCGGCCCCAGTTCGACCGCCAGGCCCTTGCCGAGTTGGGTGAGCGCCGCCTTGGTCGCACCGTAGGGCACGATGCCGGGCACCGCGCGGTCGGCGGACAGCGAGGCGATGTTGACGACACTGCCGCCCGACGCGATCAGCGATTTCATCGCCTGCCGGGTCAGCCGGTACACGGCCGACAGGTTCACGTCGACCAGCCGCTGCCAGCCGTCCTCCTCCACATCGATCGCGGGGGTCCGCAGCTGGATGCCTGCCGCGTTGATCAGGATGTCGAGGCTTCCGGCCACCTGCTGGGCGAGGTCGACGGCGGATGCGCTGAAGGCTGGATCGGTGAGATCCCCGCACAGCCCGTGCCCGCCGATCCCGTCCATGACCTCGGTGATCTTCGGGTCGGCGTCGACTCCCACCACCACGACGCCCTGCGCCGCGAGCGCCCGGGCGATAGCGGATCCGATTCCTCCGGCCGCGCCGGTGACGATGGCGGCCTTGCCCTTCAGTTCGGTGACCTGTGTTGATGCGCCCACGGTGTGGCTCCCTTCGGGTGGCGCGGCGACGGCGAACAATGCCGACCCAGTCGCGCCGGAAAATGCTTTCAGTGAATGAACTGAGACTCAATACGGTCTAGACCTTGCTATTCATCACAGTATATCGTGATCCATACTTCAGCAAGAAAGCGATTTCAGGAGATTTCATGGCCTCGATTGTTCTTCCCGACCTCGATCGTTCGACCGGCACGCTCGTGCTCGGTGAGCCCGCCCGGCTGGACACCCGGTCCACGGCACCGACCAGCAGAGCGGTGTACGCGGCCTCGCACGTGGTCGCCGATCCGCTGCGCGCGTCCGCCGAGAACGCCGCGGACCAGATCGACTGGGACGCCACCCTGCAACTGCGCCGCGACCTGTGGTCGCTGGGACTCGGGGTGGCCGAGTCGATGGACACCGCGCAGCGGGGCATGGGGCTCGACTGGGCCGGCGCGCGCGAACTCGCGGTCCGCACCCTCACCGAGGCGAAGTCGGTCGGCGGCCGGGTAGTCGTCGGTGTCGCCACCGATCAGCTGAAAACGGATTCGCCCTCGCTGGAGGAGATCCGCGACGCGTACCTCGAGCAGGTCGAGGCGATCGAATCCGCCGGCGGCGAGGTGGTGCTGATGGCCAGCAGGCACCTCGCCCGGGCGGCGAGCGGCCCCGACGACTACCTCTCCGTCTACGACGCGGTGCTGTCGGCGGCCACCCGGCCGGTCGTGCTGCATTGGCTGGGTTCGGTGTTCGACCCCGCACTCGACGGCTACTGGGGATTCTCCGACCCGTCAGCGGCGATGGACACCGTTTTGCAGATCATCGACAACCACCGCGAACGGGTGCGTGGCATCAAGGTGTCGCTGCTCGACCCCGCCCTCGAGATCGCCCTGCGGCGGCGGATGCCCGACGGTGTCCGGGTATTCACCGGCGACGACTACAACTACGTCGACCTGATCGCCGGCGACGGCACCCACACCAGCGACGCGCTCCTCGGTGCGTTCGCCGCGCTCGGCCCGTTCGCCTCCGCCGCGTTCGCCCGCCTCGACGACGGCGACGAGCAGGGCTTCCGGAACATCCTCGGCCCCACCGAAACCCTGAGCCGGCTGCTGTTCGCCGCACCGACGCAGTACTACAAGGTCGGGGTGGCGTGGCTGGCGTACCTGGGCGGCAAGCAGGACCATTTCCGGATGATCGGCGGCTTCGAAACCGGCCGCAGCCTGACGCATCTCGCCGAACTGGTCCGCGCCGGCGACGCGATCGGCCTGTTCACCGATCCGGACTTCACCGCCGCACGCGCCTCTGCGTACTTCGCGGTGCACGGGATCCGCTGACATGGACCTCGCGCGGTGCAGCCTGAATTCCGTCACCGTCAAGGGATCGGGATTCACGGAGGTGGCCGACCTCGCCGAGATGTGGGGGTTCGGCGGCGTCGGCCTGTGGCGGGACGTGCTCGAGGACCTGGACCTGACCGCGGCGGCCACCCGGCTGCGGCAGTCGGGCCTGCGGGTCAGCAGCGTCTGCCGCGGCGGGATGTTCCCGCAACCGACCGCCACGCTGCGGCGAAAGACCATGGACGACAACCGGGTCGCCGTGGATCAGGCGCACGCCCTGGACGCGGAATGCCTCTACCTCGTGTGCGGCGCCGCCTACGGCGACCTCGCAGGCGGCCGCAGGCAGGTCTCGGACGGCATCGCCGAACTCGAGCCCTACGCGCGAGCGGCCGGTGTGCGGCTCGCCGTCGAACCGATGCACCCGATGATGGCGTCGAGCCGATCCGTCATCACGTCGCTGCAGGAGGCGAACGATCTGGTCGAGTCCATCGACTCCGACCTGGTGGGGATCGGGATCGACTCGTATCACGTGTGGTGGGACGCGGCGCTGCCGGAACAGATCGCCCGGGCCGGCGACAAGCTGTTCTCGGTCCAGCTCGCCGACTGGGTGACCCCGATCCACGGGGAGTTGAGCAGCCGCGGCATGCCCGGCGAGGGCTGCATCGACATGACCGGATTCGTCGCCGAGTGCGAGCGCGCCGGTTATCGGGGACTCGTGGAGGTCGAAGTCCTCAGCGACCGCTGGTGGGCCGAGACCGCCCTGGCAGCCACCGAGGCCGCCACCGAAGGCCTCGCCCGCATCTGAGCGTCCGAGCGTCGGCCTCGGGTGAGGCCGGCGCTCGAACCGGTGTCACTTCGCCGGGCCGGTGGAGTCGCGGATCACCATGTCGGCGGACAAAAGCGGGGGCGAGGTGCTGGGTGCGGACGCGAGTGCCGCGTGCATCAAGGCCCACGCCTGGTCGCCGAGCCGGGACTTCGGGCTCACCACGGTCGTCAGGCGAGGGTCGATGTGCCGGGCGACGGCGATGTCGTCGAACCCCGTGACCGAAATGTCTTCGGGCACGGAAAGTCCGAGCCCACGTAGCTTCGAGATCGCCCCGAGGGCCGACAGGTCGTTGAAGCAGATCAGTGCGGTCGGCTCATGGGTGAGCGCCTCGTCGACGGCGGTGTACGCGCCCTCGATGGTGCCGTCCGAGGCCACCTCGACCGCGTCGATCCCGAATGCCCTCGCCATCTCGAGGCCGCGCCACCGTTCCCGGTTCTGCCACGACAGTTCCGATCCCGCGAGGTAGACGACCCGGCGGTGACCGAGCCGGGCCAGGTGCCCGCACAGCTGCATCATGGGGGTGAAGTTGTCGATCGCGACCATGGGCAGGTCGATTCCGCGTTCGATCCGATTCACCAGCACCACCGGAGCCGGCTGCCGGGCCAGTTCCGTCAGTCCCGCCAACGGAATTCGCGAAGACAGCAGAACGAGCCCGTCGACCTGGCCGAGCAGGTCGAGGGCGGTGGCGTATTCGTCGGCCGCCGTACCGGAGTAGTCGGCGACGAGCATCCGGTATCCGTCTTCGGTGGCGCCGTGATGCATCTGCTTGACCACGTCGAAGAAGTACGCGTTCGCCAGGTCGGGCAGGATCACACCGACACTGCGCATCGACCCCAGCACCAGGCCCCGGGCGGCGCTGCTCGGGCGGTAGGACAAGTCGTCGGCGGCCTTGTGCACCCGAGCAGCGAGATCCGGTGTCACAGCGGAGCTTCCACTCAGCACCCGGGAGACAGTCGCGGTCGACACCCCGGCGGCCTTCGCCACCGTGATGATCGTCGGACGACGGCTCGCTGACGCTCGGGTCCGCTGTGCCACCGGATTCCCCTGTTCTTCGACGGGTCGCGTCGTACGGTCAGTTGCGGGCGGCAGAGACCGCGTCGAGGGGGTCGTCGAGGTCGCGGTTGATCGGGTCGGGGGTGATGTACGTCGTGCCGATCGTGATGAGGGTGAGGATGCACAGGTATCCGGCGATGAACACCCACGATCCCAGCCCTGCGCCGGGCACCTCCTTGCCGCCGTCGGCGGCGACGACCATCGCGATGATCCAGGCGCCGATCAGCGGTGCGATGCCGCCGGAGAGTACCGCGGAGACCTCACGGGCCACCGACACGCCGAGGTAGCGCTGACGGGACCCGAACAACTCACTCATGAAGGCGCTCTGGGATCCGAACATGCCCCACGTGCCGATGCCGAGCGCGAGGGAGATCACGACGATCGTCAGCACCACGCTGCCCTGGCTCAGTGCCCACCAGATCGGGAAGGCGGACACCAACTGGAAGTAAGCGAAGGCGCGGTACGTCTTGACCCGGCCGAAACGGTCGGAGAGTTTGCCGGCGATCGGAATGACGATCGATCCGAGGGAGGCGGCGAACACCAGCGAGAGGGCGCCGATGGGGCCCTTGATGCCGACGGCGGCACTGGTCACGTATGCGACGGCGAGGGCCTGGTACATCGAGGAGGACCCGTTCTCGGCGAGCCGCAACCCGATGCCGCGCAGCAGGGAGGGACGCGAGTGCTTCAGCAGGTTGTGCAGCGGACGCTCGTCGATCTGGTCCTTGGCTTCGAGTTTCTTGAACGTCGGCGATTCCTTGAGGTTGACCCGCAGGTACATCGCGACGGCGAGGATGACGACGCTGGCCAGGAACGGCACCCGCCAGAGCCAGGTGTCGGTGATCTCGCTGTGCCCGCGGTAGACGAGGAAGTACACCAGGGCCGCAACGACCGTGCCGACCTGCACACCAAGGAAGGGCAGCGAGGCGTAGAAGCCGCGTTTCTTCGGCGGCGAGTACTCGGTCATCAGGATCGACGCACCAGCCATCTCGGCGCCGGCCCCGAGGCCCTGGGCGATGCGCAGGACGATCAGCAGGATCGGCGCGAGCATTCCGACACCGCCGGAGTACCAGTCGCCCTCGCTGCCGTAGTAGGTCGGCAGCAGACCGATGCAGGTGCTGGCCACACCCATCAGGATGATGGTGGCCATCAGTACGAACTTTCGGCCCAGCCGGTCTCCGAGTCGGCCGAAGAACACCCCACCCAGCGGGCGGACGGCGAAGCCGATGAAGTAGGTAGCGAAGCTGAGCACCAGGCCCGTCGCGGGATTGTCGGTCGGGAAGAACAGGGGCCCGAACACCAGCGCGGACGCCAGGCTGTAGAGGGCGAAGTCGTAGTACTCGAGCGCGCTGCCTGCGGAGGCGCCCCAGGCGGCCTTGCGGAGGTCTTCCTTGGTGACCACCGGGACCTGGGTGTCTGCGTCGGGGTCTGCCGCGGGGTGAGGATCAAGGGTCATGGATCTGCCAATCCGTTCGAGGGGATCGCTGCGGGAGGTGCGGGGGTCAGGAGTTCGTGAAGGTGGGGGTGGTCTTGTTCTGGAATGCCGTGACGCCGATCGCGAAATCGTCGGTAGCCGCGGTGAACCCACTGGCGAGCGCCTCGAGGATCGAGGACGGGGCGCCGGCGGCGGCCGCGTCGACGAGTTGCTTGCTCACCTGGACGGCGGTGGGGGCGCCTTCGAGGATGCGGTCGACCATCTCTGTCGTCACCGTGTCGAGGTCGTCACGTTCGGCGACCGCGTTCAGCAAGCCCCACCCGAGGGCGGTGTCGGCGTCGAGTTGGCGGCGGGTGAAGATCAGTTCCTTGGCACGGGCCGCGCCGACCACTGCGGTGAGCCGTTCGGTGCCGCCCCACCCGGGGATGGTGCCGAGGCTGGTTTCCGGCAACCCCAGGCGCGCCGTGCCGGCGCCGACCCGCAGATCGCATGCCAGGGCGAGTTCGAGTCCGCCGCCGACGGCAATCCCGTCGACGACGGCGATCGTCGGCTGACGCAACCGGGCCAGGTAGTTGAATACCCGGTGCCCTTCGGCGATCCACCGCTTCCACATGTGCGCGGGCGTGAAGTGCGCGAACTGAGTGATGTCCGCTCCGACGCAGAATGCCTTCTCGCCCGCGGTCTTCACCACCACCGCCCGGGCGTCGGAGTGCTCGATCGCCCGCAGTTCGGTGTAGAGGTCGTCGAGGAGCTCGAGGGTGAGGGCGTTGAGTTTGCGGGGGCGGTCGATCAGGACGGTCGCCATCCGGCCCTCGTGGGAGTAGCGGACGGTGATCCGGCCGGTGTCGGTGCGGACGTCGGTGGGAGTCATGTGATGGTCCTCGGTCGGGGTGGTTGCGGTCATGCCCACACCGCCTGCACGCGCGGGTGCTCGGGCAGCGGGGCCAGGGTCAGGTTCTGCGGCTGCGGGCGAAACAGCTCGGCCGCCATGGTTTTCAGGTTCGGGTCGACGCGCAGCTCGAACTCGGATTTGTCGAGAACGTCCCGCTGCAGGTCCACACCGGGGGCGATCTCGATGACGGTCAACCCTTCCGGTCGCAGTTCGAGCACTGCCCGCTCGGTGACGTAGAGAACCTTCTGCCCGGTGGCCAGCGCTCGCTTTCCGGAGAAGGTCGGGGAATCGACCTCCTTCACGAATTTGGTGTGCGGGCCGTCGGCCCGGATCTGCAGGGCGCCGTTCTCGATGCCGATGTCGCGGCGGCCTGCCGTGAACGATCCGACGAACACGATGGACGGGGCGGCGGAGGTGATGTCGGCGAACCCGCCGACTCCGGCGGTGACGTGCCTGCGCTTGGGCAGACTGTGCACGTTGACGTTGCCGTGCTGATCGATCTCGAGGAACGACAGCAGGGAGTGCTCGAACCCGCCGCCCTGCAGCAGGGTGAATTGATCCGAACTCTGCATGATCGCATCGGGGTTCTGCGCGACACCGAAGACGAAGTCCAGCAACGGTACTCCGCCGACGGGGCCCTGTTCGATCACCCAGGACACCGCGTCGGCCAATCCCTCCTCGACCAGAACGTGCGGCACCAGCGCGGAGACACCGAAGCCGAGGTTGGCGATCTCCCCGGACTGCAACTCGGCCGCGGCGCGGCGGGCCATGATCTTCTCGAGGGTGAACGGCACCGGCTCGAGGGTGCTCAGCGGACGTCGCATCCCCCCGGAGATTGCCGGGTCGTACTCGGTCTGGGTGGTCTGCAACTGATCCGGCGCCAAGACCAGGGCGTCGACGAGGATTCCGGGCACCTGCACCGCCTGCGGGCTCAGGCTGCCGCCCTCGGCGAGGTACTTGACCTGGGCGATGACGACACCGCCGTTGTTGTGGGCCGCGTAGGCCAGGTCCAGGGCGCCGAGCGGGGACGCCTCCTCCTCGAACGTGAGGTTGCCGTGGGTGTCGGCGGTGGTGGCGCGGATGATCGCCACGTTCGGGACCAGAGCGTCGTAGAACAGCCATTCCTGGCCGTCGAGTTCGTGCACGCGGACGAACGCGTCCGGGGTGACGGTGTTCATCCGGCCGGCGCTGATCCGCGGGTCGACGAAGGTGTCCAGACCGACCTTCGAGAGCACACCCGGCTGCTTCGCGGCGGCGGCCCGGTGCAGCTGATACAGCACCCCGGACGGGAAGTTGTAGGCCTCGATCTCGTTGTTCTCGATCATCTGCCAGATCCGCGGCGGCTCCGCCGACGACGGCCCGGACGGGTACGACCCGGCCACCACCCGGGACAGCAGACCGGGCCGAGCGATGTGGTCGATCCCCTTGATGCCCCACATGTCGCCGGCGGCGATCGGGTGAATGCTGGTCAGGTTCTTCGGCGACCGGGTTTCCTCGTACCGCTGTCCGAGACCGGCGAGCACGGCATCCGGGCAGCCGAGCCCGGACGACGAACTGACGGTGACGATGTCGCCGTCGTGGACGAGGTCGGCGGCCTGGCGGGCGGTGAGTACGCGAGGGGTGTGCATCGGAAAATCTCCTTGAAAGCGCTTACTTGGCGGGTATAGGTGCAGCGGATCCGTGCTGGTCTACGCGGAAGGGGTCGCGCTACGGGCGACGAGGCCGCCAGGCAGCGGTGGAGGCACGCACCCGAAGTGCGGGGGCGACGAGGTGATGGCTGTGCGCGGGCGGGGAGCCGGCACCGTTCGGTGTCAGCGATTGGCCGATCCGGTCGAGGATCAGTTCGCCGCACTTCTCACCGATCTTGGTCGGGAAGGTGGCGACGGTGGTCAGGGGTGGGGTGCGGTGCGCGGATCCGGCGATGTCGTCGAAGCCGCCGACGGCGATGTCGCGGCCGGGTTCGAGTCCCCGGCGGGTGAGTTCGGCGTATACGCCGACGGCGACGATGTCGCTGTACGCCACGATCGCGTCGGGAATCTCGCCGCGGTCGAGAAGCCGGCGGGTGGCGTCGGCGCCGCCGTCCGGGGTGGCCTCCCCGAACAGGCCCTCGGTCGGGGACATGGTCATGTCCGACCCCGCGATCGCGTCGAGGAAGCCGTCCTCGCGCTCGCGGCGAGCCGAGGTGTGCTGAGGACCGCCGACCATGGCCACCGTCCGCACGCCCATTGCCCGCAGATGGCGGCCGAGCAGGCGTCCGGCCTCGACGTTGTCGGCACCGACGTAGTCGTGGCTGAGATGGAAGTGCCGGGCGAGCAGCACCAGCGGGATGCCACTGGACGCGAGTAGTTCGTCGATCTCAGCGGCCTGTGTGTCCCCGGCCGGGAGCAGGATCAGGCCGTCGATGCTGCGTTCGACGAAGCGGTCGAGCAGTCTGCGCTGTCGAGCCGGATCGTCACGGCTGTAGCCGATGAACACCGCGTAGTTGCTGCGATCGGCGACGTCCTCGAGCGTCATCGCGAGTTCGGCGAAGTAGGGGTTCTGCACCTCGGTGACGACCAGCCCCAGGGTCATCGACCGCTGATTGCGCAGCATCGCCGCGTGCCGGTTGTAGACGTAGCCGAGCGCTTTCATCGCCTCCCGAACCTTGCGGGTGGTTTCCGGTGCGACGCTCGGGCTGTCGTTGAGCACCAGGGACGCGGTCGAGCGGGACACTCCGGCATGCCGACTGACGTCGGTGAGGGTGACTCGGCCCATGTCCGGCCCCTTTCTGCTGATCGGTGTGAGCTGCGATACAGACCATACCGCACAACGCTGGATCGATCCAAGAGGCAAATGGACCACGTCAGGCGAAGATATGCCGATTCAGGTCCCCGAAACTGCGGCGATCAGGGAAAACATTGCTGGATCGATCCAAAACATTTTGTCCGGTCCGTTCCGAAAACAAGGGCCCGACGACGAGGGAACTGGGTGTTGGAGCCGACCAGGCGCGCATGACCCAGGCATGTTCCTATCCGGAGGCCTGCACCGCGGCGCGGGCGGAGCAGCGAAATCGACTTCCTCCGAATGCCTTCCGGCGAGACGCTGATGAACCGACTCGGCCACTCGGCCTCACCGCACCGCTCGAAGGCGCAGCGCTCTGCCAGACGGGTCGCTGCTCAGCCGTCCGCGTCGTCGCTCGGGCTTTTCGGCGTGCTCTCGAGTAGTCGTTCGAGGTAGTTGAGGTCCTGCCGGAGCAGTGCGATCGCCCGTGCGGGTCCTTCGAGCCCGGTCGGGGTGGACTCTTCGTGAACGACGGCGCGCAGTGCCATGTCCGCGAGTTGAGCGGCGACGGCGCGGTCGTCGTCCTCTTTCCCCGGCTGGTGCCACCAGGCGATCCAGTTGAGCATGCCGATGATGCCGAGTGCCGAAGTCCGCGGATCGACCGGACGCATCTCGCCGGCTTTGATGCCGTCTTCGATGACGGTGATGAATTCCTTCAGCACGTGCCGTCGGCTCTGCTGGTACCTGCGCGCGATGTCTTCCGGAAGTTCCGCTTCGGATCGGATGATCAGCCTGAACCGGTCGGGGTTCTCACCTTGGTGCATGGCGATGGCGACCGCCATTTCGCGCAGTTTCTCGGTGGGGCCGAGTTCGGTGCGCTCGTTGATCTCGTGCAGCAGGGCGGCGGGAGTCTCGGTGCTCTCGCTGACGAGCCGCGAGAGCAGTTCGTCCTTGTTGGCAACGTAGTGGTAGAGGGCGGGCCGGGTCAGACCGGTGGCGTCGGCGATGTCCTGCAGGGTGGTGCTGGCGAATCCCCGCTCGGCGAACAACCGGGTGGCCTGCTCCATGATCTGCTTCTCGACCAGCTCGCGGCGGGGATTGCGACCGGCTGCGCTGTCCTCGGAGGGCTGCGCTGCCGGGCCTGCCGATGCCTTGCCGCGGCCTCGCCGGCTGGGCGTGGCCTGCTCACGTGTCATGTCCGAAGGATAGTGGGAGCCGGAAGCGGTCCGCGCGGTCATGTCGGCGCTCCGGTGCCGGACATGATCGGCTCGGGTTCCGCGGACGCCGGTTCGGTGAAGAACGCGAGGTGCGCTCGTGCGCTCGCCAGGCCGGCCGCCACATCGGCGCGGTGGGTCTCGGGGGCCTCGACGACGACGGTCGCCGAAGTGGCCCGGAGTAGACGTTCGGCGAGGTCGAGGCGGTTCAGCACGGCGGCGCGGGAGTCCGGTCCGGTGAGCCAGAGGATCTCCGCCTGCGGTGCGTTGTCGACGACGGTGTCGGCCTCTGCGTCCCAGGCGGCGGTCGATACGACGTCGAGCTTCGCCGTCGTGGGTGCGTCGCGCAGGTCTGCCGGCGCGATCCTGGTGGCGAAGTCCGCACCGTGGTAGGCCAGTGGTTGTGCGAGGATCCAGTCCGTGATGTCGGTGGGGGACACGGTGCCGGCGGGCCGGCTCGCGTAACTCGCGAGGCCCTGGGACACGACGGTCGGCGCCGACTCGGCGAACCGGTCCAGACCGACCTTTCCCGCCCGGGTCATGTACGCGATCATCAGCTGGTCGACGGGCAGGTCCATGCGCTGCGGGAACGATTCCCACCAGAGTTCGCTGCGGTGGGCGATCTGCTGAAGGTGTTCGACGGCGGGGCGACGGATCCGCTCGTATTCGGTGAGGGCATCGTCGAGGTTCGCCGCGCTCGTCAGGGCGTGGTCGAGCGCGATGGCGTCCTCCATCGCGAGTTTGGTGCCGGACCCGATCGAGTAGTGCGCGGTATGGGCGGCGTCGCCGAGGAGCACGACGTTGCCACTGTGCCAGCGCGTGCAGCCGACGGTGCGGAACCGCATCCACTTCGTGCGGTTTCCGATGAGCCGATGATGCTGCAGGGTCTCCGCGAACGCGTCCTGGAGGTACTGCAGTGAGACCTCGTCGCTGTCCTGGGGTGCGGTGCGATCGGTGGACGCGTCGAATCCGGCTCGCCGCCAGGTGGCTTCATCGGTTTCGATGAGGAAGGTGCTGCGGTCCGCCGCGTACGGGTAGGCGTGGGCGACGAACGTGCCGTGTTCGGTGATGACCGGGACGAAGATGGCGCTGGGGAGAGCGAAGTCGGTCCCGCACCACAGATACAGTCCGGCACCGGTGTCGATTCGCGGTTCGAACTCGTCGGTGAGCTGCGTGCGGGTGGCGCTGTTGATCCCGTCCGCCGCGATGACGAGGTCCGCGTCGAGATCTGCGGCCTCGCGCCGTTCGCCGAAGCGCAGGTGCACGCCGGCATCCTGGGCGTGCTGTTGCAGCACCGCGAGCAGCGTCGTGCGCGCGATCGCGAGGAGATCGCCGTGCGCGAGCCGGGCGACCTCGCTCCCGACCTGCATCGACATCTCGTGCGGGTGAGCGGCGGCCACGATCGCGTCCAGCGACGCGGCGTCGGCGTCACGGAGGTTGCGCTGGGTTCGGGAAGCCAGACCGACACCGAATCCGAATGTCGTGTCCGGAGAACTCTGTTCGTAGACGGTCACTTCGGCGTCCGGGTGGCTTCGCTTGAGCAGTCTCGCGGCGTAGAGACCGCCGGGGCCGCCGCCGATCACTGCGACTCGCTCGAGGTTCATGGGCTGACTCCAGTCTGTGTGACGTTTGTGTTGATTATTCTACGTATATGTCGATTGGTCAATCCAGTGGCGACGAATAGGGGTGAACGACTTTCGGGGCACACCTGTGCAGGCATGCCCCGAAAGTGTTGATCCGCAGTCGATTCGCGCTGCGGTCCCTACACGACCGCGCGGGGCGCGTCCGCCTCGGCGAGGAGTTTCGCCGCGATCTCGGCACGCAACCGCTTCTTGTCGATCTTGTTCACGTTCGTGTGGGGCAGGGTGGGTACCCACTCGAGTCGTTCCGGCCACTTGAACTTGGCGACGCCGAGTTTCGCGAGGTGCTCCTGAATCTCGGTGAGCGGCAAACCTTCCCCGTCCCTGGCGATCAGATACGCACACGTCTTCTCCCCGAGGCGGGGATCGGGCATGGCGACGACCGCGGCATCCGCGATGCCGGAATGCTCGAGAAGGAGTAGTTCGAGTTCCTCGGCGTTGACCTTCTCACCGCCCCGGTTGATGAGGTCCTTGATGCGGCCCTCGATCGACAGATAGCGCCCGCCGTCGATGACGGTGATCGCGGCGAGGTCTCCGGTGCGGTAGAAGCCGTCGGGAGTGAAGGCGGCCGCGTTGTGGTCGGCCGCGTCGAAATAGCCGGGAATGGTGTACGGCCCACGGCAACACAATTCACCCACCTCACCGTCGGCGAGTTCCCTCTCGCCGCCGGGTTCGAGGATGCGAATTTCGTCGTCGGAGGCGATCGGTGTGCCCACCGTGGTCAGGCGGGCCCGCGCGGGGGAGTCGAGCGGGGTCACCGTGAACAGTCCCTCGGACATCCCGAACAACTGCCCCGCCCAGTGGCCGGCACCGTCGTCGACGCGGTCGAACAATTCGGCGGGGACCTTGGCACCGGACAGGACGACGCGACGCAGCGTTTCCCGTGCCTTGTCGAAGTCCGGGCCCAGCACCGCCTGGTAGTGGCCGTGTCCGATGAGGACTTCGGTCGCCTGCGCCTTCGCCATCAACTCGAAGGCCGTCGGCGCATCGGCGGTGGCCAGCACCAGGCAGGCACCGACCGAGTGCGCCGCGTGCAGCCCACACGAGATTCCGGCGTTGTGGATGATCGGGATCAGGTGCGCCACCCGGCTGTCCTGGTCCCATCCGAGCCGCTGCGCGTACATCCGGGCGTTGTTCCAGTACTCGGCGTGGATCCGCGGAATGACCTTGGGGACACCGGTGGTGCCGCCGGACAGCTGGAACGCGGCGACGTCGAGCGGATCGGTGTGCGCCTCGATCTCCTCGACGGCGGCCCGGGCCGCACCGGGATCGGTGCCGGCTCCGAGATCCTCGAGTCGAATCACGTCCGGCCCGCCGGAGCCCGCCCCGTCCCCGACGGTGATGACGTGCCGGATGCTGGGGTGGCCGTCGGCGTGCTCACGGGCGAAGTCGACGAGGTCGAACGTGGGCAGTCCGGCCTCCACGACGTGGGCGACGGCGCCGACCGTGCGGCTCACGTGCCCGATCTCGTGCATGCGGTGCGCGGCCAGGGTGGCCACCGGGACCAGCCCGGCCTTGATGCATCCGTACCACGCAAGGACCGTCTCGAGCCGATTGGTCAGCTGAAAGATCACCGGATCCAGTCGGCGGAGTCCGAGCCCGATCAGCCCGGCCGCGATCTCGTCGGTGCGCCTGTCCAGCTCGGCGAAGCTCATCGAGCCTTCCGCGCTGATCACCGCCGGCCGATCCGGGAACCGGATGGCGACCTGATGCAGCCGCCGCCCGGTGGGGTCGTCGCTCCACGCCCCGCTGTCGCGATAGCGGGCGGCCCGGTCGCCGGGGAACGTGACGAGGCGTCCGCCCCAGTCCGAGAATGTCACCGCGGTCCTCCTTCCCTCCATTGTGCGATTACCCGGAAAGTCACCGCTCCGCCACCGCGGGCAGGAGCCGGGCCACATCGAGGGCGTGATCGGGGTGATCGGCGGGCACGATGCCGGAGTAGACGGCCGTCCAGCAACCGGGGCAGCACAACTGCCGGAAGACGACCGGGGCGTCCACGTACTCTGCCGGATCGGACGTGACCTGCGGCCCGGCCGTCGACGACGGGCCCTCGAACCGCGCCAGATCGAGGGAGGTGCTGTTCTTCTCGTCGCCGAGGAGGCGTCCGCACTGGGCGCACGCGATCACCCGGGTGTCTCCGACGGTGACCTCGGCCAGGTTGTCGTCGAGCCTGCGCGCCCCGGCGAGGTCGACCACGGGGGCGTCCGGCAGGGTTCCTCCGGAGCGATTCCGGCGCTCTGTGCGCATCGCGTCCCGCCGATCCGAGGTCCGGATCTCATCGGCGTCACCGTCGGCGAGGACGACACCGTAGACGGTCTCGGCACCGTGCTCGGTGACCTTGCCCTCGCGGACGTCGGCGGCCACCGCGACCGGATCGCGCAGCAGGGGGTCACCGTATCCGCCGCCGCCCTGCCAGTGCATGTAGAGCACTTCGCCCGGGGCGACATAGCTTTCGGCGTAGCAGGCACCGAATTCGCGACCGCCGCCGAGGTCGTCCAGCGAGCCCGGGATGCGGCCGGCAGCGAACTGCTCGACCACGCCGGTGTCGCGGGCGAGGACTTCCACCCCGGTGTTGCCGGGGTAACCGCCTGCGAGTCCGTTGTTCTGGGCGACGGCCTTGCCCGCGGACGCCAGGACCAATCCCATCGGCAGGCTGGTGCCGTACGGGGTGACGGCGATCGAGGCACTCACACCGCCGCGCTGGCGTCCCGGCCCGCCGGAGTCGGGTTCCTCCCGGCGCCACAGCGTCAGCAGCGGGTAGAGGAATTCGGTCATCTCGGTGTCCGGGATCCGGCCCATCGGGATGCAGAACAGGCCACCGGTGTCCATGCCGTCGGCGGTCGGGCGGGCCCCGTACCCACCGGACATGGGTTCCATCATGATGTTCAGGAACGGCACCGACTGCTCGGGCCGCTCGTCGAGACCGGCGATCACCGCGGTGTCCCACGTGCCGCAGCACGCGGCCTGAACGCTCTTGCCGAGATCGACGGAACGGTCGAGCATCTGGGACAGGCACTCGGCGATCAGCGTGCCCGTCAGCCAGGCCGGTCCGATCGGACCGCGGCTGACCGCGGCGGGGAACGTGGCGTTGTTGATCGTGCCCTCTTCGGAGACCAGATCGAAGCAGCGCATCAGCCCGCCTGCGGACCACGGGATGTCACCCGCGAGGATCGGCAGGAGGGCGAGCATCACGCCGCCGCGCATGCCGGCGTACGTGCAGTTGATGACACCGGTCTGCGGATCGGTGCCGGTGAAGTCGAAGGTGAGATGGTCCGCGGTCTTCGTCATCGCCACGGTGATCTTGTGGATTCCGCGGTCACCGGTGTGGGACTGGTCCTGGTAGCCGGTGGCCTTCCACGTGCCGTCCGGCAACGAGTCGAGTTTGCCGCGCAGACGCCCCTCGGCGTCCGCCATCATCCGCTTCATCACGGCCTTGACGGTGTCGGCGCCGTACTGCTCGATCACCGCGAGCAGACGGTTGCGGCCGACGGTGTTGGCGCCGATCTTCGCGCGCAGGTCGAGGCCGACGAGCATCGGCACCCGCGACCGCCGCACCCAGGCGTCGGCGACGTCGCGCTGCAGTTCGTAGTCGCGGACCACCTTGATCGGCGGGGTGGGCAACGACTCGGAGAAGACGTCCTTCGCCGACGGGTCGAACGAACCGAGCCCGGACCCGCCGAGGTCGGGTTCGTGGCAGATGGCGCTGGTCCACCCGAACAGCTTGCCGTCGTAGAAGACCGGCTGGTAGACGATCACGTCGCTCTGGTGCAGGCCGCCCCCGACCCAGGGGTCGTTGCACAGGAACATGTCGCCCTCGGTGATGCCCGGGTTGGTGGCGCGGTGCCGGAGGGTCCAGTAGATGGCGAGGTCGACGGCGCCGACGAGCATCGTGTTGTACAGACCGACCTGGACTTCCTGGCCGATCTCGTCGCTGATCGCGAAGTCGAAGTCGTTCGCGTCGGTGACGATGGGGGAGCCGGACATCCGCTTGAGGGCCTCGCCCATCTCGTCGGTGACCGACCACAGCCGGTGCCGGATGACCTCGTAGGTCAGCGGGTCGAGTTCGTCGATCTGCTCCTGGGTGACGCTGTGGACGGGCAGCGACGGCGGCAGTGAGCGTGAGAGTTCGTCGGGGTCGATCGGTCGGCTCGAGAAAATTTCGGCGCCGGGGATTTGCATGGTCATCTTCGGGTGCTCCTACTGGGCGACGATGTTGAGGTTGCCGAGGCGGTCGACGGTGCCGGTGGTCTCGTGCGGGACGACGACCGTCGTGGTGGGGACCTCGACGATCGCGGGGCCCTGGAGGACGTGTCCGGCGAGCAGTTTGCTGTAGTCGTAGACGTCGGTGTCGGTGTAGCCGATCCGCCCGTCCAGGCACACCTTGCGGGTGCCGATCTTTGCGGCGGACGCGTCGGCCGAGTCCGCGGATTTCAGTTCGGGCAGGGTGGGGGAGAAGGGCAGGACGCCGGTGACGCGCACCCGGTAGGTGATCGCCTGGATCCCGGCCTCCCGGAATCCGCTGTCCTGTCCGTAGAGTTCGGCGTAGCGCTGCTCGAACAGGTCCGACGCCCGGGCGACTCCCTCGGCGTCGAGGCTTCCGGCCGGCACCGGTGTCGCCACCTCCGCCAGCTGCATGGTGTAGCGCATGTCGATCTCCCGTTCGACCTCCACGCCGGTGAACTTCAGCCCCTGCCGGTCGAGCGCTGCCCGGACCTGGTGCTCGAGCTGGTCGAAGTTGCGTTCGGCCCGGACGGGATCGAGTGGCATCGCGGCCGGGTCCGACAGCTCGGCGGCGAGCACGATGTTCGACGACGCCAGACCGTAGGCGGAGAACGCGGAGGCCACCTGGCCGAGCGGGACGACGACCTCGCGGACCCCGACCTCGCGGGCGTAGGCGGCGCAGTGCGCTGGGCCGGCACCGCCGAATGCGTAGAGCACGAAGTCGCGAGGATCGTGTCCGGCCTCGACCACGGTCTTGCGGAGCAGGTCACCGGTCTGGGCGTTCTGCACCGCGTAGATCGCGGCGGCGGCGTCCTCGATCGACAGGCCCAGGGGTTCGGCGATCCTGGTGCGGATCGCTTCCCGTGCGAGTTCTTTGTCGAGTGGTTTGCGGCCACCGAGAAGGCCGCGTTCGGGCAGGATCCCGAGCACCAGGTTCGCGTCGGCGTTGGTGGGTTCGGTGCCGCCCTGCCCGTAGCAGGCAGGCCCGGGCACGGCCTGCGCGCTGTGCGGGCCGATCTGCAGGTTGCCGCCCTGGTCGACCCAGGCGATCGCGCCGCCGCCGGATCCGATGGCGTGCACCTCGAGGGTGGGGACGTTGATCGGGTGATGGTTGATGATCGTGCTGGACGCGCGCACGGGCTCACCGTCGACGACGAGTCCGACGAGGAAGGTGGTGCCGCCGACGTCGGTGGCGATGATGTTGCGGTGCCCGAGCTGGGTGCCGAGCGACACCGCTCCGACGACGCCGCCGGTGAGCACCGATCCGACGGTGCTGATCGCGTTCTTCGGCGCCTCGGCGGCGGCGACGGCGCCGCCGTTGCTCTGCATCACCAGCAGCGGTCCGGCGAGCTTCCGGTCACGCAGCTTCGTCTCCAGTTCGCCGAGGTAGTCCCGCAGCCCGGGGCCGATCTGGGTGCTCATGATGGTGGTCGCGTTGCGGGCGAACTCGCGGATACGCGGGCTCACCTCACTCGACAGGGACACGAACATCGTCGGGTCGATCTCGTGGACGAGTTCGCGGATCCGCTGCTCGTGCGCCGGGTTGCGGAACGACCAGAGCAGCGAGACCGCGATGCCCGACACCCCGTCGTCGACGAGGGCGTGAATCGCCTCGCGGGCGGAATCCTCGTCCAGTGCCACGACGATGTTGCCGTCGCGGTCCAGGCGCTCCGTCACTTCCAGGGCATGCTTCTTCGGCACCAGGCCGTGAGACTTGCTCTGCCCCATCACGTTCTGCAGCTGCTCCGGGGAGCTGCCCAGATACCGCCCCTCGACGTTCATGATGTAGATCGAGTCGCGGTGTCCCTTGGTGGTGAGGAACCCGACCGGCGGCACGTTCCCCATGACCAGGGCATTGAGCGAGGACGTGGTCCCGTGCGCGATGTGGTGTGTGTTCGCCAGCATCTCCTCGACCGGACACCCCAGTTGCTCGGCGAGCACGTCGAGGACGTCGATCACGCCCTGCGAATAGTCCGGCGGGGTCGAGGGAGCCTTCGCGGCGAGAACTGTGCCGGCATTGTCGTCCAATACCGCATCCGTGAACGTGCCACCGACGTCCACTCCGATCACATATGCCATTACCTCTGCGCTCCTTCGAAATGAGGTGGAAGTTCCCGACCGGTGCGAGGTCGTCCTCCAACACCGTCTTACGTCAATGTCGAGTATTCGACGTGTCTGATGACATGTCAAGAGCGGGCTGTGAGAGCAGTCACGTCCTGGGCGCTGCCTGCGGGCCCGGACGTGGGGGCTTGACGAATTGTCGCGAACGTCGAATACTCGGCATGAGCGTAAATCACCGCGCGCCGGGGTGCTCACTCCCCCGCTTCGCGACAAATCGACATCAGAAGGGCACACCATGGGGATTCATCGCATCGGACTCGTCGTCCCGAGTTCCAATGTGACCGTCGAGACGGAGATGCCGGCGCTGCTCGGTCAGCACGCCGACGCACAGTTCTCGTTCCACTCGAGCCGGATGCGCATGCAGGCCGTCTCGCCCGAGCAACTGCGGGCGATGAATGCCCAGCGTGAGCGGTGCATTCTCGAACTCGGCGACGCCGGAGTCGACGCCGTCCTCTACGCCTGCCTGGTCGCGCTGATGTCGGTCGGACCGGGTGAGCATCAGCGCGTCGAAGGGCTGGTCGCCGAACAACTCGCCACCGGCGGCTCCGAGGCGGCGGTCCGCTCGAGTGCCGGCGCGCTGATCGAAGCGCTCCGGGCGATCGGGGCCGAGCGCATCGCGCTCGTCACCCCCTACCTGCGCCCCCTCGCGGAGCAGGTCGTCGCGTATATCGAGGCCGAAGGCATCCAGGTCCACGACTGGCGCGCACTCGAGGTCGCCGACAACGCCGAGGTCGGATGCATCCCCGGCGACCGGGTGATGGACGCCGCCCGATCCCTGGACCTGCAGGGCGTGGACGCACTCGTGATCTCCGCCTGCGTGCAGATGCCCTCGCTTCCCCTGGTGCAGGCCGCCGAGGACGAGTTCGGGTTGCCCGTCCTCTCCGCCGCCACCGCCGGCGCCTACAGCCTGCTGCGCGCCCTCGACCTCACCGTCGACATCCCCGGCGCCGGCAGTCTGCTCCGCGCCGACGCACCGGCCGCCGCCCGTCAGTAACCCCGAACCCCTTGGAGTTCACCATGTCCGAACTGCAGCACACCGTCAAAGGCGTCGATCACGTCGCCTATCCGACCTTCGATCCGGCCGGCACCGTCAAGTTCTACCGCGACGTGCTCGGGTTCCCGGTCGTCCACTCGATCTGCGCGGCCGGGTGGGGACCGGAGAAGCACCCCGACTTCATCCACTTCTTCTTCGACATCGGCAACGACGACCGGCTGGCCTTCTTCTACTACTTCGGTCTCGAACCCTTCGACGGCGGACCGCAGGGTGACTCGTACTCCCGCTTCGCCGAGGACGTCCCGATCTTCTTCATCCGCTCCCGGCACCTCGCCATCCACGTCGACAGCGAGGACGACCTGATGGAATACCGCCACCGCCTCGACGGCAGCGCGTGGCCGGTGGAGATGCAGATCCAGCACGAGACGATCGAGTCGATCTACACCCACGACCCCAACGGCTACATGATCGAGATCACCCGGGCGCTGCGCCCGGTCACCCCGCAGGAAGACCTCGACGCCAACCTCACCATCGACGCCCTCGTCGACGTGGTGACCGGGCCCGACCCCAGCATGGACGCCCTGCTGACCCGCAAGGCAGAACTGATCACCGAACGCGCCGCCGCCTGGCAACAGCAACAGGAATCGAAGGAGATGGCGACCCGATGACCACCCTGTTCGTCCTCGACGTCCCCGAGAACACTGCGGTCGCGGAGGTCGCGGGCCGTGATCCGGCGGTCACCGTCGACCACGTCGGACCCTACTTCCGGATCGTGTCCGACTCCGACATCGTCATCGACCGGCGGACCACCGGCTGCCGTCACGCCGTCTGGTACAGCAGCGTCGCCGGACTGGCGCAGTCCCGGATCACCCAGTGGGACAAGGACGCCATGCGGATCGAGCCGCGATGAGCGCGGACACCCGGCGGCTCGGCGCCGGCCGGTACATCGACGCCGCGCAGGCGCCGGACAGCACCGTCACGTCGGTGCACGAACTCGCGACCGCGGACGGGGCGAAAATCACCGGTGTGCTGCGGGTCGTCCCCGGCGCCCGTACCGTCGTCGCACTCATGCACCCCCGCCAGGACCTGACGCACCACGTGCTGGTGCCCGAACTGCTCGCCCGCGGTTACGCGGTGTGGACGCAGGGCACCCGCTCGGTCAACAACGACGTCGCCCTGGTGCACGAGCAGGCTCTGCTCGATGCGGCGGCCGGTCAGGTCTTCTTGCGCGAGAAGAGTTTCGAGCACGTCGTCACCCTGGGGCACTCGGGCGGCGGCACCTTGTTCGCGTTCTATCACCAGCAGGCCGGTCTGCCCGGGGCGGAGCGGTTGGCCCACACTCCCGCCGGACGACCGATCGATCTGGCCGGGGCACAGATGCCGCTGCCCGACGGCGCGGTGTTCATGGCCCCGCACCCCGGGCAGGGCGCCCTGCTGCTCCGATTGATCGACCCGTCCGTCGTCGACGAATCCGATCCGTTGACGGCCGATCCCGAGCTGAATCCGTTCGATCCGGCCAACGGATTCGCCGAACCCCCACACAGTTCGGCGTATGCACCCGAGTTCGTCACCCGCTACCGGGCAGCGCAGCACGACCGCGTCGCCCGCCTCGACGAGATCGCCCGGCAGCGTGTCGACGAGGCCGCCGACGCGCGTCGCCGGTACAGGGGCACCGCCGAACCGGCCGACCGACGCGCCGCGCTCGTGCCCCGCGTCCTCACCGTCTACCGCACCGACGCGGACCTGCGGTTCACCGACCTGTCCCTGAGCCCCAACGAGCGCCCCTACGGGTCACTGTTCGGTCGGCGGCCGGACCTGACCAACTACGGACTCGTCGGCTTCGGCCGCTTCGCCACCCCCGATGCCTGGCTGTCGACGTGGTCCGGGCTCAGCACCAACGCCGACTTCCTGCGCTGCGCGCCCGCCGTGACCGCCCCCGCCCTGTTCGTCGAACTCACCGCCGACCAGGCCTGCTTCCCCGACGACGCCAAAACCATGTGCGATGCCCTCGGGTCGGCGGACAAGACCCACGTCCGGGTCGCCGGCACCCACTTCGGCGGACCCATCGCCGAGGGCGCACCCACCGGGGCAGCCCTCGCCGCGGCCGACATCGGCGCCTGGCTGTCCGACCGATTCTCCTGACCCCCTTTACATCCGGGCACCCGATACCGCGCCGCGGTCGTCGGGCGCCCGGTCGAGCGGAGTACACATGACTGCCCGCCCCACCACCGCCCCCGTCATCGGTCTCTGCCTGATGGCGCTGGTCCTCGAGGGGTACGACCTGCTGATGTACGGCACCGTCGTTCCCTCCCTCCTCGCGTACGCGCCCTGGCAACTCGACGCCACCGACGTCGGCATGCTCGGCTCCCTCACCGGCGTGGGAATGCTCGTCGGCGCGCTGGTCGCCGCCGGCGTCGCCGACCGCTGGGGCCGCCGCCGCACCCTCCTCGCCGCGGTCCTGGTGTTCTCCGCCGCGATGGGTGTCTGCGCACTCGCGCCCACCCCGGCGGTATTCGGTGTCGGCCGGATGGCGGTCGGAGTCGGCGCCGGCGTCCTCATGCCGACCGCTGCCTCCACCTTGATCGAGTTCTCCCACAGTCGAACCCGGGCACGCTCGGTCGCGATGGGATTCGTCGGCACCAGCATCGGCGGAATTCTGGCCGGTGTGCTGTCGCTGTGGCTCGTGCCCACGTTCGGTTTCCGGGCGATGTTCGTGGCCGGGCTGGTTCCGGCACTGCTGTTCCTGCCCCTGATGCTCCGGTATCTCCCCGAATCGCCCGCATACCTGACCGCCCGCGGCCGCACCACCGCGGCCACGGCGATCGCCGCCCGGTACGGGCTCGAACCCGAGCCCGCCACCTCGACCGGTCCGCACTCCGAACGCCGACTGCGTGCACTGTTCGGCAGCGAACGGACGACCGCGACACTGTTGTTCTGGGGCATGACCCTCGTGTGTCTGCTGGTGCTCTTCGGTGTCGCGACGTGGCTGCCCGCCCTGATGAAGTCGGCCGGATATCCACTGGGGGCCGCGCTGTCCTTCCTGCTGACCCTGAACGTCGGCGGCGCAGTCGGAGCCCTCGGCGGCGCCGCACTCGCCGACCGGTACGGGATCAAACCCGTCACCGCACTCGGATTCCTCTGCGCCGCAGTCTCACTGATCCTGATCGCCACCGGTCCGCCCATCGCCGTCGTCTACCTGCTGGTGCTGCTCGCCGGCGTCGGCACCACCGGAACCCAGATCCTGCTCAACACGTTCATCGGCGGTCACTACCCCGCGGCATGCCGGACGACCGGCATCGGAATGGCACTCGGAGTCGGACGCATCGGGGCGATCATCGGACCGACGTACGGCGGCTTCTTCGTCGCCGTCGGAGCGGGCACCACCTGGCAGCTGCTGGCCTTCGCCGCCCCGGCCGTCGTGGGCGCAGCACTGGCCGCACTCGTACCACTGCGAAGGGACGACGTGAACCCGACACCGGCCGTGTCGGCCACCGACCCCACCGACCGGGAAGCTGTGCGATGACCCTCGGCGCAATTTCCGGATTCGTTGCCGCGCAACATGGTTGGCGACTGATGCGATCCATCGAACCCGTCAGTTCGAGCACGAAGCCGCCACGCCATTCAAGTCGGAAGATGACAGGGCTTGTCCGCAATTTCGCTCGAAACTGAGGGATTCCCTGAGTTCCGACTGGAAATCCGCGTGGTGTTCATCGGCGCAGTGTGTGGGAGGGCGGTTCGCCGAACTTTTGCTGGTAGAACCGGGCGAACCGGCCGAGGTGGTTGAAACCCCATCGGTAGGCGATGTCGCTGACGGTGGCCGTGTCGTCGGTGGCGGTCAGAAGGTCGGACCGCACGCGTTCGAGGCGGACACTGCGCACGTACACCGAGGGGCTCATGTCGTATCGGTCCCGGAAGAGTTTTTGTAATTGGCGTGTGCCCACACCGGATACGCGAGCCAGGTCGGTGATGGTGTGCTGGGCGCCGGGGGTGCTCTCGATCAGTTCGACGACCTTCTGCAATGCCCTCGGATTCTCCGGGGTGTCGTCGGCGTGGAGTGCTTCGGTCAGGGAGTGGCTGTGGTTGAGCAGCAGCCCGGTGATGAGGGCGCGTTCGAGGAGGTCGACCTGGGCGGCGAGGACCCGACGGGGGATCGGGCCGGGGTCGTTGATGGTGTCGACGAGAATCTGCAGTGTCGACCACCACCGGCGTCCCGGTGGTGTGGTCAGGTCGAGACCGATGTCGAACTTCACTCGCCGATCGAGGGGCCGCCCCAGGATGTGGGTGAGTTCGGTTTCGAGTGTTCCGCGGTCGATCTTGATGCAGATCTGGGTGGCGTCTGCGCTCCACGAGGGCAGGATGGTGTGCTCGTTCGGGGTGAAGACGGCGGCATGTCCTGGGGTAGCGATGGTCTGCTGCGCACCGCATCGGGAATCCACTGCCCCGGACAGGGGGATGTTGATGTGGTAGCCGCCCACATCGCCGGGGTCGATGAGTACCTCGGCGCCGAAGTGCACGATTCCCAGGGTGAGGTGGCTCAGTCGCACGGCGGAGAGCCGGGCGTGCGTCAGGTGTGTATGCGGCCTGACCAGGTCGAGGCGAGCGGGGTAGAAAACACTGTTGACGCCGGCCCGGTAGACGTCGAGATCGTCCGATCGGTACACCGTGCCGCCCGGCAGCTCGACCGGGAAGACCGGCGCCGTGTCCGGTGGGTCCTGAGGATCGATCACACGCATTACGTCCTTTTCTCACTGTTCGAGCACCCTCGGCGCCGGGTTCCGAAGGCGTCCGCGTCGGCACCTGGGTGTGGGTTCGCAAAGCGGCCAGGCCCTCTCCGAAAGGGGATTTCCGCCCGCCGCACACACCTCTACCGTCGGATTTAGCACGACAGAGTGACCTACGCAACAGACCTTCTTGCGTGGTGTTGCGAGCCACCCCACCGAGGAGCACTCACATGACTACCGCACCTGGCCGTGAGCCGACCGCATCCGCCGCTGGCATCGACCCGAAGAACTTCCGGGATCTGATGTCCCGGGTCTGCGCACCGGTGACGATCGTGACGACTGCCGACGACGACGGCCCTCATGGAGCTACTGCCAGCTCGTTCGCCGCGCTGTCGCAGGACCCGCCGCTGATCACGGTCGCCTTCGATCGTCGATCCGCGCTATTGCAGCGCATCCGATCCAGTGGCCGCTTCGGGATCAACCTGCTCGGGCACGGACAGGACGATCTTGCGATGGTGTTCGCCAGCCGCGGTGCCGGCGCCGAGCGATTCAACAGCGCCCCCTGGCATCACGACACCGGCCTGCCACGCATCGACGGCGCCGCCGGCTGGGTCGCCTGCGAGTTGTACGACACCGTCGAGGGTGGTGACCATCTGCTGCTGTTCGGCCTGGTCACCAAGGTCAGTAAGGCGGAGTTGCCTCCGCTGGTGTACGCGCACCGCACCTTCGGCACCCATTCCCGCTACGCCGAACGTCCCCGCCGACCCATCATCGACCAGATTGCCGCCTGCGCGTCGAGCTGAATCAGCCCTTCCTGCCTGCATCCACCCCATTTTCTGAAAGGTTCCATCATGACAACCGTCACCGAACGCGCTAGCTCCAGCGCATCTGTCCCCACCGCCACCGACCTCGTCGGCCGTGTCCGCGAGATCGCGCCCATCTTGACGAAGAACGCCGCCGAGGGTGAGCGCAACCGCCGCGTCGTCGAGGAATCGATCCAGGCGATGACCGATGCCGGGCTGTTCAAGCTCGCGGTACCGAAGCGGTACGGCGGTTATGAGACCTCGATGCGCACCATGCTCGATGTCTCCGCCGCGGTTGCCGAGTCCGACGGGGGCACCGCGTGGGTGCTGACGCTGACCAACGTGTGTGCCTGGCTGACCGGGTTGTTCCCGACCCGCGCTCAGGACGAGGTGTTCGGCGCGGACCCGGACGCGAAGGTGTCCGGTGTTCTGACACCGACGTCGGAGACCACCCGGGTCGACGGTGGCTACCGGGTCACCGGCCGCTGGTACTACAACTCGGGATCCTGGCATGCCACCTGGGCGGTCCTGGGGATCCCGATCACCAACGACGCCGGTGAGGTCATCGATCAGGGGCTCGCTCTCATCCCGACGAGCGAGATGCAGCTCGAGGACACGTGGTTCGTCGCAGGCATGAAATCCTCCGGCAGCAATTGCCTGGTGGCGACGGATGTGTTCGTGCCCGACCACCGCGTGATGGCGGTACCGCCGGCGATCGAGGGAACGTACCCGTCGGAGAATCTGGCCGACGAGCCCTTCTACCGTTCCGCATTCGTCCCGATTCTCGCGCTCGTCCTGGTCGGGCCCCAGCTCGGTTTGGGGCGAGCCGCCCTGCAGCTCGTGCAGGCCAAGGCGAACAAGCCGATCGCCTACACCTACTTCACTGCGCAGTCCGACTCTGTCGCCTTTCAGTTGCAAGTCGCCGAGGCCGCGATGTTGATCGACACCGCCCATTTGCACGCGTACCGGGCGGCGGACGACATCGACACCGCGGCAGCAACCGGCACCTACCCGGACTTCACGCAACGCGCCCGGCTGCGCGCCGATACCGGCCTCGTCGCCGAGAGCATCGTCAAGGCCATCAACATCCTGCTCAGTGCGCACGGTGCCGGCAGTTTCGCCGACGTCAATCCCCTCCAGCGGATTTGGCGGGACTCCTCCACCGCCGCCCGCCATGCCGTCGTCGCCCCGGCGGTGGCGTTCGAGTCGTACGGGAAAGCGCTTCTCGGTGTCGAGGAACGGATCACACCGCTGATCTGAGCACGCGGAGCAATCCCTCGTCCACCAATTGCTGTGGCCAAAAGATGTTCCGCTCAGCACTATTCACACCCTTCTGTAGGAGATCAGTTTCATGCGTATCGCCAACATCGATGGTCAAGCCGCCCTCGTGATCGGGGAAACCGGCGCGGAGCGGGCCGTCGACATCGCCCACGCCTCCCGCGGCCGGTTCGGCCCGAGCCTGCAGGCTCTCTACGAAGCCTGGGACGACGTCACCGAATGGGCCGCAGTCCAGGACCTCTCGGCTCTGGCCGACGACAGCTTCCCGATCGACCGCACCCGGTTGGGTGCACCGTCGCCGGCTCCCCGGCAGGTGTTCGCCGTCGGCCTGAACTACCACGCCCACGCCGCCGAATCCGGCTTCGAATCCCCCACCCACCTGCCACCGGTCTTCACCAAATACGCCTCCAGCTTCACCGGCCCCGACACCGACGTGATCATCCCCACCGGCGGCAACGTCGACTGGGAGGTCGAACTCGTCGCCGTCATCGGCCGCGAAGCCGGCAACATCGACGCCGCCGACGCCTGGTCCCACGTCGCCGGACTCACCGCCGGACAGGACATCTCCGAACGCATCACCCAGACCCGTGGTCCCGCACCGCAATTCGGTCTCGGCAAATCCTACGCCGGGTTCTCCCCGCAAGGACCGTGGCTGGTCACCCCGGACGAGTTCGCCGACCCCGACGACCTCGAACTCGGCTGCACCATCGACGGCGAACAAGTGCAGAAAGGCCGCACCCGCGACCTGATCTTCCCCGTCTCCACGCTCATCGCCACCCTCTCCCACACCGTCACCCTCTACCCCGGTGACGTGATCTTCACCGGCACCCCCGCCGGCGTCGGTGTCGGCCGCAACCCGCAACGGTTCCTGCAGCCCGGCGACACACTCCACAGCTGGATCGACGGCATCGGCGAACTGCACCAGCGATTCGTCGCCGAACCCGACGCGCAGTAGAGGACACCACGTCATGGCACTACACGGACTGGGCAAGGTCACCATCGGCGTCCCCAACGTCGACGACACCATCGCCTACTACACCGACTTCGGACTCGAACACCACGGACACGGGGTGTTCGCCACCCGCAACGGCGGCGAACAACTCCACATCGTGCACGCACCCACCCGGCGACTGGTCGAGCTGACCGTCGCCGCCGACGACCCCGACGACATCGCCGCCACCACCAGGCGTTTGCACGGGCTCGGGCAGGCCGTCGAACAGGACGGCACGTCCGTCAGCGCCGTCGAA
>Ga0247825_10000255_pt1 | contig 32460 bp, 23 predicted proteins | sample 13C_Vanillin_Day_FD_194413 | JGI IMG/M metagenome (GOLD analysis project Ga0247825, IMG submission 194413) | Soil microbial communities from agricultural site in Penn Yan, New York, United States - 13C_Vanillin_Day48 | ecosystem: Environmental > Terrestrial > Soil > Agricultural land | place... | reverse complement strand
CGCGCTGATGGGGACGGCGCCAGCAACCAAGTAGGGCGGTCCCAAGGGCCCAGCGGGTTACTTCGGCAGCACGAAAGGAGTCACGGTCCGCCGTCCGGTACGACCATCCGCGGCGGACCGCAAAACGATTGTCAGACGCGTGTGTTGCAGAATCGGCCTGGGCGCTCTCCTGGAACACCACGTCCTGATCCAGTTCGTCGCAGGTCGCATCGCGCCCGAAGGAACCGTCGTCCCAGCCGTTCCGTTGATCTTTAGCTCGCCCCTCTTGTTTAGATCCGTCGCATCAACACGACAATCTCCAGCGTGAATCTTGCCCTGTTCGATTTCGACGGAACGATTACCTTCAAGGACTCCTTCGCACCGTTCATGAGAATGGCGGCACATCCTTCAACCAGTGCACGACGAATTCGTCTGCTCCCGTTGATAGCCGGGTACAAGGCTGGGATTGTCTCGGCTAGTACGACTCGAGCGAGGATCGCGTCCTTTGTGTTTCGCGGTCGTCAAGAGTCAGAAATCAGGGAGCTGGGAGCCAGTTACGCTCGACAGGTCCTGCCAGGCACCGTTCGACCAAAGGCCATCGAGCGAATTGCGTGGCACAAGGCTCGAGGGGACGCTGTTGTCGTTGTCTCCGCGGCTCTCGATGTCTATCTGGCGGAGTGGTGCCGGCTCGCATCGCTTGACACACTCTGCACCGAATTGGAGGTCATAGATGGCGTTCTCACTGGCCGGTATAGGAACGGCGACTGCGCCGGCCCAGAGAAGTCGCGTCGAATCAGGCAGCGGTATCGACTCGAAGACTTTGCCGAGATCTATGCCTACGGAGACACGAGCGAGGACTCCGAGATGCTGAGCCTCGCACACCATCGGTATTTTCGCTGGCAGGAACAGTCTGGTGACCTGCCACGTGTTCGAAGAGCTGACCACGTCGATCAAGACCCAGAGCGATAGTCGCCGGCCGTCTGCGTCGCGCTACCATGACTATGTCCCCTGATGGAGTCCAGCGCGACGAAACGGTTCCTGCCAGCCCACTACGAGCTGACGCGCGGGCAGATTGCTTTCTCGTGCCTGTCCATCGGATCGACCGTGCTGCTGTGGACCTGGCTGGCCTCCCGGATCGCCTCGCAGCTGGATTCCTGGCACTGGTGGGTACCCGTCGTCGTGCTGCTCGGAATCGCGGCGGCCGATTTCGGTTCGGGCCTGATTCACTGGGCGGCCGACACGTGGGGCCGCGACGACTGCCCGCTGATCGGCCATCGGCTCCTCGTGCCCTTTCGTGTGCATCACATCAACCCGGACGACTTTCTGCGGCGACTGTTCATCGATACCAACGGTGAGGTGGCTGCCGTCGCTGCTCCCGTGCTCGCGTTGTTGCTCGCCGTGCCGCTCGACATGGCGTGGGGAGGACCGGTGGCGCTCTTCGGACTCGCGTTCTGCGGCGTCGGGTCCTTGACGAACCAGATCCACCAGTGGGCGCACATGCCGGCACCGCCGGCACCAGTCCGCGCGATGCAGACGTGCGGGCTCCTGCTGGCCCGGACGGAGCACGCGGCTCACCACGATCGGCCCTACGACCGCCAGTACTGCATCACCACCGGGTGGTGTAACCGTCCACTGGACGCGATCGGATTCTTCCGTCGTCTGGAATCCGCGATTACACGGCTGACGGGTGTGGCTCCGCGGCATGACGATCGCCGGTATGAGTCCCGCTACGCCGTTCACATCGCGCATCACGAGACACCCGGTGCCTGACGTGGACCAGCCGGGGCCGAAGCCGGTGAGGCGTCTGGCGTTCGAGACGCTCGAGCCCACGTCGTTCGGCTACGGCTTCATCAGCGGCCTGATCTCGGCCGTCCTCGGCATCGCCGCGTTCGGGGTCGTCGTGGCGCTGCGGTTTCCCGGGTTCCTGGGTATCGCGGAGCTGCGCCCGTTGCAGGATCTCCCTTACCTGCGGGCCGCCATCCACCTCGTGCTCGTAGCGTCGTTTCTGCTCGGCAGCATCAGCGCCTGCCTCCGCCGGAACAAGACCCTGGCCCTCGTCGGTATCGGGTTCACTCTCGCCGCCGCCCTGTTCGGCGGGTCGCAGGTGGCGATCGGCGGAGGAGACCGGAGCGCCACGGGGATTGGCGTGGACTTTTTCGTGCTCAACCTCGTGCTGTACTCGGCAGTATTCGTTCCGCTGGAACGCCTGTTCGCCCTTCGCGCCGAACAGCCGGTCTTCAGGCGGCAGTGGCCGGTGGACCTCACCTACTTCTTCCTGAATTCGCTCCTGATCGAAGTGCTGACGCTCCTGACGCTGAAGCCGGCCGCCATCCTCTTCGACTGGGCCAGGGCCGATGCGATGGCCGCGCTGCCGCTGGTCGTGCAGGTGCCGCTCCTGCTGCTCGTCGCGGACTTCACACAGTACTGGGTGCACCGGGCCTTTCACTCCGTGCCGCTACTCTGGTCATTCCACGCGATCCACCACTCGATCGAGCAGATGGACTGGCTGGCCGGCTCGCGGCTGCACCTGGTGGACGTCATCGTCACCCGCGGGCTGACCTACGTGCCGATCTTCGTCGCAGGATTCTCCGAATCCGCGCTCATGGTGTACGTGGTGATCGTGGCGCTGCAGGCCACGTTCATCCATGCGAACGTCCGCTGGGAGTTCAGGGCATGGCAACGTGTGGTCGTCACGCCTGCCTTCCATCACTGGCATCACAGCGCCGAGCCGCAGAGCATGGACAAGAACTTCGCCGTTCACACGCCCGTGTGGGACCTGCTATTCAGGACCTACTACCTGCCGCACCGCTGGCCCACCGCGTACGGGCTGGTGCACGGACACCGCGTGCCACCACGTTGGATCGCTCAATTGGTGTACCCGTTGCGCAGACGGTAACCTGACCGCCCGACATGCTACCGCGCGATCTCGATCGGTCATCGCCTTGATCATGTCGGCCTTCGTCATGGCCTTCATGTTGATGGCCGGCGCAGGGGTCTTGCCACCCAGCGTCTCGTCAATGGCAACCGGTTTGCTGACGATGGAACGAGGCGGTGCTGAATGCAGTCGAGCTTCAAATACGTCGAACCAGGTCACGTTGTGATCGAAGGTGTTCCGGCTGCAGGGATGACAATCCGTGCGGCGACGGGCGTGGCACTCGGGCGGCTCGTGGGGTTCATCGTCGATGCAGCCGAAGAGCACATCCGTTACCTGGTCGTTCGCGGCACCGGTCTCTTCGGAAAGAAGCGGCTGCTGCCATTTTCGGCGCCGCGGGTCGACCTCGCGCAGCGTGTCATCGAGATTGATATCAGCGACCAGCAGCTCTGGCAGCTTCGCAACTTCACGCCGGAAGCACTGCTCACCTGACCTCGATCGTCCTCTAGTCTCCTGACGCGCGACCAGGCACTCACCGACTGTCCAGGCAAGTAGTATTCTTTCAACGACTTACGGTCGTGTTTCCTCTGCTGTAGACGGTCTGTCGATTATCCCCTCTCTCGTTCGACGTGTAAGTAGATCGAGACAAATCTCGCGATCACTTACCTGAGGAGCACCCCATGCGTTTCCTGATGATGATGATCCCCGCGGTCTACCAGAAACCGACCGACCCCAACTTCGCGCCGCCGGCCGACGCGATCGAGAAAATGATGAAGTACAACGAGGCCCTCGCGAAGGCGGGCGTTCTCCTCTCCCTCGACGGCCTGCATCCCCCGGAAAAGGGCGCGCGCATCCGCTTCGACGGCGGCAAGCCGACCGTGAAGGACGGCCCGTTCACCGAGGCGAAGGAGGTGGTGGGCGGATTCTGGCTCATCCAGACGAAGTCGAGGGAAGAGGCGATCGAGTGGGCGAAGCGTGTGCCGGCGGAGAAGGACGACGTTATCGAAGTACGCCAGATCTTCGACATGTCGGAGTTCCCGCCCGAGGTGCAGGCGCTGGCCGAGAATGAGGCGGTGAAGGCCGCCATCACGAAGAAGTAGCTCACTCACAACTCACTTCTGGAGACCTGCATCATGCGATATCTCACGTTCGTAAAAGGCCCTGAAATTCCGATGGATCAGATTCCGCCCCAGATGTTCGCGGTGATGGACAAGTACACCGCCGAGCAGGAGAAGAAGGGGGTCTTCCTCTCGGGCGGCGGCCTCGCCCCGAGCGCCCAGGCGTTCCGCGTCGCGATCCGCGACGGCAAGCTCGTGGTCACCGACGGTCCCTTCACCGAATCGAAGGAAGTGATCGGCGGCTGGGCCTTCGTCTCTTATGGCTCTCACGAAGATGCTGTGGCCGGCGCGAAGGAGTTCATGGAGCTGCACGTCAAGAACTGGCCGGGCTGGGAGGGCACCTGCGAAGTTCGGCCGATCATGGACTACGTGCCGGGCACGTAGACGGCGGCTTCATCAGTGAGCGACCCCGCCACGGAGATTGAACGAGCGCGTCGTGCGATCGAGGCCGTCTGGCGCATCGAATCGGCCCGGGTCGTCGCGGCGGTGGCGCGCATGGTCGGCGACGTGGGCATCGCCGAGGACCTGGCACAGGACGCGCTCGTCGCGGCGCTCGAGCAGTGGCCGGCGTCGGGAATCCCGGACAATCCCGGCGCCTGGCTCACCGCGGCGGCGAAGAAGCGCGCGATCGACCGGATGCGCCACGTGAAGATGGCCGACGGAAAGCACGCGGAGATCGGCCGCCGGCTCGACGAGTCGCGCGAGCACGAGGAGGACGCGCTCGTCGAGGCGATCGACGACGAGATCGGCGACGACCTGCTGCGCCTCATCTTCACCGCCTGCCACCCGGTGCTCTCCACCGAAGCGCAGGTCGCGATGACCCTTCGTCTCCTTGGTGGCCTCACCACGGACGAGATCGCGCGCGCCTTCCTCGTGCCGGAGAAGACCCTCGCGCAGCGGATCGTGCGCGCCAAGCGCACCCTGAGCGAAGCGCGCGTTCCATTCGAGGTGCCCCGCGGTGCCGACTTCGACAAGCGCCTCGATTCCGTGCTCACGGTGATCTACCTGGTCTTCAACGAGGGCTATGCGGCCACCTCCGGCGACGACTGGATGCGGCCTGAGCTCTGCAACGACGCGCTGCGGCTGGGCCGCATTCTGGCCGAGCTCGTGCCGCAGGAGTCGGAGGTGCACGGGCTCGTGTCGTTGATGGAGATCCAGGCATCGCGCACCGCGGCGCGCACGACACCAAGCGGTGAGCTTGTCCGGCTCATGGACCAGGATCGCGCGCGCTGGGACCGCGTGCTCATCTCACGCGGGCTGTCGGCGCTGGAGCGAGCGCAGAAAGTGGGCGGTGCCCTTGGGCCCTACGGCCTGCAGGCCGCCATCGCCGCCTGCCATGCTCGCGCGATGACGAACGAGGAAACCGACTGGACGGCGATTGCAGCGCTCTACGACGCGCTCTCGGCTCTCACGCCGTCCCCCGTGATCGAGCTCAATCGCGCCGTGGCCGTCTCGATGGCCTTCGGCCCCGCTGCGGCGCTCGAGATCGTCGAGAAGCTGATGAGGGAGCCGTCATTGAAGGAGTACCACCTCCTCCCCAGCGTGCGCGGCGATTTTCTCGCGAAGCTTGGGCGCTATGCCGAGGCGCGCGCCGAGTTCGAGCGCGCCGCGCGGATGACGCGCAACGCGCGCGAGAAAGATCTCCTCCTCGAGCGTGCCGCGGCCTGCTCGCACGGCTTCCTCGTCCCGCCGACGGCCTGATTCCTTTCGTGTGATGGCCCCGTAGTTCCCGAAAGAACGCGCGCGGGATGCACTCGTTCAGCGCCAATCGCCGGCCGCGACGAAGGCGGCCCAGTAGAGTGGGTGTGTCGTGATGCCCTTTGTGCGCCGGAGGCGCAGCATGGAGCGGCTCGCCTCGCGGACCGCATCGGCAGTGCTCAGATTCCTCGTCAGCCTGTTCTCGTAGAGCGCCGACATCCACTGCCGCGTTGTCTCATCTTCCACGGGCCAGAGGCTGACGATGACCGTCCGTGCACCCGCGACGTGAAACGCCCGCCGCAAACCGAAGACGCCTTCGCCGGCGCGAATCTCACCAACGCCGGTGTCGCATCCCGAGAGTACAGCCCATTCGACGCCGCTCAGATCCAGCGTCGCGACTTCTTCTGCCGTGAGCACGCCATCGTCCTGATCCGGTGGCACCGTATCGCGGTGATTCGCACCGGCCAGGATCAGTCCCGAGAGCAGGAGGGGGTTGTCCTGAAGTACCCGCGCCGAGCCTGGGCCGTCGATGGGGGCATCTGATCCCGGCATGCAGTTGTCGCCCAGGAAAAATCCATGCGTCGCCACATGAAGCACCCTGTGACGGGCAGCCTGAACTTTAAATGCACGTTCCGTCGCCGCCGCGCCGAGCAGGCTCGTAATGCTTCGCTGTGTCCGGCTCCAGAGCGTGGCGACGGCATTCACCTCACGTACTGCCGCAGGAAGCCGATCGAAGCGGATCGACTGAAAGTCGGTGCACCCGGCCCGGCTGCCGCGATAGAGCCCTTCAACCGGTGGTGCTGAGTCCTCTTCGTCAAATGCAGGATTCCCGATCGCGAGCAGCCCGCCGGTCCGCGAGCCTGCGGCGGGGGAACGCATCAGATCCCGTTCTGCCGAAAGGTAATGAATCAAGGGTCCGGTGTCGACGAGGTAGCGCGACGAAGTCGTCGGTAGCGCTGAGAAGCTGACCAGATTCAACGTGCCATCGGGAACGATGAAGACACGCGTGGACGAGGAGAGGTAGGGCAGCAGTGGATCCCACACGCGTGCCCGGAGCTCGGCGGCCACTCGTCGATAGGCCGTTTCGCCACGCGGCGTCGCGCGTCCAGCGGCGAGGGCTTCCTGCCTGATCTGGCGCTGCCATTGCGCGACGAGTCCGTCGATGGCTGTCGCAGGGCCGAGCGGGACGACGGCGGGCGTTCGGGTGCCGGCGCGTAGCACGAACGCCAGGTACGACGGGACGCCATCGTTGGCAGACGACCTTGTGTGTTGACGATATTTCGCGAAAGCAACGAGCGCCGCCCCCCGCTCGAGCGAGGCTTCCAGCTCTGCAACGCCGAGACGGCTCGCGGCCTGATCGTCGCGGAACCGCGAGCTCGCCAATGCCAGATCGCGCTCGGCCTTTTCCTTGTCGCCTCGAGCCCGATCGATCAGCCGGCGATAGCGCTCGGGTGGCTCATCGCGGATTCCGCGGATCACCAGGGCCGCCAGTCGCTGACGCGCCGACGTCACCGCAGCGCGGAGCGCGGCGACATCCGGGTCCTCAGTCGCGTTCGCGGCTCGACGCCTGGCCGCCATTTCATCCAGCACAATGCCCCGAGATTGAATGAGAGCGTTCCACGCGCGGGAGGACGTGCCATCGTCCTCTGCATGCGCGGCGGCGATGCTGAGCATGACGTCACGCGTGACACCGGCGGACGATGCATATGCCATCGCCTGGCGCTCTGGCAGCGATCGCATCGTCAACCTGATGTGCTCGCGTCTGATGAGGTCGGCGCGCGAGGCGATGTCGAACGCTTCGGCGGTCGCGCCGGCGCGTTCCCGAAGCACCGATAGACCGGCCAGTGTGTCGGCGACATCAGGATGGGCCGGCCCCAGCTGCCGCTCTTGGATAGCCAGTGCGCGTCTCTCCAGCAGGGTGGCCTGCTGGTCGTTGCCACTTCGCGCATCGAGCGCAGCCAGACGGAGCAGCGCCGTCGAGATCTTTGGATGATCAGGCCCGAGGGATCTCTCCATGATGTTCAGCGCTTGCGTGTACAGGACTCTGGCCCGGCCTGGCTCACCTGCATGCGTAAGGACATCCGCAAGGTTGGTCGCGGCCGCAGCAACCTCGGGATGATCCGGGCCGTGGGCGGCCTCCTGTGCCACGAGCGCGCGCTCAAACAGGGGCTGTGTCCGTGTGTAATCGGCGGCGCTCGCGAGCACGGCTGCAAGGTTGGTCAGGCTTTCGGTGGCGCGCGGATCAGCGAGCCCTCCCTGTGCTTCGCGAATCGCGACCGTCCGCTCGAACAGCGGCGCATCGTCTCCGCCATAACCTGAGACTGGAAACAGATCCGGGATGAACCACGAGGCTCGGCTCAGATCGGGATCGGGCGGCCGCCGCACCTGCTCGTTGATGTGGGTGGCTCGTTCGAACGCCTGCATGGCCTCTCCGTACGCACCCTGCGCTGCCAGGGCGCCGGCCAATGTGTGCAGAGCGTCCGCAACGTCGGGGTGCGCCGGCCCGAAGGCTCGCTCGGCAATCGACAACGATCGTTCGGCGAGCGTTCGTGCTGCGGCGTAGTCGCCGAGATCGCGCCGGTCCAGCGCCAGGTTCCGAAGAGGGACCGTGAGTCGCGCATCGGCAGGCCCGTAAAGAGTTTCAGCCTGAACGACGAGCCGGTCATTCAGCCGCGCGGAGGCAGCGTAGTCCCCAAGAACTTCGCTGAGAACGACGGCCTGCCGCAGCAGGATGTCGAAGACGAGCGGGTGATTCGGGCCGAATGCTTGTTCACCTCCGGTCGTGGCACGCTCGAAGTACCGCCGCGCGCCGGTCTCATCACCGATCTCCGCGTAGAAGAGCGCCACTCTGAACAGCGTCCCAATCGTTTCGATGTGGGTGGCTCCATAGTTCGACTCGCGAATCGCCAGTACGCGCTCGAGCACCACTTTGGCACCCGCGTCGTCGCGCAGTGTCATCAGCACGCCGGCCAGGCTTCCGAGCGTTGAAGCTACCGACAGATGGTTGGGACCAAGCGCTTTCTCGCGAATCGCGACCGCGCGCTCGAGGAGCGGCTGCGCGGCTGCCGGATCGCCGGCCAGCGTTTTCTGAACAGCCAGACTCGTCAGACTCGTGGCGACGTCCGGATGCCAGGGCCCGAGCGCCTTCTCCCTGATCGTGAGCGAACGCCCGGCGAGGCTCGCCTTCTCTGCAACCGGCACGTTCGACGACAAACGAACGGCGCGCCCCAGCAGGTCGAGCACCTCGGCCACCTCGAGTGCGTCGGGGCCAAGCACCTCCTCAACTTTCGCCAGCAACAGGCGCGACACGCGTTCGGCCTCGATCCCACGGCCGCGGTTGAGCAGATCCGTGATGTCCACCAACGATTCGACAAAACCGGGCAGCCGCGAGGCGCGTCGGGACTGCTGCTCGGTCGATACAACCTGGCTGCGGAGCGTCGGCGCAACCCCCACGAGGAGACACGTCAGAGCAACGATGAGGGAAACAATTCGGCTTACCAATCGAGTCTCGCGCCAAGCTGAATCTCGCGCGGCGGACGGGTGCTGGTCACCCTGCCGAACCCTGGCGAGAATTCCGTGCAGCTCGTTGCCCCGACGCATTCAGTGTCTACGTCCAGGAACTGGGCCTGGTTGAACGCGTTTATCACGTCCACCCTGAATTGGAGGCGCTTCGCCCCGGCGACAGGCACGGTTTTCGACAGAGCGAAATCCCATTGGTGCCGGCCCGGAAGACGGATTGCGGCAACCGGCGCTCCGCCGTAAGCGCCCTCGGCTGGCGGAACAAACGCCGCGGGGTCAAACCAGAGGAGGCCGTCCTGGTCGCCGGCCGCGGGAGCGCCGACCTGATCGGGACGGAGATAGCTGGGAAAATTCGTTCCGTCGTAATTGAAACTCACCGCCTGGAGCCGGGCTGCGGGGCCCGATTCGATCCAGGTCACGCCTGCCAGCTGCCACCCTCCCAGGAGCGCTCCTCGCCAGCCGGTTGTTCCTGTTCGAACGAAGGGGAGTTCGTAGACATACGACACATTGAAGATGTGGGTGCGATCTGTGGTGGCCGCATCGAACTCGGAGCCTGGGTCGAGCGGATTCTGGGGATCGTCGACACCACCGAAATCGTACGAGGCGTCCGCCTCGTTGCGGCTGAGCGTGTAGTTGACGTTCACGAACCCCGCGCGACCGGTCCCCTGGCGAAAACCAACCACGAGCCCGCGATACCTGCTTCTCGCCGTCGTCTCCTGCATGAAGATTTCGCTGTAGCCCGGATAGGGTCGCACCGTATTCAGCCGATCTCCGTGGCCGGCGAGATCCGCAGGCTGTGGCTGGTTGATGTTCACGTATCGAAGCAGGTGGTCCCCTCGTCCGCCGACGTAGCCGACGTCGACTACGGCATTCGAGTACAAACGCCTCTGCACCCCGATGTTCCAGTGCTGCCATCGCGGTGCAATGAACTGGTCGCCGATGCCCAGCGCAGATGCCACGTTGATCGTGGATGCCTGCACGACCGAACCTCTGGCAGGGTCCGAGAGCGGTGCGTTGTTGATCGTCACGCTTGTCCGGAACGGGTTGAGTTGCGGCTCCTGCATGATGTAGGCGAAGCGTTCAATGGGCGTCTGGTCGAAGTACATGCCGTAGCCAGCGCGAACGACCATTCGGTCTGTTCCGCCCGGACCCCACGCGGCGCCGAACCGTGGCTGAAGATTGTTCGTGTCTGTGCGATAGAGTGCCCGGCCATAGGGCGAGTTCTTCCCGGCGATGCGGATTCCGTTGAAGAGATTCCCCGTCCCGTCAACAAGCTGGTCGCCGGACGGATCTGCGAATGCAGACGCCTGCGTCGCATCGTAAGCCTGCGGGGAAAACGCAAAGAGCCTGTTCCCGTCCTCAGTGATGGCTGGATAGAGTGCGTATCGCAATCCGAGATCGAGTGTGAGGCTCGGATGGATTCGCCAGGTGTCCTGGGCGTAGAGTTCGTATCGGGTGGACCGCAGACGGCTGACCGTGTCGGTGTCGGCTTCGAAATAAAACCTGGCCGCATTGCCGCGGGCGAAGTTCTGAAAGGCCGTAAATCCGCCACCGGGCACGAACACAAACGAGCCCTGCGTGGGGATGAATTCCTGCATCACGTCCGAGGTCGAACGTTCGATCCCCACCAACCCGCCAGCCTTCAGCGAGTGGGCGTCGTGCGTGATGGTGAGCGCTGAACTCAACGTGTGGGCGAGAATGCGTCGTGGAAACCCCGACTGCTCCTGAATCGGAAGAACTCCGAAGTTGACATTCGGCACGACGTCTCCGGTGTTCTCTGGAAAGATCTCCGGTATCTGAATTCCCAGGCTCGCCCGTGTATGCGATGGGCCCTCGCGCCGCTGCCGGTGGCTCGATGCCTGATAGGACAGCTCGTACAGCACGCGTCCGCCTCCGCGGCGGGTCTCCACGATCCCGAGCTGGCCAATGCGGGACTGCCGGCCTGGTTGAAGCTGCGGACCTGTCAGGTGTTCGCCGACCGACGCAACACGATCGTGAAGATAGCGGCCCGTCACCGACCAGGAGCCGTTGAGGTAGTGATCCACTCGCGCGAGCTCCTGCCGCGTATCGAGCTCGTTCGTGTAGTCGATGCGGTATCGATTGGTTCCAGGCACGTTCGGCGCCGGCCAGAGGCTGAGCAGGGCGAGCGCGTTAGGATCGCGTGCCTCTGGCGGGACGTAGTTCCGGTTGCCGGGGTCGGTCAGCCACGCCGGGTCCGGTACCGGCCCCTCGACCGATGTCCGATCGCGACTGCTGCGCCGCCATTCTTCCGAGAAGAAGAAGAACAGCCTCTTGCGCGCGGGGAGGGCCGGTCCCCCCAGCGTGTACCCGAAGTTGTTGTAGCGGAGCCGCGGGGGCTTGCTGTTGATCTCCGGGTCCGGATCCATTTTGCGAAAGAACGTATTCGCGTTCAGCGCGTCGTTCCGCAGAAACTCATACGCGCTCCCCGAAAAGCGATTCGCTCCCGACTTCGTCACCGCGTTGACGACACCACCTCCGTTCCGCGCGAACTCGGCGGCGTGGCTGCTGGTCATGACGTTGATTTCTTCGAGCGCTTCAAGCGACGGTGTGGTGACCGACGTGTAGTTGTTCCAGCTGCTGACGTTGTTGGCTCCATCAAGCAGCCAATTGTTGGCGCTGCGGCGAGCACCATTGAACGAGATATTCAGATTGCCCTGGTCGCAAAAGCACGTGTCCTCACGGAGATCGCTGGAGGCGCCAGGAACCAGCGTCGCGAACTGAACCAGGGTCCGCGTACGCGAGGGCAGTTCCCGGATCGCCTGCTGCGGAATCAGCGTCTGAACCGCGCTGGAGCGCTGGACAAGCGGCTCCGTGACCGCTCTCACGGTCACTGTCTCGACGGCACCGACGTTCATGGTGACGCTGAGGTCCCGCCGATCGTTGACGTGCATGGACACTCCGGTGAGGGTGTAGAGCCGGAAGTTCGGAAATCGGAAGTTGACCTGGTAATTTCCGACAGGCAGCACGACGCGATACTGGCCCACACTGTTGGTGACCGTCTCGCGTGTCTGCCCGGTGTCCGTGCTGATGGCGGTGATCTGCACTCCAGGAAGCACTCCGCCGGTGTTGTCCCGAACAGTGCCAGCAATCGTTCCGGTTGTCTCCTGCGCCCGCACTGCGCCTGCGAACGGCATCAACGCCGTCATCAGCCAGACGATCGCGGTCACGGTGACGGCTCGTCGTCGATCCGGTGGGGTCATTGCGACTTCAGCCTCGCGATGTGGTCCAGCAGCTGGTTCGCCTCCGCGCGGCGCGGTCCCTGCAGTGCAACGACTTCCTGCAACTGACGTTGTGCAGCGGCGACGTCCTGCCGCTGCAGCAGGGCCTTTGCCAGATAGAGATGTGATTCCTCGAGATACGGCGAGTCGCCGACGGCAACCGCCGCGCGCAGTGAATCGATCGCGCTGTCGGCGTCGCCGGTGATCAGCTGGGAGACGCCGAGGAAGAACTGAATGTGAGCGGCGGCCGGATCGAGCCCGGCCGCTTGCTCGAGGTCGGGGATCGCCGATCGGTAATCGCCCTGCCGATACCGTTCCATGCCCTGCTGGAAGCGTGCGGTGGCGGCGTCCGGGACGCTCCTGAATGTGCCCGGCTCGTAGGGAGCCGGTTCGGCCCGCGCGAGCTGTTCGAGCGAAAGCGGTCTTGACTCGCTTCGTTCGGCGCCTTCGCGACCGGGCAATGTCTGTGTTGGCGCCGCTGCGTCAGACGGCGAAGATCGGGTTGCCACCCTCGACGACGCTGGCAGCGGGGAGGACTGCCTCCATATCATGGCGGTGGCCGCCACCAGCAGCGCGGCGGCAATGCCGGCCGCCGCGATCGGCCACGTCCGAAGCGGTTTCCGTGCAGCCACGTGGACCGCAGGGCGCTGGCGCAGTTCCCGTGTGACGGCTTCGAGCGTCTGTAATTCGTCAAAGCATCGCTGGCACTCGAAATAGTGCCGTTCGAACGCTTCGCGATCCTCCTCGTTGAGCTCGTCCCGCAGGTACCGCTCGATGGTCGCCTCCGCCGCGATCAGGTCGCACGTCATGCCTTCTCTATTTGAGGATGTGGTATCGGCGGTCATATTCGTGACAGCCTTCTTACGTGCTCGGCGACCTGCCGGAGCGCGCGCGACTTTCGCGCCCGGACAACCTCAGGTGAAAGGCCCAGCCGCGCCGCGATCTCCCCAGGTTTCAGGTCGTCCACGAGAGTCATCAGCAGAATCGTCCGTGACGTCTTTTCCAGGTCGTTAAGGGCCTGCTTCACAAGCGCGTCGCGCTCGGCGTCCTCGACCAAATCCGGCATGTGTTGAGCCAGCACATCATCGTCGAGCGGGTGCTCGACGGGTAGGCGCGTGCGGCTCCTCAGGTGGTTGTTGATCAGGTTCCGCGCGGTGCCGTAGACGAAACCGGACAAGCGCTCGGCTTCGCGCAGCTGCCCCTGACGCAGTGCGCGTATGACGGTGAACAGCACATCCTGCGTGATATCCCGCGCTGCTTCGGCGTCGCGCAGCCGTGTGCGCGCCATCACCGCGATTCGAGCAGAGAAGAGGTGAACAAGTTCTTCTTCTGCCGATCGGTCGCAGGCGCGAATGCGCTCGGCGAGCAGCCGCTGCTGTTCAGGCGTGAGAAGAACCTGCATGCGAGGGGGCGTTTCGGCCGGGACCAGGGATAACACCTTTTCCTCGGGGTGCCGCGCATTGTACGACCGTACATCGACCGGCGCCGGTCGTAATCGTCTCCTCCGCTAACGGCTGGGCCCCGCCTTGCCGGCGCAATGTGTATGCATTCGCGCGTCACGTTCTGCCCGTGTCAGCCACCTAGGTGATCGAGGGAGACGGTGGACAGGCCGAAGACCCTTCGGCGTGTGTCCAAACGGTAGTCAAACGAAAGAGGAGGGGTGGCAGATGTTCCGTCCGATGCACGTTCTCTGTCTGGTCGGCGCGATGAGCGGCGCCGCGTGTTCACAGGTGTCCCCCGCGGCGCCAACGGCGGGAGGCACACCGGCGGAGGCGACTCTCGAGGGACGAGCACCTTCGGCCCCGTCAGGTTTCTACACGATGACCTTTCTGCATTCGGGCCAGCCAGTCACCACCCTGCCAGCCGGGCCTACAGGCTCCAACGTGCTCGTGAAGGTTCACGTTGAAGACGTGAATCACCAGCCGGCACAGAGCGGCTCCGTGCTCTTCGAGGTGTGCAAGTACAAGAGCACCGGCAAGGGAGCACCGAGCGCTGCGTGTGCCGACGGGACGGCGAGATGGAGCAGGTTGGTGGATGTCGGGCTCAACTCGAATGGTGACACTTTTTCAGGCGTAGACTTCGTGCTCAATCCGTGCACGATGGGGTGGCGTGCGACGTACCGTAGAAGTCAGACGATTGCTCCGGCAACCATGGGGCCCGTCGACTTCATCTGGACGTAGCAGAAGCGCAGCGTGCGGATGGTCGCGAGCGGCTGGCGTTTCAAGTCGCGAGTGCACGAGAAGGGTTGAGAGAGCCAGGGCCGACCGTCAGGTCGGCCTTTTTCTTGGTGCCGACACGGGGCCCTCTCAGTGCGGCTCGACCTTATGCCCATTTCCAGAAGATCAGTTGACAGATTCGGCGCTCTCGTGCAGGATCACGCCCAATTTAACAAGTTTTACAACTTGTTTACATACCGGGCGGGATCGGTAATCGCGTTAAGAGACAAAGAGAGGCTCGAATATGCGTGAAGCGCGGAAAGCCCTATTGATCGCAGCCTTCGCGTGGCTGCTCCCCTCGATAGCATCTGCTCAGGCGACGCTGACGGGTACCGTCAGGGACAACACCGGCGCAATCCTTCCCGGTGTCACCGTCGAGGCATCAAGTCCTGCCCTGACAGAGAAAGTCAGATCCGTCGTCACCGACAACGCCGGCGTGTACCGAATCATCGAACTCAATCCAGGTGTGTATACGTTGTCCTTCAGCCTTCCAGGCTTTACCACTGTCAGGCGCGAAGGCATTCAGCTCGGAGGCACGCAGGTCGCCACGATTCCGATCGAACTCCGCGTCGGGGCGATCCAGGAAACCGTGACCGTGATCGGCGAGACGCCGGTCGTCGACGTCCAGAGCGTCAAGCGCGAGACCGTGCTCGACGCGGAAGTGATTGAAAGCGTGCCCGGGGCCCGCACGGTCGGCACCCTTCTCAATGCCACGCCTGGATTGACCGTGGACGGCAACGGTGCCCTGGCGACGCCGACGATGACGTTCTTCAGCGCGCGCGGCGGGCAGACCAACGAAGGCCGCATGACGGTGAACGGGTTGACGGTCGCCGCAGCATTCAACGGCGGCGGCGTGTCGTCGTACATCCTCGACACGGTGAACGCCGACGAAACCTCGGTCGTCGTATCCGGCGGTATGGGCGAATCGGATACCGGCGGTCCGGTGATGAACATTGTCCCGCGCGCGGGCGGCAACAGCTTCCGCGGCCAGGTCTTCAGCAGCTACGTCAACGACCGGATGAGAGGCGACAACCTCACCGGTGCATTGAAGGCGCCGCCGATCAGCATCACGGAAACACCCGGCATCATCAACGCCTACGATGCCAGCTTCACGTACAGCGGTCCGATCAAGCGGGACCGGCTGTGGTTCCTTGGCAGCTATCGCAGGCTGAACACGCAGACGGCCGTCGAAGGCGTTGTCGCCAACGCCAACGCGGGCGACCTGTCCCGGTGGGATTGGACGAGGGACGACAGCCTCCCGGCGCGCCAGTCGCAGGGCCGGGCGATGTACCAGATGCGCGCCACGGCACAGCTGACCGAGAAGAACCGCATCAGCTTTTCCCATGAGTACCAGACGCGCTGCGAGGGCGCGCCACTGGCAAGGGACTCGAACGCTGGCTGCCAGTCTCGCGGAGCGAACTGGATCGCCACGAACGCGAGCACCACGACGTCGCCCGAAGCCTCGACTGCCTATATCGACTTCCCGTACTACCTGACGCAGGTGCTGTGGACGAACCCGCTCACGAACAGGATCCTGATCGAGGCCGGGTACAGCCGGCTTTCGTACGATCACGCGGGAGGCCCGGGTCAGCTGGCGCCGGACGGCATTTTCGACATCGGCGTGACGGAGCAGTCGGCCACGGCCAACGCCGCGGTCGGCTACACCAACCCCGTTCCGCGCACCAACTACGTGTATCGTGCGCTGTCGCAGTACGCGGCCAACTGGAGCAACCCGAACCACTGGCGCGCGTCCATGTCGTACGTGACCGGCTCGCACAACATGAAGGTCGGGTATCAGGGGTCGTTCCTCGTCAACAACACGAACCGGGTGCGGAACGACACCTTGATGTCGTATCGCTTCAACCAGGGCCGCCCGAACCAGTTCACGATGACCATCCCGGAATGGCGGACCGCCGATCGGACCTCGGTCGCGGCGTTCTTCGTTCAGGACACCTGGACCCGAGGCCGGATGACGCTGCAGGGTGCGCTCCGCTACGATCGCGCATCGAGCTACAGCCCCGGTGGAGCGGAGTTCAATGGAACGCCCGTCTCATCGCGGATCAACCAGCCGATTGGGTTCGAGCGAACCGTGAGCGTGGATGCCTTCAATGACATCACGCCCCGTTTCGGCCTCGCCTACGACCTGTTCGGCAACGGCAGGACCGCGATCAAGTTCAACATGGGGCATTATCTCGACGCCGCCACCAACGACAGCGCCTACACCAGGAACAACCCCGCGAACCGTATTGTCAGCACGGTCAGCCGGGGCTGGACCGATAGCAACAACAACAAGGTCGTGGATTGCAATCTCCTGAACTTCGCGGCTCAGGGGCCGACGGTGGCCGGCGCGAACAATGCGCCCGATGTCTGCAACGCGCTCACGGGCAACGACCTCAACTTCGCCGGAGACTCGACCACCCTGACGCGTGTCAACCCGGATACGCTCAAGGGCTGGGGCGTCCGCGAGAACGACTGGCAGTGGGGCGTCACGGTCCAGCAGGAGGTGCTGCCGCGCCTGTCCGTCGAGGTCGGGTATGCACGTCGCTGGTTCCAGGGCGTCACGGTGACCGACAACCAGAACCGTTCGCCTGACCAGTACACGAGCTATACGGTCACCGCGCCGACCGACGCTCGTCTGCCCGGCGGCGGCGGTTATCCGATCACCATCTACCAGGCGTCCGACGCCGCGCTGGGGCTGGCTGCGTCGAACTACATTTCGTTCCAGACCGATTTCGGTCCGGAGGAGACCAACTACTGGCACGGTGTCGACGTCACGTTGAACGCCCGCACCAGCTGGGGGCTGACCTTCTCGGGGGGAACGAGCACGGGACGATCGGTCAACGACGATTGCGCGACAAGGGTGAAGATTGACAGCCCGGATCCGCGCAACTGCCACGACGCGGATCCGTTCCAGACGACGTTCCGCGGCCTTGCGTCCTACACGGTCCCGTGGGTCGGCGTGAGGGTTAGCGCTACCGTGCGATCCCAGCCGGAGGTCGAGCTGACCGCCAACTGGAACCTGCCGAACTCTTCAACGTCAGCGGCGTGCGCGTCGAATCCGGCGCAGTGCGTCACTGTGCAGAGCCTGCTCGGCCGCGTACCGAGCGGCGCGAACGCCACCGGGACGACAACGATCGCGCTGACCGATACCGATCACCGGCTGTTCACTGGCGAGCGCCGGACGCAGGTTGACATGCGGTTCGCCAAGATCCTCCACTTCGGCAACACCCGGGCGGACCTCGGCGTGGACGTGTGGAACCTGTTCAATACCAATTACGGCACGACCTTTGAGGGCACCTATCAGTACAGCATCGGCAACGCGGCGCAGGGCAGCACGTGGAACATTCCAACGGCGATTTACCCGCCGCGATACGCCCGTGTGAACATCACGTTCGGCTTCTGATTCACGGCGGCCGGTGACCTGTGGGTCTCCGGCCGCGAACATCGCACTCGTCCGGCACGAGTCCCACGCAGCTCATGCCGGACTGGGCCTGTGTTCCGCGTCGCCCGCGCGGAACCGGGCCTTTCTCGGGCCTAAGGCCCAAGGCCCAAGAAAGAACGAAGCCCTGCGTGAGCCTTCAGCACACTTTACAATCCAGCATGCGGAGTACGGGGCTGAATGGCGCCCTCGCAGTCATCGCCCTCGCTGCCGTCGCCGCGACATGCTCGGGGACGACGGAAAAGGCCGGCACGACCGCGCCGCGCGCCATCACGTTCAACCGCGACATCGCTCCGATCCTGTTCGACAACTGCGCAAGCTGCCATCGGCCCATCGATAACGCGCCAAAGCCCGTGGCGACAGCCGGTTCGCCGGATGATCCGATCTGCGTGGCTGGCGCGCCGTTCAGCGTGCTCGACTACGACGCGGTTCGCCGCCACGCGCGGGCGATCTCCTCGGCCGTGCAGCGCCGCGCGATGCCGCCGTGGCTGCCCGAGCCCGGACACGGTGCCTTCGCCGGCGAACGCCGGCTGAGCGACGATCAGATCGCGCTGATCGCGAAGTGGGTCGACAGCGGGTCGCCGGAGGGCAATCCGGCCGACCGGCCGGCACCGCCGACGTTCTCCAGCGGATGGCAGCTTGGCACGCCTGATCTCGTGCTCACGCTGCCGGAACCGTACGTGCTGCAGCCGGGGAGCCGCGACGTGTTCCGCAACTTCGTCATTCCGGTGCCGATCAACACCCCGCGGTACGTGCGCGCCGTCGAGTTCCGTGCCGATCGCCCGCAGGTGTTGCACCACGCGGATCTGGCGACCGATCTCGGACGTGTATCGCGCGCCCTCGATCGTGCCGAACCGGGTCCCGGCTTCGCGACCATGGACGGTGCTCAGGTACAAAACGTCTATGGCTGGTCACCAGGCAAGGTGCCGGTGATGGAGGCGGCCGACAACGCGTGGACGCTCAATCCCGGCACCGACTTCGTCCTGCTGCTGCACATGATCGCGGGTGCCGCGAACGAAACGGTGCAGCCGTCGATCGGCCTGTTCTTCTCCGATACGCCGCCGACGCGCACGCCGATCAGCGTGAAACTCGAGGCGCATGGAATCGCCATTCCCGCCGGGGAATCGACCTACGTTGTTGAGGACAGTTACGTGCTCCCCGTCGATGTCGACGCGGTGAGCATTTATCCGCATGCGCACTATCTTGGGAAGGAGATGCGCGGGACGGCGACCCTTCCCGACGGTTCGCAGAAGGATCTGCTGTGGATTCGGAAGTGGGACTTTCGCTGGCAGGATCGCTACCGGTATCGAGCGCCGGTGTTTCTCCCGCGCGGGACACGGCTGTCGATGCGGTTCACGTACGACAACTCGGCGGCCAATCCGAACAACCGTAGCCGCCCACCGCGGCTGGTGCGATCGGGACCGCGCTCGACCGACGAGATGGGCCACCTGTGGATCGAAGTCGTACCGCGCCGCAGGGAGGACGCGGCGATTCTCAACTCCGATTTCATCCGTCGCTCGATGCTCGCCGCCGTCGCGTCGGCGGAGCTGGACGTCCAGCTGGAGCCGAAGCTCGCCGCGGCGCACAACAGCCTGGCGACGCGGTACCTTCAGGTGGGACGGGTCGCCGACGCGCAGGTGCGGCTCGAAGAGGCGGTACGCCTCGACCCGCGCGACGCGGAGGCACAAAGCAACCTCGGTACTGTGCTGCAGCGGCAGGGGTACCTCAACAAAGGCCTGGAGCATCTGCGCACGGCCGTGCAGCTGAAGCCGAAGGACGACGCGGTACGCTTCAACCTTGGGGCTGGTCTGCTCGTGTCGGCGCAGCCCGACGCAGCGATTCGCGAGTTCAAGGCGGCGGTTGCGCTCAATCCGGAGAATGCGGACGCGCACTTCAACCTCGGGGTCATCCTCGGGCCGCGCAAGCAACTGGACGAGGCGATTGCGCACCTGCGCCGCGTCGTCGAGATCAACCCGCTTCACGCCGACGCCTATCAGAATCTGGCTCTCGCCTACGCGTTGCAGAGGCGAATCGACGAAGCGACTGCCGCAGCGCAGACAGCCGTGCGCCTGAAGCCCGATTCAGCCGCGGCGCAACAGCTGTTGCAGCGCCTGCTCGCCGTACGCAATAACTGAAGCTCGAAGAGCCGGAACTGGAGATCAACCATGCGACTTGCCACATGCGCCGTCCTCGTCCTGTGCTCACTCGTTTCCGTCGTCGGGGTGTCGGCCGGGCAGGCTCCGGCTGCGCCACCCCAGCGGGGCATTGTCAACGTGACCGGGCAGCTCTATCGCGCCCAGAACAACAACCACTACACAGTGTTCCTGGTGACGCCGGAAGGCGTGATCATGAGCGATCCGATCAACCGCGACTTTGCGCGCTGGCTCAAGGGGGAGATCGCCGCACGGTTCAAGGTGCCGGTGCGCTACGTTCTTTACACGCACCGGGATTGGGACCATGCGTCTGGCGGCGTCGTCTTCGCGGACACCGCGGAGTTCATCGGCCACCGGAACATGCTGACGGCGCTGGCGCCGCCGGCCGGCAACCCGCCCTTGCCAGCCGATGCGGTAAAGCTCGACGTCAATCGCAACAGCCTCGTCGAGCGAAGCGAGGCAGCCGGTGCGTACAGCGACCGTTTCGCGATGTTCGACTACAACCTGGACGAGGTCCTCAGCGGCGCCGAGATCGCGCGTGGCTCAGTTGTTGACGTGTATCCGCCGACCGTGACCTACACCGATCGACACACCATCACGCTGGGCGGGAAGCGCGTGACCATGACCTATCTCGGTGTCGCACATGCCGACGACAGTTCGGTGCTGCATTTCCCCGATGAACGCGCCGTCTTCAGCGCCGATATCCTGCAGGTGAAGCGGCTTCCCGGCGGCCTCGCGCCGACCGTCGGGGCATGGATCGACGCGTTGTCGATCATCAACGCGCTCGACTTCGAGCATGCGCTCACCGGCCACGCCTTGTCGGGCACGAAGAAGGACGCGATGCAGTCGCAGCAGTATCTGCTGGACATCGCCAAGGGCGTCGCCGCCGGCATCGCCGCCGGCCGCAGCCTGACCGAGATCCAGAAGACGCTGACACTCGACGCCTACAAGGGGTTCGAGCGCTGGGACACGACCCGCGAGGCGCACATCGCCGCCGTCTACGCGACGATCGGCGGTTCGCGCCCGGCCTCGTCATCCGCTACGCGATAGGCGGCAACCGAACCGACGACGTGGCCCTCGTTCTCTGGATTCTTGCCGTCATCCTGGTGATCGTCGGCCTCGTCGGCATCGTGCTGCCGGCGCTGCCCGGAACCATTCTGATCCTGGCCGGCCTCGTCCTGGCCGCATGGGCAGACGATTTCGCCCGCGTCGGGCCTGGAATGCTCGTCCTGATCGGCGTGATTGGCGTCGCGAGTTACGGCGTCGATTTCGTCGCCGCGGCGGTTGGCGCGAAACACATCGGAGCGAGCAAGCGCGCGATGGTGGGGGCTGGGCTTGGTACGCTGGCCGGCCTGTTCTTCGGCATCGTCGGAGTCATCGTCGGCCCACTGGTGGGCGCGGTGATTGGCGAATTGACGCAGCACCGGGACTGGAAGCGTGCTGGAAGGGCGGGCCTGGCCGCCTGGATTGGATTTGCGATCGGCACCGCGGTGAAGGTCGCGATGGCCTTCGCCATGGTGGGCCTCTTCGCTGCGGCCTACCTGTTCTGAGTGTCCTGGCGCTTGTGATCGTCGGCCCCGCGTGTCAGATGAGCGCAGATCATTGTCGCGCTCGCGCCGGACTTCAGTGTTGTGAACACGCACACACGAACCCACTGTTCAGTTTGGTTCGCGGCTGTCACTGAAGGTGAGTGTTCGACCGCGAGCATCACCGTGCAGTATCGACCAGACTGTGCTGGCAGGAGGCCCACTTTTTGAGTACCGTGGGCGTCTTCCGAAAGGCGGTCTTCGCCCGTATCCTCAATGGCGACCTTCGAGGAGCTGTACCGTCAACACGTCCAGGCCGTGTTCCGATTCGCCCTCAGCGTCGCGGGGAAGCGTGAGGTGGCCGAAGATCTGACCTCGGAGGCGTTCCTCGCGCTGCATCGAAACTTCGCCGCGATCGACCAGTCCCAGCTGCCGGGATGGCTGCTGACCGTGGTCCGAAACCGTGCCCGTGACTGGTGGCGGCGCCAGATGGTGGAGCGACGCTATGCCGAACACTTTGCGGCCGCATCCGAGCCGGAAGCGCCTCCCGTGGAGCGTTGGTTGCTCGACAGCGCCGACCTCAAACAGGTGCATCGAGTGTGCCTGGTGCTGCGGTACGTGCACGGGATGACGCGGTCCGAGATTGCGGCTCGCACTGGGCTGACCGAAATGCAGGTCAAGGGTCACCTGCAGTACGCCCTGACGTTGCTGCGCAAGGCGCACGGAGTTCAAGAGGCGTGACGACCGATCGACACCACTGGGATCGCGAGGAGCGCGAGGGGCTCGCCGGCCTCGAAGCGCAGCTCGACGCGATGCAGCGCCGGCACCGCAACGATCCGCCGATCGAACTGCTGCGCGCGGCACAGGCCGATGCCCTGCCGTCCGACCTTCAGGCAGCCGTATCGGAACACATCTCCGCGAGCGCGATGAGTCGAACACTTGCGGACGGAGTGGGCGATGACGCGCCGTCACTGAGTGCCGACGAGCAGCACCGGTTGCTTGCGCGGATCATGAAAGAGGCCGGCAAGGAACACGCGCCTTCGGGCGCGTGGGGGTGGCTTCGCCCCGTTCTCCTCGGATCGGGGATCGTCGCGGCCGCGTCGCTGGCCTGGACCCTCTCGACAAAAACCGGGCCCGTTGAACGGGGTGGTCCGCCCGAGACTCAGATCGTCGCGGCGCAGCCGCCTGCCGTCCCGGCGTTTCTGCTGCCCTTCGAGAAACCGGACGTCCGGCTGGGAGTCAGCTCGCTCACCTGGCGCGGGTCGGCCGCGACCAACGCCAGCAGCAACCAGCTGCTTGCCGATCTCAAACCCGGACTCGACGCGTACCGCCAGAGCGACTATGCCGCAGCAAACCGCGAGCTGACCGTGCTGGCGACCCGCTACCCGGGCGCGGTTGAAATCCCGTTCTATCAGGGAATCTCGAGGTTGTTTCTCGGTGATGTGCCCGGCGCGATTGCCGCACTCGATGCGGCTGAACGCATCGGCGATGCGACGTTCGCTGCCGATATCTCGTGGTATCGTGCCGTCGCTGAACAGCGGTCCGGCAACATGGCTGGCGCTCGCGCACGGCTCGAGTCGATCTGCACTGCCGGCGGCGCGAACGCGACGCGTGCCTGCACGGCCGTCGAGCAGATCGCGAAAGTAACGGCGAACCCGCACTAACGAGTCGAGATGCGATTCTGGGGACGCGCACTACCGGCGCTCTGTTGTGCACTGCTGGTCGCGATCCGCCCGGGCATTGAAGCCTCCCCGCAGCAGCCCCCGCCGCAGCCGCTCGTCGCCGCGAACGCGTCGGTTGACGAGCTGCTCGCCACGGCCGACAAGCTTCTCAGCGAGATCAAAGGCAACATCGCATTCCCGATCTACGAACGCGCGCTCGAGCGCGCCATGCAGCTGTCGTTCGATCTGCCGGAGGCCAGGGCGCGTTACGGAATGGCCCGCGTCCTCTACTATCGAGCGGATTACGCCCGTGCGCGCGAGCAGGCACTGAAGGCCGCCGAGATTCACGAGCGGTTGGGGAATCGCACCGAGTTCGGCCGCGTGCACAGCTTTCTCAGCGCCATTGAAGAATTGTCCGGGCGCGCCGCCGAGGCACGCGTGCATGCCACGCGTGCGATGGCCGCGTACGAGTCGAGCGACGATCCCGCCGGGAGGGCGCGCGCAATCCTGCAGTTCGTGCGCGTCGCGGACCTGGATGTCGACAGCGAGCGGCCGCTGTATGCACGCGCCATCACCGACGCCCGGGCAGCCGGCGACAGGTCGCTCGAGGGCAGCATCCTGCACAGCCTCGGCGACCACCTCTTCGTGCTGAACCAGTTCGAGGAGGCCCTCGACGCGCTCCAGCGGGCCGAGTCGCTCCTGTTCGGAACGCCCGACTTCCTCGCTCTGGGCACGGTCTACAACAGCATCGGCCGGGTGTACCGCGCGCACGGCCGGCTCGACGAAGCGCTGCGCTTTCAGCTCAAGGCGCTCTCGCTCCACGAGAAAGGCGGCTCGGCGCTGACACTGACGCAGAGCCTCAATGCGGTCGCGGTGGTCTACGAACTGATTGGCGATTGGCAGCGCGCGGCCGGCTACTACTCGCGGGCGCTTGCGCTGTCCGAGAAGTCGAGCTCGCCGCAGGTCCAGGACCTGCTGCGAGCGAACGTCGCCACCATCATGGTCGCGCAAGGAGAATACGCGCGGGCCGCCAGCGCCCTCGAGCAGGTCCTTGCCCGCGGCGCTGACCTCCATCCAGCCCGCCGCCAGGCGATGCTCTCGTACGTCTACTCGAAGATGGACCGCCGGAACGATGCGCTCGAGGCCGCCGCAAAAGCGGTGGCTGTGTGCGCGGGGGAAGAGACCGTCTGCATCAACGCTCTCGGACGACGCGCGGCCGCGCAGGCGGCGCTTGGCAATACCTCGCCGGCGCTCGCCGACCTCAATGCTGCGCTGGCCAGGCTCGAACAGGTCCGCGCGGGGCTGGTGCCGAGCGACTTCTTCAAGCAGGACTTCACCCGCGCCCAGCAGGACATCTACAGTCAGGCCATCGCCCTGCAGGTACAGGAGAAGCGCGAGCGTCAGGCGCTCGAGACCGCCGAGCTCGCCCGGTCGCGCGCCTTTCTCGACCTGCTCGCCAGCCGCGACGTGCAGGTCAAGGATCGCGATCGCCGCGCCATCGCCGCGCTGCGGACGGACGACGTTCAACAACCCTCGTTCATCGACCTGCAGGCGTCGAACCGGCCGAGCGCATCGGATGTGACGTTCCGCGGCGGCAGCGCCACGCCGGCAACCGTCGTCGCGGTCCGCGACCTCGAGCTGCGCAGCTTCGTCACGGCGAGTCCATCCGCGGCCGGCGATCTGGTGGCCACGGCGGCTCGTCTGCGCTCGACGATGGTCGTGTACTGGGTCGGTGAAGACGAACTCTTCATCTGGGCCGTCTCGCCGGACGGCGGCATCCAGACGCGCCGCGTGCCGGTGCGGCAGGCGCGGCTGCTCGAGCTGATTCGCGAGACGTCGCCGTTCACGGAGAAAAGCGCGAGCCCCGGCGGCGCGATCGTCACGCGGGGTGACGCAGCGGTCCCCGTCGCCGCCACCAGACCGGCGGCCTGGCGCGCCCTCTACGATCTGCTCATTCAGCCGATTCGAGGGGCACTGCCCCGGACGTCAGGCGCGCTGCTGACGATTGTTCCGCAGGGCCCTCTGCTCAATGTCAGCTTCGCGGCGCTGCAGAATGCCCAGGGGCGCTATCTGCTCGAGGACTACGCGCTCCACTACGCACCGGCCGGCGCCGTGCTGCAGTTCACGGCGCCCAAGAAGCGCGCCGACGCGCGCACGGGACCGATGCTGCTCGTCGCCGACCCGGCGGTGCCAACGCTCTCCGGGCTCGATCGCCCGCTGCCGCGGTTGCCGGGCGCGCGCGGCGAGGCCGCACAGATCGCGCGGCTCGTTCCGGCCAGCCGTCTCACCGTGCTCCAGGATGGTGCCGCCACCGAGACGCGGGCACGCGACGCCGCGGTGGGCAAGGCCGTCCTCCACTTCGCCACACACGCCATTGTCCAGGACAAAGACCCGTTTGCCTCGTTCCTGGCGCTTGGACCGTCTGCCGGCAGCAACACCGACGGCCTGCTGACATCGAAGGAAGTGTACGGCCTGGATCTGAACGCCGACCTGGTCGTGCTGAGCGCCTGCCGATCGGCTGGCGGCAATGTGACCGGCGATGGCATCTCGGCGTTCGCGCGCGCGTTCATCTACGCCGGGACCGCATCGCTCGTCGCCAGCCTGTGGGATGTGGCCGACGAGCCGACGAATCGACTTCTGCCGGATTTCTATCGGCGCTGGCTGGCCGGGGAATCAAAAAGCCGCGCGTTGCGCGCGGCCCAGCTGCGCCTGCTGCGCGACCTGCGCGCCGGCCGCGTCCGAATCACGACACCGGCCGGCGAGGTCGCGATTCCGGAGCATCCGGTCTTCTGGGCTGGCTTCGCGCTCTTCGGCGAGCCAGAGTAACGAAAGAAATCGCAGCGCGCTCGTCAAGGGTGAGCGCCTCTCACTGCTCCGTGCCGATGAGCTGTACCGCGTCGATCTGATTCCATCCCTGAACGACGTTGGTGGCCAGGGTCAACTTCACGCGGTTCGTCTTGAACACGGTCTTCGGGAACTCGGCAATCAGGTAGTTCAACTCCTTCGTTGGGTCCGAGCCGCTCCACACGCTGTGGGGCGCGCCCTTGTCGTCGAATACCTCGATTTTGATGACTGCTCCCGAGCCGGACGATTCACGCACGCGTATTGCCGTGGCGTGGACCGGTGTGGCAAAGGTGAGGTCGAGCCATTCGATGCCGGAGTCCGGCGTCCTGGAGCTCCACGCCTGTGCCGTCGTGCTGTATTGCTGCACGTTGGGCTCACCGGTGGCCTGGCTCGCCGCATAGGGCGCATTTCCCTTCACGTCGTTGAATGTCGACGACGCGGTGGCCTGCTTTGCCCACTGGCCCCTGGGATCGTTCTTGATCTCATCCTGCCTGAGCGCCCACTCGATCTGCGCCTTCTTTCGCTCTGCTTCGCGTTCCTCGGCAGTCGGTGGAGCTGGCGGCGCAGCGGCAGCCACAGCGGTCGTCGCGGGAATCGCCACACCAGGTGCGGCCGCTGTCGCGTCCGCTGCGGGTGCAACAGCCGCAGAGGCCGGAGCAGAAGACGGTGCCGAGGCCGGCGCCGCTGCCGTGGTGCTGACCGGCAGGGTTGCGGCGGCTGTGGAAGCGGGTGCGGCATCACCCTTCGAACAGCTCGTGGCCATCGAAGCGATGATCAGCACTGCACTGATCGATGTGAATCGCGATGTGATCCGTGCGACGTTCATGTGATTACCTCGTCACTCAGTAAGTCATCCCCGTCGGCATGTTTGCGAGCAGCGTCGGAAAGTTGAAGAAGTAGTCGCCCGTCTGGCTGCCCAGTTCTTTCGTCAGCTGGTCCACCGGACTGAGCTTCACCTGCACGTACCAGAACTCGTTATAGGGGGTCGGAATGATTCCGGATGTGCCAGGCAGTATCGCGCTCGCAGCTTGTGCGATCGGAAGCCCCAGCATGCCTTTGCACTCCGAGACACGGGCCGGCGCCGGGGAAAACCCGTCCCATTTGTAGACGGCGCACGACATCAAGAGGCTCGAGCCGAGCGCGCCCTCCATGTCGTGGAGCATCGCCGGATTGAACTTCTTGACGTCCCAGGTCTTCACGGACTCGATCGCCGCGCGGGCGCCGGGATGCTGCATCACCAGCCGCACCCATTCGATGCTGGCGCCCGCACCGCTGTTCACCGCGAACAGCTGGTGTTCCTTTGCGTTCGCGTCCGATGCCGGGAACGGTCCGGCCATGTGGTACCGGACCTGCGAATTCTTTGGCTTACCTGGGGTCTCGTCTTCCCTGTAAACCAGCTGCGAGTTGTCGTGGTTCATATGCGAGTGCGTGTTGGCCGCGCCCGCCGGGGGCGGATACATGCCCGATCGCACCGTGAACGGCCACTTGTCGGGCCGGCCGAGCTTCGCGCGCACCTCGAACCACGTCGGCGCGCGCATCTTTCCCCACGACGTCTTCACGAGCGGCACGCCCAGCTTGTCGAAGTCGTTGTGCGTCCAGTCGCTGTGGCTGTAGAAGTCCTGGACCATGTGCAGCGAGGCGCCCAGCGTCGAGAGGACCGCAATCTTGCGATGCCCCTCGCTCAGGTCGGCGCGGCGATTGAACGCGTCGAGCGCGACCTGCGTGTTCGCCAGGAGCCGCAGGAACAGGTAATCGAACTTCAGGTTGGTGTCGAGCTTGCCGTTGAGATTGTCGAAGTGCATGAAGATGGCCATCTTCCGCACATTCAGGTTCTCGTTGCGGAATCCGAGGAACGTGGTCATCTTCGAGAACATCGGGCTGTCCTTCGCCCAGCGCTCCACGATCTCGCCGCCCGCCGAGTCGTAGAGCGGTCCGAAGAAGTCCGGGCCGCCGAAGTTCCCGAACTGCAGGATGTTCGTCGCATGCTCGCTGAAGCCGAACTCCCGGCCAACCGCGCCGGTGGCTGCGGAATGCCAGAACGTGTCGAATGCCGAGACGCTGCCCATCTGCAGCGCCACCATCAGAATTGCGACCCAGGCAATCGCGCGAACAAAGCGTCTCCGCATCACGACCGCTCCTTCCACGCGGAATACGCGTGATGGGGACGCGAAGGAATAAGCGGTTCGTCAGGGAGTGCTGATGTCGGCCACGGGGACGATCACCGATGCGTCGACGCTTCCAATCCGCCCGGTCATCAAATTGCCGACAAGACCGATCACGACCGCGGATGCGATCACGCTGGCAAGGTATCCTGCGCTCTTCTCGGCCGGACATTTCATCAGGCGAGGCAGGCCAAGATAGAGGAGATAGAGCGCATAGAGGCTGCCGAGGAGCACGACCACCCCGAGCGCGGGAACGATCTGCAGCACGCCGGCGAGCCACACGGGCGTTGCTGAGTAGACCGCCACTTTGAGCGCCTGGTGGCGGCTTTTCGCAGCGCCGAACGTTGGCGCCAGCGCGTCGATGATGACCGACATCACGACGACACCCACGGCGGCGAATACGAGACTCGCAACGGCCACTCCGATACCGGTGGAGAGTGGCATCCGGTAGGTGCCCAGGATTCCGAGGCGCTGTCCGACAACTGACAGACCGATCAACTGTGCGGCAGCGGCGACGCCGGCAAGCGGCAGCACGTAGCCGGTGATCAACGCCGGCGCCTCGGCACGCTCACCCTCGATCGTCGTCCACTCCGAGACCGGTGACAGGCAAATCGCTTTGGCACGTTCGATCAGGTTCATGTCTCACCTCACTCGCGGCGCGCCGGCTGGAATCGCCGGAATCGAGCCAGGCGTCACGCCGGGATAGAGCCCGAGACCGCCCGAGGCCCACGCGCAGTTCTTCGTCACGGCCAGCATCGAGACGCGCTGACTTCGCATGAGCGCCGGCATGATCGGCGCGAGCTGGTTCATGTAGGTGATCGCCATCTGTTGCTGCGCGGCGACCGCCTGCTGCATCTGCTGCGGTGTCATCGCCTGTCCCGGAGCCAGCGGCGGCATCGCCGGCGTCAAGCCGGCCATGCCCGCGCCGGGAGTGAGAGCAGCAGCGAGCGCAGCGGCGTTTGCCGCGGTCGTCGTCCCCTTCTTCTGCTGCGCCGCGAGTTCCGCCGCGTACGCCGCATTGGTCTTCGCCGCGTACGCCTGAATCGCCGGATCGGTCATCGTCGAGATGAGCTCTTTCTGCAGCGACTCACACGGGAGCGCTTCGTCGCCCGGCTTGATGGCGGCCTGCTGCGCCGCCGCCATCACCATCTGCAGCTTCATCATCTCGGCCTGGCCTGGAGCCACGACCGGCGCCGGCGCGATCGGCGCGCGGGCGTTCTGCGCCAAGGCGGCCGCACTCGTCGCGACGCACAACGCCAGCGCAGCTAGTGTTTTCGGCATCGTTCTCTCCCGCCTCACGGTAGTGATCACCGCGCTCTACTTTTTCTGCAGCGCCTTCTCGACGGCCTGCGCAGCGTTCTGCACCGCTTCGCCGAGCGACTCGTCGTAGGACGGCCCCTGTCCCGGGACGCCGACGAACCCGCCCATGCTGTCCATGGTCATCGCCGTCTGCATCATGTAGGCGGCAGCGCCGGCCGTCGCGTCCATGCCCATGCCCCTGCCGACGCCGCTCAAACCGGCGCCCTGCATGCGATAGAGCCAGGGGTTGCCAAGCATGCCCATGCCGCCCATGTTGTTGAACGCGCCCATGCTCGACATTCGCGAGAGCATCATCGGTCCGGCCATCATGCTCAGATACATGCCGCCGGCGAACTTGGCGATGCCGAGCCCGCTCTTGAGGCTGAAGCCGCTGCCGTCCTTGCCCTTCGTCGTCGTGGAAAGACGCTGCTTCCCGTCAGGCTGCACGAGCTTCACCGCGATCGACGATTCGGTGTTTTCCTTCGGCGCGGTTGCCGCATTCGCCGCCGCACCCGCCGCCGCCCCGGCCAGGCCGCCGCGCCCGCCGACGGCCCCGGTGGCCGCGCCCATCAACCCACCGAGTTTGCTCGGCTTGTTGACCTTGAGCTCGCTCACCTCGGCAAGCAACACGTAGTCCGCGCCAATTTCCTTCGCTCGCGCCTGCACGTCCGCGGGCGTCGTCGCCGGCAGTGGCACGGCCTCGAATTTCGCTTCGGTCAGATCGCTGATCAGTCGCTGACGGAGCGCACGCGTGTCCACGGTCTGCGTTGTCTTGTTCGTGAACTCAGGCACGGCAATGCGCACGACGCCCGGCGTCTTTGGCGACGGCGCCGCCGGAGGCGCCGCCGTCGCCGCGACGAGCTTCGCTTCGTTGGCGTCGCTCAACGCCTTCGACAGCTCGCGGATGTTCATGGCCGCGCTAAGGCCCGATGGGACCTCGAACAGAGCGGCATCGAGCGTCGTCGCCTCGTACTCGGTGACCTCCATCGTCGAGACCATCGGCTTGCCGTCGTCGCCGGTGATGGTGGTCGTATAGGCGATCGGGAATCCCAGCACTTTGGGATCGCCGTTGCTCGTGGCCTGAATCTGGTCCGCGCAGGCATCGGGCGACGGCGGCGGAGCCTGCTCGGGAGTCGATCGCGTGGCGATCGTCGGAGGCGCGTCGATGTACCAGCCGTCGGTTTCGATGCGCTGCTTGGACGTGTCGCAGGCCCCGGCCATCGGCTGCTTGTCGATCATCACTTTCACGCGGCGGGCCTGCTGCCCGAAGGCCGGCCTCCGCTCACCCGTGTCGACGATCGTCGTGGCGACCATGATCACGCCGGGAGGCTTCGGCGGCGCGACGGGAGCCGCGCCCGGCACTGCCGGTGCCGGCATCCCGTCCGGGGAGACCAGGTAGGTGTTGGCCGACCTGCTGATCTGTATGGTGCGCTTCTGATCCGGCTGCTTCAGCAGAATCATGTCCTGGAACTCGAAGCGCTCGCGCCCGCCCTTGATGAAGGTCACGCTTTCGGTCTTCATCTCGCCGTTGGTGTAGGTCGACTTGTAACGCACGTCCTGCGGCGGCGGTGGCGCCGGCGGCTTCGCGGGCTCGGGCGGGGCCGGTGTCGCGGCAGGCTTCGCAGCAGGCTGGGCCGGTTTGGCGGAGGACGGCTTGGCTGTCGACGGCTTCGCCGTCGACGGGGCCGGCCCTGCCGGGGGTTTCTGCGTTTGAGCGGCGGCCGGCAGGACGGCGAGCGGCAAAGCCAGGGCCAGCGCGAGTGTCAACAGGCGGGAGCGGCGGGAACATGCCTTCATCTGTTTCTCCGATGTCAGGAACTTCGACCCGAATACGGACGAGTGGCAGGAAGTGGAAGAACGTGTTGCGCGGTTTCCGGCCAGCTCGACTGGCAATTCAGCCTATCCACGCGTATACTCGCGCGCCGTTACTTAGCGGTTACCGAACTCAAGGGGAGAAAGGAAGGAAGTATGCCGATTCGAATAGCGTTTCTGGCGCTGACAATTGCGATCGTCGCGCCTCTCGGCGCAGCGGCGCAGGCGCCATTGGGCAGTCTCACCGGGACCGTGCGGGATACGCAGAACACTGCGGTACCCGGCGCGACGGTTCAGCTCAGGAACACGGGCACGGGCGCGCAGCAGACGACAGCAACGAATGCAATCGGCGTCTTCTCATTTCCACAGCTGCCTGCTGGTGCGTATCGAGTCGACGTGTCGCTTCAGGGATTCAGAACGCAGACGTACAACAATGTCCCCGTCACCGTTGGTCAGGAGTATTCCCTGACCGTCCAGCTGTCGGTTGGACAGCTCACCGAGGTGGTCGAGGTGACGGCGGGGCAGGAGCTGGTGGCGACCACGACACCGGAAATCAGCGCAACCGTCACGCAGCAGCAGATTCTGGACATTCCGCTGCTCGGCCGCGACGTGACGAACCTTATCAAGCTTCAGGCCGGAGTTCCCGGCATCGCCAATCGCGCGACGACGGCCATCAACGGCGGACGTCCGACCTGGACGCAGGTCACGCTCGACGGCATCAACATCCAGGACAATTTCATCCGGCAGAACGCACTGGACTTCCTGCCGAACCGCCCGACGTCCGACAACGTCGCCGAGTTCACGATCTTGACGTCGGTTGCCGGCGCAGACACGGCCGGCGGCGCCAGCGTCGTCCGCATGGTGACGCCATCGGGCAGCAACCGGCTCCGTGGCAGCGTGTTCGAGTTAAACCGCGACGCCAA
>Ga0247825_10000254_pt1 | contig 32639 bp, 32 predicted proteins | sample 13C_Vanillin_Day_FD_194413 | JGI IMG/M metagenome (GOLD analysis project Ga0247825, IMG submission 194413) | Soil microbial communities from agricultural site in Penn Yan, New York, United States - 13C_Vanillin_Day48 | ecosystem: Environmental > Terrestrial > Soil > Agricultural land | place... | reverse complement strand
GATACTGGTGATCGAAGACGAGACCGACCTGCGCGCCAACATCGAGCGCGTGCTGAAGGCCGAGGGCTACGAGGTGCTCAGCGCGTCCAATGGCGCCGCCGGCGTGGAGATCGCGCTCGCGCAGATGCCCGACGCGATCGTGTGCGACATCGCCATGCCCGAGATGGACGGTTTCGGCGTGCTCTTCTCGCTGCGCGAGAACGTCACCACCTCGCGCATCCCGTTCATCTTCCTCACCGCCAGCACCCGCACCTACGATCGGAAGTGGGGCGTGGAGCTCGGCGCCGACGACTACATCACCAAGCCGTTCACGCTCGACCAGCTGCTGGCGGCGATCCGCAAGCGGCTGTCTGCCTGATGGCCGCCGGACGCGCGGCGCACTGGCTGGCCGGCCTGGCCTTGACGGTGCTCTGCGCGGCGGCGCTGGCTCAGGGCTACCCTGCCCGACCGGTACGGATCGTGGTGCCGGTGCCGCCGGGCGGCAGCTCGGACATCCTGGCCCGCCTGGTCGGCGCCCGAATGACCGAGGCGTGGGGTCAGCCGGTGGTGGTGGAGAACCGTCCCGGCGCGAACGGCAACATCGGCGCCGAGCTCGTGGCGCGCGCCGCGCCCGATGGCTATACGTTGATGATGACGGACGCGGGCAACCTGGCCATCAGCGCGAGCCTTTATGCGCTGCCGTTCGACGTCATCGGCGATTTCGCGCCCGTCACGATCGTGTCCTATTCGCCGCACGTGTTGTGCGTGCATCCCAGCGTCCCGGTCAAGGGCGCAAAGGAGCTGATCGCGCTCGCCCGGGCTCGGCCCGGCGCTCTCAATTACGCGACCGCGCTGGGCAGCGCGCCGCACCTGGCCGGGCTCATGCTCGCGCATCGCACCGGCATCCGCTGGGAATACATCCCGACCAAGGGCGGTGCCGAATCCATGCGCCTCGTGGCGACCGGCGAATCGGACGTGCTATTCGGAGGACTGCTCGCCGTGCTGCCGCACCGGGCGAGCGGCCGGCTGAAGGCCCTTGCCGTTTCCAGCGAGAAGCGCGTGCCCGCCGCGCCCGATCTTCCCACGCTCATCGAGGCGGCGGGCCTGCCGGGCTTCGAGACCGGCACCCGACAGGGGCTATTCGCGCCCGCGCGCGTGCTCCCCGAAATCATCAGCCGGCTCAACGCGGAGATTGCGCGCGTGCTCAAGCTGCCGGATATCGCCGGCAGGCTGGCCGCCAGCGGTGCTTACGCGGTCGGCAACAGCGCGCAGGACATGAGCAGGCAGTTCGCCGCGGAGAAGGAGCGCTGGGCGCGGCTGATACGGGAAACCGGATTCAGGCTGCCGAACTAGCGCGGCGTCAGCGGCGCGCACGGTAAAATAACCGCATGTCCGAATCCGCCGCCAGGCCGGCCAAAGCGGCCGCGCCTGCTCCTTCGCCGTCGAATTTCATCCGCACCATCATCGAAGCCGACCTCGCCGCCGGCAAGCACGCCGCGCGCGGCTGGGGCGGCAGGCCCGGCCCGGCCAAGACGCACGAGGGCGCGCCGCGGGACCCGGCGAGGATACGCACTCGCTTTCCGCCCGAGCCCAACGGCTACCTGCACATCGGGCATGCCAAGTCGATCTGCCTCAATTTCGGGCTCGCCCTGGAATACGCCGGAGCCTGTCACCTCCGCTTCGACGACACCAATCCCGAAAAGGAAGAGCAGGAGTACGTCGATTCGATCGTCAGCGCGGTGAGGTGGCTCGGATTCGATTGGAAGGACCACCTGTATTACGCCAGCGACTACTTCGACTTCATGTACCACGCCGCCGAGTGCCTCATCGAGGCCGGCCACGCCTACGTGGACAGCCTGTCGGCCGAGCAGATGCGCGCGCTCCGCGGCACGCTGACCGAGCCCGGCAAGGATAGCCCGTATCGAAGCCGCAGCGCGGACGAGAGTCTGAACCTCTTCCGGCAAATGCGCGCCGGCAAGTACAGGGAAGGCGAGCACGTGCTGCGTGCGAAGATCGACATGACGTCGCCGAACATCAACCTCCGCGACCCCGCGATCTACCGCATCCGCAAAGCCGCGCACCACCGCACCGGCGACAAGTGGTGCGTCTATCCGATGTACACCTACGCGCACCCGATCGAGGACGCACTGGAGCGCATCACCCACTCCCTGTGCACGCTCGAGTTCGAGGACCAGCGCCCGTTCTACGACTGGCTGCTGGCGCGGCTCGCGGAACAGGGATTGCTCGATCACCCGCTGCCGCAGCAGATCGAATTCGCCCGGCTCAACCTCACCTACGTCGTGCTGTCGAAGCGGCGGCTCATCCAGCTGGTCGAGGACAGGCACGTGACGGGGTGGGACGACCCGCGCATGCCCACGCTCGCCGGGGCGCGCCGGCGCGGCTATACGGCGGAAGGTTTCCGGCTCTTCGCCGACCGGATCGGCGTCTCCAAGGCCGATTCCTGGATCGAGTACTCGGTGCTCGAGGACTGCATGCGCGAGCACCTCAACGAGGTCGCGCCGCGGCGCATGGCGGTACTCGATCCCATCAAGCTCGTCATCGAGAACTATCCCGAGGAGCGCGAGGAATTCTGCGAGGTGCCGAACCATCCGCACAAGCCGGAGTGGGGCAAGCGCCAGGTGCCCCTCTCGCGCGAGCTGTGGATCGAGCGCGAGGATTTCAGCGAAGCCCCGCCGAAGGGCTACTTCCGGCTCTACCCCGGCAACAAGGTGCGCCTGCGCTACGGGTACGTCGTCGAGTGCACGGGCTTCGACGCCGCCACCGGCGCCGTGCGTTGCCGCTACGACCCGGATACGCGATCGGGCACCCCCGGCGCGGAGCGAGTCAAGGTGAAAGGCAATATCCATTGGGTGAGCGCTCGCCACGCGTGCGCAGCCCCGGTGCGCCTCTACGACCGGCTCTTCGTCCAGCCCCATCCGGGCGCGGGTGATCGCGATTTCCTGCTCGACCTCAATCCGGACTCGAGGAAGGATCTCGCGGCGCAGCTCGAGCCCGCGCTGCGCGATGCGCAGCCGGAGGAGCGCTTCCAGTTCGAGCGCCACGGCTACTTCGTGGCCGACGGCTTCGATTCGAAGCGCGGGGCACCGGCTTTCAATCGCGCGGTAACGCTGCGCGACTCGTGGAAGGCCGGCAAGTAGCGGAATAGTGCACTTCCCCGCCCGCGCCCGCGACCGTACCATGGACGCACAATCAGGAGAGGAGATGGCATGGCTAACCGACCCGACCGCCGCACTGTTGTGATCGTCGCCGCCGCGCTCGGGCTGGCGGCGGCCCTGGGCTACTGGGGTTACGGCTCGCACAAGAAGCGCGAGTACGACAAGAACGTGCTCGCGCTGGTGGCCGACAGCTCGACTCGACTGCGCGATGGGCTGAACATCGAGACCGCCCCCCCGACCGCGGACCGGCCGAGCTTCATCAAGCGGCTGGACGAGCACGCGCTCACGGTGGACAGGAACATCCGCACCCTCAAGTCGCACGGCTCGAGCACCCATGCGGCACTCGCCGATGCGGCCGACGATTACATGGTGATGTCGCGGGAAATCCTCAAGCGCCAGGCCGAAAGCCGGCGGCTCCGCCTGGCGCTGAACGAGAGCGCGCAGATGCTGGGCGACCATATGCGCCGGGACAACCGCACCGGGTCATGGGTACAGGACGCGGTGAAGGCGAAAGAACGGGTCAACAAGGAGTATCGCGATTACCAGCTCGCAACCGAAGCGCTGGACAAGCTGCTCGGCTCGTTCACGGCCTCGCAGGCGAAGATCCTGCCCTACGTCGATCCGAAGCTGGCGATCGCCGATTCGTTCGTCGGCGAGGCGCGCCGCCAGGCGCGGGAGGACGCGCGGCTGACCGCAACGCAGTTCGAGAAGCTGCAGCAGCTCGCCGCTTCGCGCTGAGCCGGCCTTGCCGCGCTAGCCCCCGAGCGATCGGCCTTCCGCGGCGGTCGCGTAGTACTCCCATGCGCGGTTGGTGATCTTTCCGCCCGGACCCGTCTGCTCGCGCACCAGCATGCCTTCCTCACGGTTGAGCGGGCGTATGCGGCTCGCGTCCCCGCCGGCCGCCGCCAGCATGCGCATCTGCAGGTCGGCGCTCTCCTCCAGGAAACACGCCGCCACCGTCGCCGAGCGCACGTCCTGGAACGCGGTGCTGATGCCGTGGCCCCGCATCATGACGGCCACGCCGCCGCCGAGGCGCTGCGCGACCTCGTCGCCGAGCGCGCGCGAGCGGATGAGGCCGATGCGCTCGTATTCCGGCACGCCGTCCACGAATGCGCCTCCCTGGTTGTGCACGACGCGGTGGGGCTGCCCGATCTGCGTGAGCGAGATGCAGGCCAGCGGATGGGCATGGACGATGCCGCCGACATCGGGACGCGCCGCGTAGATGCGGGCATGGATCCAGAACTCGCTGTTGGGCGTGCCTTCGCCGGACAGGATCTTGCCTTCGGTATCGATGACCAGCAGGCGCTCCTCGTCGGCCAGCCCGGGGCTGCGCCGCGTGGGAATGTAGAATGTATTCGTGCCCGGTATGCGCGCGCTCACGTGGCCGAAGGCGGTCGACAGCCCGAAGCGCTCGATGATGCGATTCGCGAGGGCGACATCGCGCCGCAAGGCCTGTTCAGTGCTCACCGCGTCCTCCCGAGGAATTGAACCGGCGACATTGTCCCACACTCCAACAGCGTGAATCGAACGCCTGTCCCGTGCCCGCCGCCCCGAAATCCCCGTCGCTTCGGAAAGTACTGGTGACCGCTTTCGAGCCCTTCGGCGGCGACCCGATCAATGCGTCGCTCGAGGCGCTGCGCCGGCTGCCGTCGCGCCTCGGCAGCCTGGCCATCGCCACCGCGGCGCTGCCGGCCTCGTTCTCGCGTTCGCTGCCCGCGCTGGAAGCGGCGATCTCGGCGGCGCAACCCGACCTGGTTCTGTGCACCGGTCAGGCCGCCGACCGCGCCGCGTTGTGCGTCGAGCGCGTCGCGGTCAACGTGCAGGACGCCCGCATTCCCGACAACGATGGCGCCCAGCCCGTCGACGCGGCCGTGATCGAGGGCGGTCCGGCAGCCTATCTCGCGACGATTCCCGTCCGCGCGGCGGTTGCCGCGCTGCACGCGGAGGATCTGCCGGCGCAGGTATCGATGAGCGCCGGCACCTTCGTCTGCAACCAGGTGTTCTACGGTCTCATGCACTTCGCCGCGGCGCGCCGCGGCGCTTTTCGCGGCGGGTTTCTGCATGTGCCCGCGCTACCCGGGAGCAACGGCAGCCACGCGGGCGGCATGCCGCTGGAGGCCATCGTGCTCGGCATCACCACGGTGCTGGAAGCCTCCGCTCACGCCGCCGACCCGCGCCTCGCGGCCCGGCGCGACTGATCCGCGCCCCTCGCCATGCCTTCTGTTTCGCCGGGAAGCGCCGACCGCTCTGACCTGCGCAACGGATGGCTTAAACCGCTGTCATAGGCCTGGGCAGACGCTTGCAATGAACGCCAGAAACTTCATACCCGGCAGGCGCGGCCTCATGATCGCGACCGGCCTCCTCGCCGGCCTGATCCTCTTGTACGCGCTGGCCGGGTTTCTGCTCGCGCCGTGGCTCGCCAAGCGCGAACTTCCCCGCCGAGCGGCCGAAGCCGGGCTGCAGGCGCGCATCGACGCAGTCGAGGTCAACCCGTTCACGCTGCGCCTGCGGGTACGCGGCCTCACCGTAGAGGAGCCCGGCGGCGCGCCGCTGCTGAGCCTCGGGGCCGGCGAGGCAGACATCGATTGGCGACCGCTGCTGAGCGGGAATTTCACGTTTTCGGAAGTGACGCTGCGAGAGCCGGCCATCCATGCGCGCTTGTCGGAGAAGGGCGAGCTCAATCTCGCGGCGCTCGGCGGTTCCCGGGACGAAGGCAATACGCCCAACCGACGCCCTGCCATCGCGCTGGAAAGCGTGGCGATCGAGAACGGCCTGATCAGCTTCGAGGATCGGCGCCAGGGCTACCGGAATCGCTTCGAGAATCTCACGCTCAAGCTCGCGTCGATCTCTACCGCTCCGAACGACACGGGCCGCTACCAGCTGGTCGCGCAAACCGCCGACGGCGGCCGGCTCAGCTGGCAGGGCGACGCCTCACTCGCCCCCGTCTCGCTCTCCGGCAGGCTGGTGCTCGAGCACGGCGACCTGCCGCAGATCAACCCGTATCTGCAATCCCTGTCCGCGCTCAGAATCACCTCGGGCCGCGCGCGCCTGGCGCTGACTCATCGTTTTACGCTGGCGGAAGGCAATTCCTCGCTGCAGATCGAGGACGCCAGCGTCGCGATCGAGAAGCTGGCGCTCGCCACGCGCGGCGCAGAGCAGCCGTTCGCAACGGTGGGGCGCCTGGGACTGGCAGGCGTCCAGGCCGACTGGCCATCACGGCGCGCCACCGCGCAGGCGCTGAGCCTCGACGATTTCTCGCTGACGGCGGGGCGCGACGAGCAGGGCAAGTTTCAGCCCCAGGGTCTCGCGCCGGCGCCCTCCGAATCGGAAAAGGGAAATGCCTGGACCATCGCTCTCGACGAAATGAAGCTGGCCGGCGGCTCCGTCTCGTTTGCCGACGCGGCCAGCGGTCTGTCCTGGAAGCTCGAGCGCATCGCCGCGCGGCTGCAGTCGCTGTCCTCGGACACGAGCCGGCCGATCGCATTCGAGCTCGAGGCGTCCGTCCCCGAGGGAGGCCGGCTGGCCGCGTCCGGGAAGGCGGTTCCCTCGGCGGCAACGGTGCAGGCGCGGGTCGAGGCCTCCGGCATTCCGCTCGCCCCGATCGAGGGCCTCCTCGCGCGCCATGCCGGGGTCAAGCTGCTCTCGGGCAGCCTGGCGCTCGCCGGGGACCTGACGGTCGGCGACGAAGCCAGAACGCAGCGCGGACGCAGCGCGAAGCTCGCGTACTCAGGCGCTGCCTCGCTCGATAACGTGGCCGTCCGGGATCGTGCCGGCGCGCCCCTCGTGCAGTGGAAGTCCCTCGCCACCAGCGCGTTGCGCCTGACACTGGCGCCCAACCGGGCGCAGATCGACGAGCTGCGCTGGACCGCGCCCAAAGGCAAGCTGGAAATCAGCGGCGATGGCACGACCAACGTGGGACGCACCTCTCGCGGTACTGCGAAGGGGACTGGACCCGGCAAGCCCGACCCCACGCCCCGCGAGGCGCCACCGGAAGCCGCGACGACCGGGACCGGCAGCGCGCCGCCCGACGAGATCGGAGGTTTTCCGATCCGGATACGGCGCGTGCGCGTCGAGCAGGGCAGCCTCGACTTCGCCGATCTGAGCCTGAATCCGCACTTCTCCGCGCTCATAGACGACCTGGCCGGCACCGTGAACGGCATTTCGACCGATCGCAATACGCGCAGCCAGATCGCTCTCGAAGGGCGCGTGAACGAGTACGGCCACGCCCGCCTGTCGGGCTCCCTCAACCTCTTCGAGCCCGAGGAGCGCACGAGCTTCCGGGTGCAGCTACGCAACCTCGAAGTCGCCCAGTTGTCCCCCTACACCATCAAGTTCGCCGGCTATCGCGTGGCCTCGGGCCGCATGGCGGTCGATCTCAACTACCGCGTCAACGAGAGACGGTTGCAGGGCGACAACAAGATCGTGCTCGACAATTTCACCCTCGGCGAGCGCGTCGCCGGGAACGAGGCGCCGGTGCCGCTCGAGCTGGCCGTTGCGCTGCTGAAGGATCCCGACGGCCGCATCGACCTCGCGGTGCCGATCTCCGGCAGCCTCGACGATCCCAACTTCAGCCTGAGCGAGGTGATCTGGAAGGCGATCGGCAACATCGTGCGCAATATCGTCGCGGCACCGTTCCGCGCGCTGGGCCGCCTGTTCGGCCCCGGCAGCGAGGCGCTCGCCGCGATTGCATTCGAGCCCGGCGCCGCGCGCCTGCTGCCGCCGGAACAGGAGAAGCTGAAGCGCATCGCCGACGGACTGGCGCAACGCTCGGAGCTCAAGGTGGTGATACCCGCCCGCTATGACGCCGAGGCGGATGCCGCGGCGCTCAAGCGCGCGGCGCTTCGGCAGGAAGTCGGCCGGCGCGCCGGGTTCGAATCCGGCGAAGGCGATGCCGCGAGCCCGGTCAACATCGATGACCGGCGCACGCGCAACGCCGTGCGCGAATTATTCGCCGAGCGTTTCGGCGCCGATGCCCTCGAGCGGCTGAAGGAGGAGGCGGAGCGCGAAGCCGCGCGTGACGGCAAGGCGCCGGACCTGTCGCTGCTGGAACGATTCCGGAAGTTTGCCGGCGGCGAGCCGCGCGTCGCCGATGCGCGCGGATTTTACCGTTCGCTGCTCCGCCAGATGCTGGAAGCCAAGGCGCTGCCCGAGGGCGCGTTGAACGAGCTTGCGCAGAGGCGCGCAGCCGCGATTGCCGAGGGACTGCGCGCGGCCGGCGTCGATGCCGGGCGGATCGAGGTGTCGAGCTCGGAGCCCACCGCCAATGCCCAGGCGCGCGAAGTGACCGTCGCGCTCTCGCTCGCTCCGCTGCGCTAGCGCGCCGGAACTCCGGTCGGGGCCGAGGCTCCTAGCGCCACCATGCCCCGGCCTCCGTCCGCCACGCTGCGACACGCGCGGGTGAACGCGTCCCGGCTTGCGCGCCCGGGGGCGGCTCGGGCGCTGGATGCCGAGCGACACTCGGCCGAGGACTGCAGGGCGTGCCCGCTCTGGGCCAATGCAAAGCGGACGGTGTTCGGCGAAGGCCCGCCAGGCGCGGAAATCATGCTGGTCGGCGAGCAGCCCGGCGACCGCGAGGATCTCGAGGGCAGGCCGTTCGTGGGCCCGGCCGGGCGGCTGCTCGACCGCGCGCTCGCCGAGGCCGGACTCCGCCGCGACGGCCTGTACGTGACGAATGCCGTGAAGCATTTCAAGAACGAGCCCCGGGGCAAGCGCCGGATACACAAGAAGCCGGCCGACGCCGAAATCGAAGCCTGCCACCCGTGGCTCGAGCGCGAGCTGGAGCTCGTCGCGCCGCGCCTGGTGGTTGCCCTGGGTGCGACGGCGGCACGGGCCTTGCTGGGAACCGCCACGGCGATCGAGCGCAACCGCGGCCGCCTCCTGCCGCTGCGGGACGGCGCGCAGCTGCTGGTGACGGTACATCCGTCTTTTCTGCTGAGGGTGCCGGATAAGTACAAGGCGGAGGCTTACCGCCGCTTCGTGGACGACCTCAAGGTCGCGGCACGATTCGGGAAATTCGATCAGTGAGTTTCGCGCGCCGGTCTTGACCGGACCCGCGGCAGCGGCCCGCATCCACCCGGGCGGAGCCCGCGGCAGAGGACGCGGCCGGCGGCATTATTCGACCTGGCCGACGACCAGCATGACCAGAATGATGGCGACGACAAAAAGCCACATATCTTTCAGCGAATTCTCGGAAAAAAGGGGGTTCATGGCCGTATCCTCCTGGAAACGCCCGGCTACAGCGCCATGTTCTTCTGCTGCTTGATGGGAGAGACCTTCAACTTGGCCTCGACTTCCGCGAGCGCGCGCAACTCCTCCTCTTCCCGGATCCGGCGGCGGACCCGCGCGAACGTTTTCCGCAGATCCGTTTCGGCGCTCGAAGTGTAGCGGAAAGAACGGTCGAAGATCGATTTCATGTTGCCTCCATGCTTTACGGTCTTGTCGCCCGGCCCCGGCATCCCAGCCCCACCGACACGGACGGGTAAAATATACCGACGCGATTTTTGCATCGCTATCAATGGCTCGCGATTTTGCTGTGGCGGGCTCACTAAGGTCAGTCATGAATCCGCTACAACGTGGCGGCGCCGCCTGAAAATTCCCGTTGTGGCGGCTGCGGATAGCGGCGTTCCGGCGCAAGGAATTTCTGTTACAGCGGGGCGATGGGCCGGGCCCGGAGACTGGGCCGGTTGGATGAACGCCGAAGTGTCGCCGGCTGAAGACAGCCGCCGCGCTGCTAGAGGTGCGACTCCTGGTAATCGAGACCTTCCTCCAGCTCGTGCAGAACCTCGTCGCTGATCTGGTCGTCGCGCCAGATGCGGATGAGCTCGCGGCGCTCGGCCTGGATGGCGGCGCTGCGCAGCAGCCGTGCCGGGTCGCTGCCGATGGGTCTCGAGTCGCCGGGCATCTCCAGGCGGATCTTTTCCGCGAACTCCGCGCGGATGCGTTCGGCCACATCGTGGGGAATCCGCTCGCGACCGGCCACCGAGTCGATGGCCGCCATCGCCGCGCGGGCGAGCGCGAGCTTGGCAAGGCGCTTCTCTTCCTGGATGCTCGAGTCGGCGCCGACTCTCAGCTTGCGCGTCAGCGGAGCGAGCGTGAGCCCCTGCACGACCAGCGTGACTGAGATCAGGAAAAAAGTGAGGAAGATGATGAGATCCCGGTACGGAAAGGGCGTGCCGTCGGGAAGCGCGACCGGCAGAGCCAGCGCCGCGCACAGCGATACGATGCCCCGCATGCCGCACCAGCTCATCACGAACAGCTCACTCTCGGGCTGCCGCGCGCCCGGCCGCAGCGCCGCGGCCAGCCGCGGGGAGCGCGCCACGCACTGCGAAAGCCAGCTCGACGGGTAGATCCATGCGAAGCGCACGAGGATGGCCACCATGCTCACCAGCACCCCGTACGAAAAGAGCGTGACAAGCGAGTAGCCGGAGAGCCGTTCGATGATTCCCGAGAGCTGCATGCCGATCAGCACGAACACCAGGCTGTTGAGCAGAAAGACCAGCATGTTCCAGACCGAGCGCGCGATGATGCGCATCTCGGCCGATACGATCTCGGGAGAGTAGCGGCCCCGCACGATGCCGGCCGACAGCACCGCGAGGACGCCCGACACCTTCAGTGATTCCGCGAAGAGGTAGGCAAGGTACGGCACAGCCAGTGTCATCAGCACCTCGATGAAGGTGTCGCCGAGATGCCGGTGGATGAAGACGAACAGGCGGGCCATCACGACTCCGACGAGAATTCCGCCGACGCTCACGAACACGAAATCCAGGCTCGCATCGAGCAGCGAGAAAGCGCCCGTCAGCACCGCCGCCACCGCGAACTTGTAGGTCACCAGGCCCGACGCATCGTTCACCAGGCTTTCGCCCTGGAGCACGGCCACCAGGCGGCGCGGCATGCTCGACTGGGACAGTATTGCGGACGTCGCGACCGCGTCGGTGGGCGACACGATCGCACCGAGCGCGAACGCGGCCGCCCAGGGGATGTCGGGTATGAGCCATTTCAGGGTCGCGCCCACCACCACCGTGGTGGCGATGACGAGGCCTACGGACAGCAGGCTGATGGGCCGGACGTTCTCCTTGAAATCCCGCCAAGAAGCGAGCAAGGCGCCCTGGTAAAGGATGGGCGGCAGCACGATCACCAGCAGCGACTGGGGATCGAACGTCACCTGGGGCAGTTGCGGCACGAAACCCAGCGCGCCGCCGCCGACGATCAGCGCGATGGAGTACGGCAGCTCGGCGCGGCGGGCCACCCAGCCCAGCGCCACCGCGCACAACATGAGGAACAGGATGACTTCGAGAAGATTCATGGTGCGCTATTCATGAGACGAAGGCCGGGTAGGACATGACCGCCCTTGCCTCCCTGCCGTGGTTCATCTTCAATCCGTGCGGCTCGTTCTTTCTTCAGGTCCTGGATGCGCCGTCGGGCAGAACACCACGGGTCACGGCGCGCTTCTTTAGCCGCGCGGGCACGACTTCGAGACTGAGGCTCGCCCTCGGCCTGTCACCCACCATGTGGTCTCCCCTGCGATCCTGTGCAACGGCAGGCCGCATTGTACCGAGGAGCGCGCGCGATGCCATCGGCAATCAGACACGCCGAGAGCCGGCAAGGGGGCTTCGCGCGGCGCGGACGCGCCGTGATCAAGTAACAGACGCAATGCGGCCACGGCGCGGTTTCGGCGCCCGGCAAAACGACTGGAGCGCTTCTATCCCCCTATTGAAGCGGGATGCGAAGCAGGCGGGGCGGTCAGGAATCCTCGTCCGGATCGAGGTCGGGGTTCCAGGGATTATCGAGGTCGAGCTCTTCCATATCGGGATCGTCCACCGAGGAAAGCAGGGCCTCCAGGTCGGATGGGACGATGTCGTCGCCCTCCTTCACGATGCTTCCGCGCCAGTTCGCAGTCTTCACCGGAATCTCCCGTCATGCGCCCGTACCGGCGCGAATCGAAGTCTAGTCGCGCCCTGTGACGCGCGAGCGCCGCGCAGGCGGCGTGATCACGGTCGTCTTGGAGGTGTCGGTCGCATTTTTCTGTCATAAAAGCCCGCGTGCCGGGGCGCTGTAGCGGTTCGACGTCGCCGTATGTTCCCGTCGCGATGAGGGTGCGATACCATGCACGCTCGGCAAATCCAGGAGAGGACTCATGGCTGCGACTGGCAGGACGGCGCTGGTGACCGGCGCGGGAACCGGTGTCGGCAAGGCCGTCGCGCTCGCGCTGCTGGCCGACGGCTACCGCGTCGCGCTGGCGGGACGGCGCAAGGAAATGCTGGAGCAGACGGCCAGGGAAGCGGGCACGGCGGGCAGCAACGCGCTCGTCGCGCCGACCGACGTCGGCAAGCCTGACCAGGTGCAGGCGCTGTTCGCTCGCATCCGCCGGGCGTTCGGACGTCTCGACGTGTTGTTCAACAACGCCGGCGGCAATGCGCCCGGGGTGCCGTTCGAGGACCTGCCGTTCGACAAATGGCAGTCCGTGGTGGACGTGAACCTCACGGGGATGTTTCTGTGCGCGCAGGCCGCCTTCCGGATGATGAAGGAGCAGGATCCGCGCGGCGGACGCATCATCAACAACGGCTCGATCTCGGCTCACACGCCCCGGCCCGGATCCGCGCCGTACACGGCGACCAAGCACGGTGTCACCGGGCTCACCAAGACCATCTCGCTCGACGGCCGCGCCTACGACATCGCCTGTGGCCAGGTCGACATCGGCAACGCCATCAGCCCGATGACCGAGCGCATGGCGCAGGGCGTGAGGCAGGCCAATGGCACGACGGCCCCCGAGCCGCGCATGGACCCGGCGCATGTCGGCAACGCCGTGCTGTTCATGGCGAACCTGCCGCTCGACGTGAACGTCCTGACCATGACGATCATGGCGACCAAGATGCCCTTCGTCGGCCGCGGCTGATTTCCGCGCGGCGACGGCCCGCGATCACGACTCACGAATCACCACTCACGCTCTTACCAGAGGGAAGTCAGCCATGGCTTACGCAAACGTCCGCGGCGCAGTCATCCACTACGAGGTCTATGGCAGCCAGGGCCCGTGGGTGGCGCTGTCTCCCGGCGGCCGCCGCGCGATCGAGGGCGTGCAATCGCTGGCAAAGCGCATGGCTGATGCCGGATACCGGGTCCTGGTGCACGACCGGCGCAACTGCGGCCAGTCGGACGTCGTCATCGAAGGCCCGCAATCGGAAAACGAGATCTGGGCGGACGACCTGAACGAGCTGCTGAAGCAGCAGAACGCGCAGCCCGCGTGGGTTGGCGGGAGCTCCTCGGGATGCCGCCTCGCCCTGCTGGTCGCCATGCGGCACCCGCAGGCCGTCCGCGGCCTCCTGCTGTGGCGCGTGACCGGCGGGCTGGCCGCCGCCAGGCGCCTCGCGCAGCGCTACTACGGCCAGTACATCGACGTCGCGAAGCAGGGCGGCATGGCCGCCATCTGCGCGACCGAGGAGTTCAGCGAACGCATCCGTGACCGGCCCGAGAATCGCGAGCGGCTGATGAAGATGGACGCGGCGCGCTTCGTCGAAGTCATGTCGTCCTGGAACCGCGACTTTCTCGCGGGCGCGGAAAAGCCCGTCATCGGCGCGACCGAGGCCGAAATCCGCGCCATCCGGGTGCCCACGTGCATCGTGCCGGGTAACGACCTTTCCCATCTGCGCAGCGCGGCCGAGAATCTGGGGCGGCTCCTGCCCGACGCGGAAGTCCATCCGCTCATCACCAGGCACTACGACTTGGATGTGGCCCCGCGCGAGGAATGGGACGCGCGCGAAGCGGATCTCGCGGCGATCTTCCTCGGCTTCATGAAGCGCGTGTCCGCGCGCGCGCCGGCCGCGGTCAGGTAATCCCTGATACGGTGACCCCGCGCGGAGGCTTGCGCCGCCTTCCCCCGCCGCGTCGGGCTCTATTCGGGCTTGAGCCCCGCGACGCTCGCCGCTTCCCCGAAGCGCTGGATGGCGTCGGAAAGGAAAGCGCGGAATTCCGCGGACGTGCTCCCGACCGGCGTCAGCCCCAGCTTCACGAACCGCTCCTTGACTTCCGGCGTGGCAAGCGCCTTGCGCACCTCGCCCTCGAGGCGAGCGAGCAGGTGCGGGGGCAGCTTTGCGGGTGCGAGCAGCCCGTGCCAGCTGCCGTCGATTCCGGTGACCGGCGTCCCCGCCTCGGGCAGCGTCGGCACATCCGGCAGGAACGGCGCGCGTTTGGAATCGTCCACCGCCAACGCCCGGATCTTGCCCGAGCGGATGGCCGGCACCCCCAGCGTCGGCGTGACGAACATCACCTGGACCTCGCCCGCCATCAGCGCGCCGATCGCCGCGCCGGCGCCCTTGTAAGGCACGTGCACCATCTTCATCCCGGTGCGCGCGTCGAAGACGGACGTCACCAGGTGGCTGACGTTGCCGACGCCGTTCGAGGCGTACGCGATGCGGGCACCGGGCCGGCGCGCCAGCGCGATCAGCTCCTTCACGCTCCTGGCGGGCACCGACGGGTTCACCGCAAGGATATACGCGTCCGAAGAGCAGAGATGCGAAACCGGCGTGAAGTCGCGTACGGCATCGAACGGCAATTTCCGGTGAAGGCTCGGGTTCAGAGCGAACGACGAGGAGGTGACCAGGAGCGTGTGGCCGTCAGCCGCCGCCTTCGCGACGAGATCGGCGCCGATGATGCCGCTCGCGCCGGGGCGGTTGTCCACGATGAACGACTGCCCGAGCTGAACGGTCAGCTGCTGCGCGACGATGCGCGCGGTGGTGTCGGGCCCGCCGGCGCCGAAGCCGACGATGATGCGCACGGGCCGCGAGGGATAGTGTTGTGCCGCGAACGCGGCCGACGGCAACAGGGCCGCGCAGAAAGCGGTCCCCAGCGCCCAAAATGCGGGATTCAAGATCAGGACTCCGTGTGGATGGAGGACCGCGATATGATAACAAGCCCGCACGGCCGGTACGGCCGGCGCGGCGATCAAAAAATTCAATCCAGGGAGAAGAGCATGAGGAACGCATTGCGCGCGGTGTTCGTCGCATCCATTCTCGCTTTCGCCGGACCCGCGGTCGCCCAGTTGCAAGTCGGCTCGGGCGACACCGTGGAGTCGGTGCTGCGCGCGCAGAAAGACAAGCGCGTCACGCTGCGGCTGCGTTCAGGCCAGGAGCTGACCGGCGTCGTGCGCGCCCACAACGCCCGGGTGGTGCACCTGGGCGCCCTCACCGGCCGCGAGTTCTTCGATGCCGTGGTGCCGCTCGAGGCAATCGACGCGGTGATCGTCCGCACCCAACCGTGATACGCGCGCCACGACGCGGTTCATGACCTACTCGGTCAAATCGCTCTTCTACACACTCCAGGGCGAGGGCGCCAACACCGGCGCCCCTGCGGTCTTCCTGCGCTTCGCGGGCTGCAACCTGTGGTCCGGCCGCGAGCGCCACCGCGCCGGCGCGGTGTGCCGCTTTTGCGATACCGAATTCGTGGGCACCGACGGAGAGGGAGGCGGCCGGTTTTTCGATGCGCAATCGCTGGCCGCGGCGGCCGATGCGCTCTGGGCCGATGCCGTCGCCGGACCGCGCGTGCCCGTCCATGCGAAGTTCGTGGTGTGCACCGGGGGCGAGCCGCTCCTGCAGCTCGATGCGCGGCTGGTCGAGGCGCTGCACGACAAGGGATTTCGCGTGGCCATTGAGACCAACGGCACGCTGCTTCCGCCGGCCGGCATCGACTGGCTCTGCGTAAGCCCCAAAGCGCGCGCCCCGCTGGTGGTGCGGCGGGGCGACGAATTGAAGCTGGTGTACCCGCAGCCCGACGCCGAGCCCGATCACTATCGCGGCCTCGACTTCCGGCATTTCTTCCTGCAACCGATGGATGGGCCGCAGCGCGTCGAGAACACCCTGCTGGCCGCCGAGTATTGCGAGCGGCATCCACGCTGGCAATTGTCCCTGCAGGTGCACAAGATGATCGGAATGCCGTGATGGCGCGAAAACGCGGAAGCAGGCCGTCGCCGGACGCCGGCGGGCCGGAAATGGAAATCCGCTACGAATTCGGCTTCGACGCCGCGCACCGCTTCCCCGGCATGCCGCGCGGGCACCGCTATCGCGGCACCCATGGGCATTCGTTCCGGGCCGTGGTCGCCGTGCACGGCGTGCCGCGCCCGCCTGCAGGATTCGTTGCCGACTTCGCGCGCGTGGAAATCGCGTGCCGTGGGGTGCGCAAGCGCCTCGATCACGCGCTGCTCAATGACATTCCCGGGCTGGGCGATCCCAGCCTGGAAAATTTGTGCGTATGGATCTGGGATCGCCTCGCGCGCCGGTTGCCGGGGCTCGCCAGTGTCACGGTGCGCCGCGATTCGCTGGGCCAGTCGTGCATCTACTACGGGGCCGGGCCCGGGAGACGCGTCCACCGCGGCCCGCGCTAGCGGCGGTAATGATGCCGGTGTCCGCCGCGGTAGTGGCGGTGGTGATGATGACCGCCGTGAAAGCCGAAGTACACCGTCGGCGGCGGCGGAGCGTAGTAATACGCCCCGGGTGCCGGCACCGGCTCGGCCACGGGAACCGCTATGCAGCCGGTGAGGGAGACGGCGGCAACGAGGCCGGCGATTGCGATCTTCATAGGCAGTCACTCCTTCAGGTGAAACCCTTGGTGCTATGACCTCGATGGTGCCAGCCCATCCGCGCGCGGTCTGTAATAAGTTGTAAGCAGGTGTAACGCGCCGCGCTGTTCCGCGGGGGTAAACTGGCCGCGTCGCGCGCTCCGGCGCTTTAACGGGAGGAGAGACCGTTCATGGCAGCGAATGCTTACCTGCAGGCCTTGGGTGCCGTTGGGTGCGCGGTCACGCTCCTCGCCGCGCCCGCGACGGGACTGGCGCAGGCCTGGAAGCCGCACCAGCCGGTGGAGATCATCATCGGATCGGCCGCCGGCAGCAGTCCCGACACGATGGCACGGGTCATCCAGCGCATCTGGCAGGAAAAGCGCATGGTGGAGACGCCGGTGAACGTCGTGAACCGCGTCGGGGGCGGCAATACGATCGCCTGGCAGTTCATGAGCCAGCGCGCCGGAGACGGCCATTACCTGATGGCCTCGAACATCAACCTGTCGGCGGGTCATCTCACCGGCACGAGCACATTCAGTTACCGCGATTTCACCACCCTGGGCATCGTCTTCCATGAGTACGTGGCCCTCGCGGTGCGCAGTGACTCGCCGGTGAAGGACGGCCGCGACTTCGTCGCGCGAATGCAGAAAGACCCGGGCTCGCTCTCGATCTCGTTCTCTTCGGTCGCAGGCGGCGCCAATCACATCGCTTCCGCCATGGTGCTGAAGACCGCCGGGGTCGACGTACGAAAGCTGCGAACGGTGGTGTTCGACTCGGCCGGCAAGGTGCTCACTGCCGCGATGGGCGGCCACGTGGACGTCGCCGCGACCAGCATCACGGCCGCGCTCCGGCAGGTGCGCGCGGGCCAGATTCGCGTGCTCGGAGTCACGGCCCCGAAACGGCTGGGCGGCGAAATGGCGCAGTTCCCCACGTGGCGCGAGCTGGGGGCCGACGTGGAGTTCTCCAATTACCGGGGGTTCATCGGCACGCCGAAAATGACGGTGGCGCAGGTAGCCTACTGGGAGGGCGTGCTGGCCGCGCTGGACAAGGACGAGACCTGGCGGGCCTACGTCGACAAGACGCAGCTCGAGCGTCACTTCATGAACGGGCGCGAAGCCCGTCAATACAAGGACGAGCTCGACGGGCGGCTGCGGGCGATCCTCGGGGAGCTGGGGCTGCTCAAGCAGTAGAGACCGGAGGCGACGCCCACTCCAGGGCTGTCGCGGTATCATCCCGCGCGAGGGGCGGGAAGCTCGGCGCTAACAGCGCGGCGCGCGGAAAAGTCCCACGATAACCGCGCCCGCGCCCAGGAGGAGCAGCATGAGACACATCAAAGCGGCGCGCGCGGCATTTTGCGCGCTCGCACTTGCCGCCGCGCCGGCCGGCGCGCGGCTGACCGAAATCAACGTCCAGGCCGTCGAGCCTTTCGCCGACGGCGCTGCGTTCGGCGATACCGGCGCCTACGAGCGCGTGGTGGGCACGTTCAAGGGCGAGCTCGATCCTGCCGACCCGCGCAACCGCGTCATCGCCAATCTCGACATGGCGCCGCGCAACGCGGCGGGGCGGGTCGAGTACGAGGCGGACTTCTTCATTCTGCGGCCCGCGGACGCCGCGCGCGGCAATCGCAAGATCCTGCACGACGTCACCAACCGCGGCCGCAAGAACCTGCACTGGCGGTTGACCGACGCGCGGCTCGCCGCGCCGACGGGGGCCAACGATCCGCGGACGGCGCAGGACGCGGGCAACGGCCTCTTTTTTCGGATGGGCTACACCCTGGTGTGGAACGGGTGGGACCCGGACGCGCCGCGCAGCAACGGCGGCATGGCGATGAAGCCGGTCATCGCCACCAACAACGGCGCGACGATCGTGCGCGTGATCCGCGACGAACTGATGAGCGGCGGGCGCGGACCGCAACGCAAGACCTTCCGGCTCACGCACGAGGCGGCGACGACGGATCAGTCCCGCGCCGCGCTCACGGTGCGGCGCAACGAGAGCGACCCCCGGCGCGAGATCGCGCGGGAGGGGTGGGCCTACGTCAAGCCCAATGAAATCCGCCTGCTGCCCGAGGGCACCCTTCCCGAGCCCGGCTCGCTCTACGAGCTCCATTATCCGGCGAAGAATCCGCGCGTCCTCGGCATCGGCCTGGCCGCGACCCGGGACCTGGTTTCGTTCCTGCGCTACGAGGCGGCCGACGACCGCGGCAACGCCAATCCCGCCGGGGCGGGCATTCGCACGGCGCTCTCGTTCGGCAGCTCGCAAAGCGGCCGCTACCTGCGCGACCACGTCGCGCTGGGGTTCAATCAGGACGAGTCGGCCCGCAAGGTGTTCGACGGGATCGTCGCGCACACAGCCGGCGTGGGCGGCGTGTTCCTCAATCATGAGTTCGGCCAGCCCGGCCGCACCAGCACGCAGCATGAAGACCATGCCTTTCCCGAGGCCGCGTTTCCGTTTTCCACGGCGCGCATGACCGACCCGGTCACCGGGCGCACCGGCAGCCTGTTCCGCGGCGACGGCTTCGACCCGCTGTGGATGGATACCAATACGTCCACCGAGTACTGGCAGAAAGGCGCCTCGCTGCTCGCGACCGACCCGCTCGGCACCCGCGACATCGACTTGCCGTCCAACGCTCGCAGCTACCTGCTCGCCGGCACGCAGCACGGCGCGTTCGCCTGGATGACGTCCACCCCGGGGCCGTGCGTGAACCCGCGCAACCCCCACAGCCCGACGCCGGCGCAGCGCGCGCTGCTCGTCGCCCTCGACGAATGGGTGAGCCAGGGCAAGGCGCCGCCGGCCTCGCGCACCCCGCGCCTGAAGGGCGGCACGCTGGTCATGCCGGACCAGCTGGCGTTTCCCGCGATTCCCGGCGTGGCCGTCGCGCGTCGCGTGAGCGAGCTCGGCGTGCTGAAGGACTGGGTGAAGCCGGAGATCGATATGTCACGGCCGTACCGGCCGCTGGTCCCGCAGGTGGATGCCGACGGCAACGAGACAACGGGCATCCGCCTGCCGGACATCGCCGTGCCGCTCGGCACGTACACGGGGTGGAACCTCTACCGCAAGCCGTACCCGGAGGGAGAGCTGTGCGACCGCTTCGGCAGCTACGCGCCGTTCGCGGCGACCCGTGCCGAGCGCGAGGAAAAGGGCGATCCACGGCCTTCGCTCGCGGAGCGCTATGGCGATCACGCGGGTTACGTGCGGCGCGTCGAGCAGGCGGTGAAGCAGCTCGTGGGCGAGCGGCTGTTGCTGCCGGAGGATGGCGACGCGTTCATCGCGAAAGCGAAGAGCGCCGAGACCGCGAAGCTTTTCCAGAGATGACCGGCGGGCCCCGACTCACGACTCACGATTCACGGTTCACCGTTCACGGTTCACTGTTCACGGTTCACGGGTCTCAGTGAGGAATGACGGTCTGCAGCCGGTTCTCCATCGAGGCGCGGAGCGTCGCCCATGGCAGCACGGCACAGCGCGCGCGGCTCGGAAAGCTGCGGACGGTATCGAGTATCGCGAGCTGGCCGGGGCTCGCGACTTCGGTCCAGGCGCCGGATCTGACGGACGCCATGAAGCGCTCGAGCATCGCATTGGCCTGTGCCGACTGCAGGCCGATGACCATCTCCGTCATGATCGAGGCGGACGCCATCGACACGCCGCAGCACGAGCATTGGAAACCGGCATCGCGGATCACGCCGTGCTCGACGCGAACGTAAATCGTCATGTCATCGCCGCACATCGGGTTCAGCCCGTTCGCCTTCCCCGTGAAGTTTTCCGGCACGCGGTAATTGCGCGCATTCCGGATGTGATCCATGATGAGATCGTCGTAGGGCTGCTCGGCGGTCATGGGCGGAGGCACCTTCCAGCCCTGTTCGATCCCGCGCACCCGCCCGCGGTTCCTCCGGGGCGCGGGAAACCTCCGCGCGCCTGCAAGGACTAAAAACCGTGGATACCGCGGGCGTTAAGGAAATCGAAGCGTTACTGACCCGGGAGTCGAGGGTGGGCCTGCCGTTCGCGCGGCTCCTGCGCATCTACCTCGACCCCGGCGCGCTGTTCATGGATGCGAGCCGTGGCCCGGCTCATGCCCGGCGCCGGGCGCGGGCCTACAACCGGAGCATGCGCTGGATGCTGCTGCCTTACCTGCGGCGCTGGGGCGTGATTTCCGCGCTGCTCTTCATCGCCATCGAGCCCGCCCAGGCGGTGTCGTGCATCCCCGCCGCTGCCTGCGCGATCTCGGTCAGCATCGCGCTCACCGTGATCGCGGTGACAGCGATCGCTTACTTCCTGCTCGGGCGCCCGGAATAGCGCCGCGAAGAGCGGTTACGAGGCCGCCTGCACCCAGACCGTGTCGCGCTCCACGCGGGCGGGAAACACCGGCACGCGCACCGCGGGATCCTCGAGGCACACGCCGGACGCCAGCGCGAAGTGCTGCTTGTACACGGGCGAGGCCACCATCAGCTCGCCTTTCACGTCCCCGACGATGCCACGCGCGAGCACGTTGGCCTGCGAGAACGGATCGCGGTTGGACAGCGCGTACACGGCGTCCTGGTCGACGCGAAATACCGCCACCTGGCGCCCGCCCACGAGGGCGCAGACACCCGTGTTCGGCACGATGTCGCTCAGCCGGCACACCGCGACCCAGTCGCTCATGTGAACAGGGGGGTCGACCCCCTTCGGCGCCGTCGTACCGCGCCATCCCGCTGCCTGTGCCCTCCGATCGGCATGGGTCATGTCGCGACGGCGGCTTCGGGCGCCGGCTCGCACTCGCCGGCCCGCGCGGGCCGGATCTGCCCGCGCTCGGCGACGAACACGATGCTGCGGTCCGGCTCATCGCTGTTGACGAAGGGGCGGAAGCGGCTCAGCGTGGCCGGATCGCTGATCGCCCTCTTCCACTCGCACTCATAGGCGTCCACCAGGCGCTGCATGTCGGCCTCGAGCTCGGCGCCGATCCCCAGCGAGTCTTCGCACACCACCTGCCGCAGGTAATCGATCCCGCCTTCGAGGTTTTCCAGCCACGGCGCGGTGCGCTGCAGCCGGTCCGCGGTACGGATGTAGAACATCAGGAAGCGGTCGATGAAGCTGATCAGCGTGCGATCGTCGAGGTCCTTCGCCAGCAGGTCGGCGTGGCGCGGCTTCATGCCGCCGTTGCCGCAGACGTAGAGGTTCCAGCCCTTCTCGGTCGCGATGATCCCGACGTCCTTGCCCTGCGCCTCGGCGCACTCGCGCGCGCAGCCCGAAACCCCCATCTTGAGCTTGTGCGGCGCGCGCAGGCCACGATAGCGGCTCTCGACGTTGATCGCCATCGACACGGAGTCCTGGACGCCGAAGCGGCACCAGGTGCTGCCCACGCAGGACTTCACCGTGCGCAGCGCCTTGCCGTAGGCATGGCCGGACTCGAATCCCGCATCCACCAGCACGCGCCAGATCAGCGGCAGCTGCTCCACGCGCGCGCCGAAGAGATCGATGCGCTGCGCGCCGGTGATCTTGGTGTAGAGCCCGAACTGCTGCGCCACGCGTCCCAGCACCATGAGTTTCTCGGGCGTGATCTCGCCGCCCGGCACGCGCGGCACGATGGAATAGGTGCCGTTCTTCTGGAGATTGGCGAGGAAGTGATCATTGGTGTCCTGCAACGGCGCATGGCGGGGCTTGAGCACGAATTCGTTCCAGCACGCGGCGAGGATCGAGGCCACGGCCGGCTTGCAGATGTCGCAGCCACGCCCGCGACCGTGTTTCCCGATGATGTCCTCGAAGCTTCTCAGGCCGCCGACGCGCGTGAGGTGGTATAGCGCCTGGCGCGAGTAGGGAAAGTGCTCGCACAGGTGGTTCTTCACTTCGACGCCGCGCTTCCTCAGCTCGGCGTCGAGGATCTGCTTCACCAGCGGCCCGCAGCCGCCGCAGCTTGTAGCCGCCTTCGTTTCCTTCTTGAGCGCGCCCAGGCTCGCCGCCCCTCCGGCGATGGCGTTGCAGAGCCCGCCCTTGGTCACGCTGTTACAGGAGCAGATCAGCGCGCTTGCCGGCAGCAGGTCCACGCCGAGCCCTCTTGCGCCGCGCCCCTCGCGGGCGGGCAGGATGAGGTCCTCGGGGTGCGCGGGCAGCGGGATCGCGTTCAGCGTCCTCTGAAGCAGGCTGCCGTAGTCGGCGGCCTCGCCCACCAGGATCGCGCCCAGCAGGCGTTTCCCGTCGCGTGACACGACGAGCTTCTTGTAAACGCCGTTGAGCGGATCGGTGTAGACGAAATCGAGCGCGCCGGGCGTCCTGCCGAGTGCGTCGCCGATGGAGGCGACGTCCACCCCCATCAGCTTCAGCTTGGTGCTCATGTCGGCGCCGGTGAACCGGGCATCGGCTTCGCCGGCGAGATGGCGCGCCGCGACTTCCGCCATCTGGTAGCCCGGCGCGACCAGTCCGTAGAGGCGCCCGCCCCACAGCGCGCACTCGCCCACGGCGTAGATATCGGGATCCGAGGTCCGGCAATGATCGTCGATGACGATGCCCCCGCGCTCGCCGACCGCGAGCTTCGCTCCGCGTGCGAGCTCGTCGTGAGGCCGGATGCCGGCTGAATAGACGATCAGATCGGTTTCGAGGCTGCTTCCGTCGGCGAACACCATCCGGTGGCTGCGGCCGGTGCCGTCGACAATCTCCCGGGTGCTTTTCGAAGTATGCACGGACACCCCGAGCGACTCGATCTTTCTCCGCAGCAGCTGTCCCCCGGCGTCATCCAGCTGCCCGGCCATCAGGCGCGGCGCGAATTCCACCACGTGCGTCTCGAGACCGAGGTCGTGCAGCGCCTTCGCCGCCTCGAGCCCCAGCAGCCCGCCCCCGATCACGGCGCCCGTGCGCCCGCGTCTTGCCGCGACGCGGATCGCCTCCAGGTCCTCGATGGCCCGATAGACAAAGCAGCCGCGCCGGTCGCGCCCCGGGATCGGAGGGACGAACGGATAGGAGCCGGTCGCGAGCAGCAACCTGTCGTACGGCACTTCGCGATAGCGGGCGGAGCGCACGGTTTTGCGAGCCCGGTCGATCGCCAGGACGCGATCATTGAGCCGCAGCGTGATGGCCCGGTCCTCGAAGAAACGCGCCGGCACCACGTTCAGGTCGATGGCCGACTTGCCTGCAAAAAAGCTCGTGAGCTGCACCCGGTCGTAGGCGGCGCGCGGCTCCTCGCAGAACACCGTCACGTCGAGGGCCGCGCTCGATACGCGGGTCGTGAGCTGCTCCAGGAAGCGCTGCCCGACCATGCCGTTGCCGATGACGACGACTCTTTCCTTTCTCATGGTGTTCCTCACGCTGCGTGCCGCGCGGAGACGGCGGCCACCCGCGCCTGGCGCACGACTTCGCCGGTCACCACGATCGCGGGGCTGCCGAGGCCCGCCTCACCGGCAGCCGACGGCAGTTCGCCCAGGGTCGTGACCACCTCGAGCTGCGACTCGAGCGTGCCATGCTGGATCGCGCACGCGGGGGTCTCCCGCGGGAATCCCGCCGCGAGCAAGGCGTCCACGATGGCGGGCAGGCGCTTCATGCCCATGTAGATGACGAGCGTGCCGCGCGCCGCGCGCAAGGCGCGCCAGTCCGGATCCGCGCCATTTCGGCCGTGGCCGGTCACGAAGGTCACGCTGTGCGCGGCGTCGCGGTGCGTGACCGGAATGCCGAGCGCCGCCGGGACGGCAATGCCCGCGGTGACCCCGCTCACCACTTCATGGAGAATGCCGGCCGCCCGCAACGCTTCGGCTTCTTCGCCGCCGCGCCCGAACACGAACGGGTCTCCGCCTTTCAGGCGCACCACCACCGCGCCGCGTCGCGCGAGCCGCGCCATCAGCTTGTCGATAAACGCCTGCGGCGTGGAACGACAGCCGCCACGCTTGCCCACCGCGACGATGCGCGCACCGGGCCGCGCATGGTCCAGCACGCGCCGGTCCACGAGATCGTCCACCAGCACCACGTCGGCCTCGCCCAGCACCCGCGCCGCCTTCAGCGTGAGCAGTTCGGGATCGCCGGGGCCGGCGCCCACGAGATAGACCTTGCCGCCCTGCTTCCCGCTTGTCATACACGCTCTCTTGCAATCGTCATGCCATCCGCCTCGCGCGTGTTCGGCCCCGGCATTTCAATGACTTGCGCCGGATGCGCGCGGCCGGGCGCACCGTCGTTGTGCGCCTTCGCGCTTTGCGCACTATCGGCTGGCGCGCCGGCGCGGGCACGGCGCAGCGGCGGCCACGGCCCGAACATCGGACGCCACGCCGCGGCAATCGCGTACGCCGCAGCGAGCCACAGCAGCCACTCCCCGGTGCGCTGCTGATCGCCGGCAAGATACGCGAGGCACAGCCGCTCCTCGGCGGCGAGATAGCCCCAGCCGAAGCGCAGCAGCGTGGCGATGACCTCGAGATGAACCACCCCGCGCAAAACGGCCGGCAACCGCGGCCAGGACAGCGCGACCGCCAGACCGGCGAGCGGCACCGAGACGAACTTGATCGCGTCCACCGCGGGGTCGAGCCGCGCCAGGTCCAGGCAGCGCGGGAGCATCCACAGCACCATGACGAAGCTCGCCGCCAGGATCCCGGTCGCGCCGCCGGCGTTAAACGATTGCACGGCGCTGAGCAGGCGGGCAGCCGCGCTGCCGGGTCGAGACCGCCGCCACGCCGCGCCGGCGTAGTAGCCGGCGCCGGCGAGCAGCGGCAGCTGCACGAGCATGTGCAGCATCATGCTGGCTTCCAGCAGCGCGCGCACGGCCGGCGCGCCCAGCACGATCCACACCGAGACCGCCCACACCGTGTCGCGCAGGAGATCGGCTTCGCGAGTCATCGCTTACCCCGGGCGAGAATCGCGCGCGCCGCGGCCTCGGCGCCGTCGAGATCCGCGACATCGACGATGGCGGCGAGCTTCCGGTCCGGGCCGACCACGTGAATGGCCGCGTTGTGCGCATAGCCGCCGAGCTTGTCGGGAATGACGACCACGCCAAAGGCGTTCAGCCAGCGCTGTACGTCTGCCGGGGATTCCGGGCGCCCGAGCGCCCATCCCGGGCGCTGGGCGCCATGGCGCGCGCGATACGCGCGCAGCTCGGCCGCTCCATCGCGCTCGCGATCGAAGGTGACGGAAACCAGCTGGACCTCGCCCGCCGCGATGGCCTCGCCCAGCCGTTGCTGCAGCTGCGCATACACCGATCCCAGCGCGGTGCAGTACGTCTCGCAGCGCGTGTAGATGAAATCCACGAGCAGCACGCGGCCGGGAAGCGCGGACAGCCTCGCGCGACCGCCGTCGGCCAGCTCGAGCGCGAGGTCGGGCAGCGACGCCGCCGCGCGCAGCGCCTGCAGTCGCCGCGCGGACTCGAGCGTATACGCGCGAAAGCCGTCGGTGGCCGCGTGCGCGGCGACGAGCCCCGCTGCGCACGCGAGTGCGGCCGCCATCACCGTACGCCAGGCCGCGGAATGGCCCCGGCTTTCAGGCTCGCGGCCGGGCGCCGGGTGTCCTCCCCGTCGGGGAGGCGGGGCGAGACGCCCGTCGGTGCGCCGCGCGCTCACGCCGACAGCGAAACGCGCGGCAGGCGCGCGAGCAGGCGTATGCCCAGCACGAGCGCGGCGGCGAGGACCAGCGCCCCCGCCACGGTGCCGAGCTGCGCCAGCCCGAGCCAGGCCGCGTCATGCACGGCGAAGCGCCGCGGCACGCCCTGCCAGCCGCCCGCGAGGAACACGAAGCAGAACGCCACGCCCGCGACCCCGAACGTCCAGAACGCCGCCCGGTCGAGCGCGGATTCGCGCCACGGTCCGCGCGTGGACACATAGAGCATCGCGCCGAGCAGCATGGGCACCAGCCCGAGCATCAGGTAGAAGTGGAAGTGTCCCGGCACCCACTGGGTGTTGTGCATGACGAGATTCACCCTGACCATGCCGTCGACAATCGCCGGCAGCACCCCGGCCGCCCAGCCGAACAGCGAGAAGATCAGCAGGCGCAGCGGGAGATCCCACTCGAGTCCCGATCGGTGGATGTTCACCAGCGCGCCGTAGGCGGTCACCAGCAGGATCGGGATCCCGCTCAGGTACGAGAGCACCTGCCCGGCGACGATCATCCACGATGGCATCACGTAGTCCATCAGCAGGTGATGGGGATATACCGCCATCACGACCAGCGTCACGGCCGCCCACGAGGCGAGAAACGGCCGGCTGACGGTCCACGGACGCCCGGTATAGCGCGGCACGATCTCGTAGACGCCGATCACCGCCATGTAGATCGTGGCGTTGATGAAGACGTGGCCGAAGAAGAAGATGAGATTCTTCATGAGCAGCGCGTCGAACGAGATCGCCGGCACATAGATGCCGACCAGGCTCATGACCAGCACCACCGCGCCGGCGAGAATCCCGATGACGTTGATGATGATCACCATCGTGCTGGCAACGACGGTCGGCGGCAGCGTGGTGTCCACCGGGCCCGGGCCGAACAGCTGGTCCAGTCCCAACGACTTCCAGAAGCTGCCGTAGCGGCGCAGGAGGGCGAGCGCGCAGTCCAGGTAGAACAGCAGGAAGCCGACGCCGATGAACACCAGCCCGCCCACGAAGGCGGCGGCGGCATGCGCGCCCCAGACACCCATGCTCTTCGCCGGCAGCGGATAGAGAAAAGTCCACGCGCCGGCGAAGCGGCCGATGCCGATGGCGGCGAGGATCATGACCACGCCGACGAGCGAGAGGCCGAGCATGGCGAGGAACATCCCGGTCGACAGCCGCACGTAGCGCCGCAGGAAGTACCACATGACCGCGGCGCCCGCGAGGCCCGACACCCCGACCATGCCGGCGCCGTGCAGCGTCATGAGCTCGTAGCCGAACTGGGGCGGCAGCGGAACCCAGGCCGCCTGCACCGCCCGGAACGCCGCGCCCGCGAGCATCATGAGGAGGAACACGGCGATGCCGATGGCGACATAAAGCTGGAAGGCGAGCTTCGCGCCCGCGGTATCCGGAGAACGGAAGGCCGCGCTCATGACGCACCTCCCGGGCGGACCTTGATCACCGCCCGCATGCCGTGGTGCGCCAGCCCGCAGTACTCCAGGCACAACAGCTCATATTCGCCCGGCTCGGAGAAGCGCACCTGCAGCTTGTTGACGTAGCCCGGCATCGCTTGCGCCTGCGCCACCATGCGCGTCTTGTTCTGGTAGATCGCCAGGCCGTGGTTCACATCGGAAGCGGTGAGCTGGAATTCCACGAGTTCGCCCGCCCGCACCGTGTCGCGGTCGATCTCCCAGCGCCACTGGTGGCCGACCGCGCGGATCACGACATCCGGCTTGGCCGCCGCCGCTGCGTGGCCGGCGATCGGCCACTCCCACAGCGTCCCGATCGAAAGCGCCGCCCCCGCGGCGATCACCAGCCAGAAGAGCCGGTCCCGCCAGCGCATCGCGGACTTCGCCATGGCGCCGGCATCGCTCCCGCGCCGGCTCGCGCCGGCCGCAACCCAGAGAAATACGGCCGCCACCGCGCCCATCAGCACCAGGCTCGTCACCCATGCCACGTTCTGCATCTTGCCCCCTTTCAAAGCCATCCGGTCAGCCTCGCTACCGGACGATGGCCATCATGTAATCCACCGCCGACCGCACCTGGTCATCGGTGAGCTTGTCGTTGCCGCCGCGCGGCGGCATCTGCGTTCCTTTGGGGCCGGTCAGGCCCCCGAGCGCGCTGCGGTAAAGCGCTTTCCTGCCCTTCGCCAGCCGCGGCGCCCATGCCGCCCTGCTCGTGACGAGCGGCGCGCCCGCCACGTCGTTCGCGTGACACGCTTCGCACGTGCCCATCCAGACGGCGCGACCCTGCGTGAGCCGCGCGTCGGCGAACTCCGGAAATTTCTGCGCGCCGGCGGGCGCCGCCGCGAGCGAGCCGAACACCAGCGCCGCGGCCAGCGCCCCGGCCACGGGCGCCGCCCGCGCGCAACGGATGAGCAAGCGCCTCATGACCGCTCACTTCATCGGGATGCGCAAGACCACCCCGCCCATCGTCTGGCCGATCTTGAAATCCTTCTTCGGCGTGTCCTTGTGCTCGTTGTGACAGGTGACGCACGCGGGCGCGACCGCGCGGTCGGCATAGATGGCGGTGAAGTACTTGGTCTTGCCGAGCGTCTCCTCGCCGTAGAACGGCTTGGCCGGGTCCTTGGCCACCGCCTCGAGCCCCTTCTTCTCCAGCGCGGTCCTGGGCATGTTCTGCTTGTTGATCGGCCACAGCGACTGCAGTGAATAGCTGAAGCCGATCTTCTTCTCGGCCACCATCTCTGCGCCGAAGCGGAACATCTGCGCCGGCAGCGGCAATGCCTTGTCGTCCTTGAAGTGCTCGCTCGCCTTGATCACCTTCTCCTCGTTCTGCAGCCGGTTCACCACCATGCGCGTGTAGACGGTGCGGTCGGATTCCATCACCGCGTGCAGCGCGTCGGCCATGTCCTTGTAGCTCACCTGCGCGTGCGCGTGCCCCGTCGCGCCCATCACCGCCGCCGCGGCCCAGCCCGCGGCCACCCTCTTGCCTGCTTTCATCGATCACCTTCCCTTTCTCGGATTGAACGACACCGGCCTGCCTCCTGCCGCGGGCAGGCCCCCTTGCTGCCTAGTTCGGTTTCGCGTGGATGCCGGCCTCCCCCTGCCGGGCCTGCTGCAGCGCTTGCAGGCGCTGCTCGACCATGTTCATGCTCTTCACCTGCACGGCGGGCTTCCCGGCGAAGTTCGACTGAACCAGCGCGCGATCCGCCAGCGCGTCGATGGCGAACGAGAGACCGTGGCAGTTCATGCACACCGGCCGCAGCATCTTTTCGCTCGGCCGCAGGGTGTCGTTCTGGTTGTGCTGCACCGCGATGCGCCGCGCGTCCAGTCCGGGCTCGCGATACTCCTCGCGCGGCAAGTGGCAGCTCGCGCACGACACCCCGCTCCCGGCCGGCGCTTCGCCTGCGATCTCCTTCTTCCAAAGCGCGTGATGCGGCGAGCGCTGGTAGGCCGTCGAGTGCTCGTCACGATGGCAGCCCGCGCACGCCTCGACCGCGGCCTTCCGCGTATCGAAGCGGTGCGCGCCGTGGCAGCTCGTGCAGGACAGCTGCGCATGGCGCGCCGCGGCCTGCATCGGCTGTCGGGCGCGGCCGGGCGTCATCGGCGGCAGGCCTTCGGCGAGCCGCATGCCGTGCTTGCCGGCGAGGAACCCCCTGGTCTCGGGCGGGTGGCACCCGGCGCATGCCTTGTGGTCGGGGCGCCGGACCCACGCCGCCGCATCGTCCTGCTCTGCGCGATGGCACCCGCTGCAATTCACGCCGGAGCGGGCGTGCGCGGTGGCGAGCCAGTCATCGACGTGCGGCGGCTGCAGCAGGTGCGCGGGCGCATCGGGCGCGGTGACGGCCTTCAGCGGGAAGCGGTCCGCAGGATAGCCGGGAAAATCCGCCGCCACCGCCCGGAAATTCCGGCCCGGCAAGGACGCGCGCCCCAGCGTCGCGGGCTCGCCCAGATGCCTCGCGAGGAAATCCTCGTAGAGCGCGCGGTTGTCGTGGAACTTGTGGCAGCCTGCCGAGCCGCAGGTGTCGAACGCCATGCCCTGGTGGCTGGGGCGGTCCCTGGCGATGTCCTGGTGACAGTGAAAGCAGAAGTCGCCCGCCTGCGTCACGCCCATCGTGCGCGTGATCCCGGGGCGGTGCTCGACGTGGCAGGTGACGCACAGCGTCGCGTCGATTTTCTCCGCCAGCTCGGCGTTCCGGGGATCGGTGAATTTGCTGCGCGGGTGCTTGTCCACCGCGTCCTTCAGCTCCTGGCCGTGGCAGCGCTCGCACGACGCCTGCAGTCCCTCGCGCCCGCCGAACGGGGTCGTGTGGCAGCTTTCACAGGCGAGCTCGATCTGGTAGTGGCCATGGGAGGTCGGGCCGGGCAGGAACGCCAGGCGTGCGGGCGCGAGCAGCGGGTGCGTCGCCGCGCGCTTCGAGAACAGCCCGAGGGACAGGTAGCCGGCGATCGTCACGCTCAATAGCCCCCACGCGATCCAGTAGATCTTTCGCCCCGCCGGTTTTGCCATTGCCGATCAGAAGTAATAGGTCTTGAACACATGGAGCGCCAGCAATACCGGGATCGGCCAGGCAAGCAGGATGTGAGACCAGAGCCAGCTGCGGCGCAGCCGCGCGGCGCCGGCACCGAGCCGGTGCTCGAGCGAAATCACGCCGCCCGCCACGGCGCCCAGCATGACCACGCCGAGAAACGCCGCCATCAGCATGAAATTGAGGTGCGAGCCGAGCCGGCCGCCGGTGTGCACGGCGAGCCCGGCCAGCGTCAGCGTGCCGAGCAGCACGTGCGCGACACGCCATAGCGGAAAATCGCCCAGCGAAAAGCGTCGCACGCGCTTGCGCAGCGAGAGCGCGAGCAGCGCGGCGGTGAGCCCGAGCACGGTGTAGCCGCTCGCCTGCTTCCAGAAGCTTTCGCGCCAGAGGAAATCCCACTGCCACGACGACTGCACGCTGGCGGCATACGGGACGGCCAGGATCAGCGCAAGGACAGCCGCGGCCTTCAGGGCCACTCCGCTCGCGCCGAGCAGCGTCTTCCAGCCCCGCACGGGCTGGATCGGTCCTGCGGCCCCGACCAGTTCCGCCACGAGCGGACGGCACGTTCCGCATACCGAAGAGGCGCGCGTAACGAGAGCGACCTGCTCGGCGGTGCGGCAGCCCGCCGCACAGGCGCGGGCGATCTCGCCGCGGGTGACGCCCGTGCAATTACACACGACCGCGGCCGCTGGCCAGTTCGCCACGGCGTCGGGCTCGCGCGACGGCCACAGCGACCCTTCATGATTGAAGCGCCACCGCTGCCACGGCAGCACGATCCGGCCCTGCAGGATCATCTCCTGCACGCGGCTCATCTCGGGGAACTCGCCCAGCGCGATGGCCCCGACAAGCCGCCCGCGCTCGGTCACGATCTTGCGATAGAGGCCCGCGCGGCTGTCGCGGTACACCAGCGCGCTCGTGAGATCGAGCCTCGAGTACTCGTTGACGGCGCCCATGCTGAAGACCGGCAGGTCGAGCACCTTCAGGCGCGTGGCGACGCTGGAGCCGCGATAGCGCGCGGCCGCGCCGGCGAGATGGTGCGCAGCCACCGCGGCCTGCTCCAGGCCGGGCGCGATCAGGCCCCACACTTCGCCATCGTGCTCCGCGCATTCGCCGACGGCGTAGATGTCGGGGTCGGCCGTCTGCATGAAGTCGTTCACGCGCACCCCGCGCCCGATCGGCAGGCCGGCGGCGGCCGCCAGCTCGACGTTGGGCCGGATCCCGGCGGCGACGATCAGCGTGTCGCACTCGACCACGCGCCCGCTGCGTAGCCGCAGCCCCGTCACGGCGCCGTCGCCCAGGACCTGGCGCACCGGGTCTCCGAGCACGGCTTCCATGCCGGTCGCGCGCACGTGCCCGAGCAGGCATTCGGCGCCGGCGTCGTCGAGCTGGCGCGGCATCAGCCGCGGGGCATGCTCGACGATGCAAACCTCCGTATTGAAGCGCTGCATCGCGCGCGCGGCTTCGAGGCCCAGCAGGCCGCCGCCGATCACCGCCGTGCGCCGGCTGCGGGCGCGCCGCGCGCACAACCGCTCGGCATCGCGCAGCTCGCGGAAGACATAGACGTGCGCCTGGGTGATCCCGGGGATGTCGGGCACCAGCGGACGCGAGCCGGTGGCGAGCACCAGCTTCGAATACGGCTGCGTGCGGCCCGCGGCGTCCCGCACCGCGCGGTGCTCGCGGTCGATGCGGGTCACGCCGCAATTCAATCGCGCAGCGAGCTGCGGCCCGCGCGGCAGATCGTGGCCCGCGACCAGCTCGGCCCATTTCAGCTCGCCGGCAAGCAGGGAAGACAGCCGCACGCGGTTGTAGGGGACGGACGGCTCGTTCCCATAGATCACGACCGGCAGGCCGGATGCCATCCGCGCCAGTTCCTGCGCGACGCGCGTGCCGACCGGGCCCGTGCCGACGACGATGATCGGCGCGTCCGACGCGAGCGCAGCGTGGCC
>Ga0247825_10000253_pt1 | contig 32697 bp, 21 predicted proteins | sample 13C_Vanillin_Day_FD_194413 | JGI IMG/M metagenome (GOLD analysis project Ga0247825, IMG submission 194413) | Soil microbial communities from agricultural site in Penn Yan, New York, United States - 13C_Vanillin_Day48 | ecosystem: Environmental > Terrestrial > Soil > Agricultural land | place... | reverse complement strand
GGTATGCGGCGAACACCACCGGGCAAGCGCGGCTCGCCGGAGCGCTCAAGCGGCTGCAACGCTGCTCGAGCGCGGCGGAGTAACCCAGCAACTCGGGCAGCGTGACAGGCTTCTGCTCGAGCAGCGCCAGTACGGCACCCAGCTCAATCTCTCCGATGCCCGCATCGAGGATCGCCGCCATCAACTCGTGCGCCTCGCATTCGTCGAGGTCGCGGCAGCCGCCGGCTTCTCCGGAAAGCAGCTTCAGCGCCTGGATGACATTCACCGCATCTTCCTTTGCATCGCTCCCGTTGATTAGCAACCGGTGTGCCAATAAAGTTATAAATAAATTCAAATACTTATTTTCTTACAAGGACCTCGGACGCCTGTTCTTGGTGCGCCACCGGCACTTCGCGCCTGAGGCTGGTGCGCACTGTTGCGCGAGCGCCACAGTGTTGCAATCGAACTGCATGGAATTGGTAAACTGCCCAACACTGCCTGGTTCGCTTGGCCGCTCCCGCAACCAACCGGCACCAGCAGGAGAACAATCCACAAACAACATGCGCCGCGCGATCTCATACACTTTCCTGGCGACTACGCTGCTTGCCGCAGGCGCAGCGTGCGCTCAATCGGGCCTGTCGCACGGCCGCGCCGGAATCGGCTTGAAGCCGTATTCGGCCGGGCCGGCGATCGCGTCCGATTGGGCTTTCGGCAGCGAGGCCGCGCAGCTCTGGCAGGCCCAGCGTCCTTCCGACTACGCGCTATACGGTGGCGCCCGAGAGACCGGTCTGTGGCCGGCGCAAACCTACGCAGGGATCGTCCACGCGCTGCCGCGCGGCTGGGGCTCTTCATTCGAAGCGGGCCAGGTCCAGGAATCTCCGCTTGCGCCGCGGAGCTTCGCGCTGACCGGCCAGCTCCACTCTGCGCTAAGCGAAGGACGGGGGATGAGCGTTGGCCTGAAGTATCGCGTCTACGACAACGACATGGGCGCGCGGCAGGGCGTGGAGCCGCCGATCTCGAACGGATACACGTTGACGCCCTACCGCCTGGCGGGTTCCGCAGTGGCGCCGAGCTACCAGTTGCAGTTCAGCTACCAGCACAGCGCCGCGAGCACCTTCGGCCTCGCGTTGGGACGCGACGTGGAAACATTTACGCCCCACTACGATCCGCTGGGCAGCGGCCCGCGCCAATTCTCATTTACCGGCCAGCACTGGCTCACGCCGAGTTGGGCCCTCTCCTACGATGTGCTGTCCCAGGACGCAATGGCGCCGTTGCGTTCGCTTGGCCTCAGGCTCGGAGTCCGCTATCGGTGGTGATGCGTGACTGGTGTCGAAAGGACAAAGGGCGGCAATGCCGCCCTTTTGTTTTCAAGCAGAGCCGTAATACCGGTCACGGGTCACTGTTGTTTGCCTGATTTGTCCGTCAGGGGCACGAAGCGGACAGCCAGCACGTTGCGCTGCGTCACCTTGCCATCGGCCTGCTTCTCGATCAACAGCAGCGACTGGCTGGACGACTGGCCACCGACCGGCACTACCAGTTTTCCGCCAGGCCGCAACTGATCGATCAGCGTTTGCGGCACCTGGCGCGGCGCGGCAGTCACCATGATCGAGTCGAACTGCGCCTGCTCCGGCCAGCCCTTGTAGCCGTCCCCGATGCGTGTTGTCACGTTGCGGTAGTCGAGCCGCTTCAGCCGCTCGGCCGCCTCGCGTCCGAGCGGCTCGACGATCTCGACGGTGTAGACCGCACCCGCCAGCTCGCCGAGCACCGCCGCCTGGTAGCCCGATCCGGTGCCGACTTCCAGTACCCGGTCGCCGGACTTGATGTCCATCAGCTCGGTCATCAAGGCGACGATGTAGGGCTGCGATATCGTCTGGCCCTGCCCGATCGGCAGCGGCCGGTTGGCATAGGCATGCGCCCGCTGCCCAGCCGGCACGAATTCGTGGCGCGGCACCTTCGCCATCGCGGCCATCACGCGCTCCGAGAAAACCGCGCGCCCGGTTTCCGCGCCGGTGTCGCGCGCGATCCCCGCGATTTCCTCGACCATGCGCTTGCGCTGCGGCTCGTACGCGTCCTGGGCTTGCGCCTCCATCACCCCTCCCGCGGCAGGCATCAGCGCGCCGAACAGCGCCGGCAGGCAGCGCCGCAAATAATTGGAAAATGAGTTGGAAAAAGAAAAGGGCATACCGGTCGGCCCAGTATGCCCCTTGCAGCGCACGGCGGGCAACACGCCCGCCGCGAGCAATCGCCAGTCAGCGGTCAGCCCAATTAAGAAATCCCCTGTTTACCGACCGCTGACGGCCAATACGCTAGCCTTTCAGGCAGGCGCTCATGAACGTCTTGCGTTCGTCGCCCTTCAGCTTCTTGTCGCCGGCCTGCTTGTTGCACTCCTTCATCCTGCTTTGCTGTGCCTGCTGCTTGGGGCTGGCGTCCGTGTCACCGCCCTTCAGGCAAGCGCTCATGAAAGACTTGCGCTCGTCTCCTTTCATTTTCTTGTCGCTCGCCTTCGCGCTGCAGTCCTTCATCCGCTGCTGGTGCGCCAGTTGTTTTTCCGACGGCTCCTTCTTGGTCGCAGCCGCCTTGCCGTCATCCTTGCCCTTCTCTTGCGCCAGCGCCAGCGGCGACGCCGCCAGCATCAGGCAACACAGCCCCGCGATCAGCTTATTCATCCTCGACTCCTTAACTATCTGATTGGATTCATTTCCGTCCAAAAGGACGAAACCCAGGCGCGATGCAGCTTCGCGCTGTAACCGATTAACGCGCGAGTATCGAAATGGCTGACGCAACAGCAGAATCGCCGCTCTGATGCAGGGAGCATCAGGGGAACATGAGGGGATCCCTCACTTCGTCAAGTCAAAAGCGCGTGCCAACAGCTCGTAGGATCTCAGCCGGCTGTCATAGTCACCGGTGATAGTGACGATCATCAGCTCGTCAGCCTCGTATTCCGCGGCCAGCCCGAGCAAGCGCTCGCGCACCGTCGCGGGGGATCCCAGCATCAGACGGCGGCGGTTGTGCGCAATGCGCCTGCGGTCCGCCTCGGTATAGGGATAGGCTTGCGCTTCCTCGCAGGTGGGCACCGGGGCGTTGACGCCCTTGTCCATATTGAGCCGCCGCAGGTCGATGCTGGCCGCGAGACGCTCCGCCGCTTCATCCGTTTCCGCGCAGATGGCGGACACGCACAGGAGCGAAGCAGGCGCGGCTTCGCGCTGTGAAGGCTGGTAGCGGCGCTTGTAATCGCGCATCACCACGTCGCCGCCGTCTGCACTGATGAACTGCGCGAACGCGAAGCGCAGGCCGAGTTGGGCGGCGAGCGCGCCACTGTAATCGGAGGAACCGAGCAGCCACACCTGTGGCGCGGTCGGCACTTCCGGCATCACCTTCACCTCCGCGAAAGGGTGATCCGCAGGCAGCGCGTTGTCCAGGTAGGCCACGAGATACTGGACCTGCTCGGGGAAATGCTCCGCGCCCGGGTAGCGGCCTTCGCCCATCGCCAGCGCCGTCGTGCGATCGCCCCCGGGCGCGCGCCCAATGCCAAGGTCCATGCGGGCCGGATAGAGCGCTTCCAGCATGCGGAATTGCTCGGCCACCTTGAACGGGCTGTAGTACGGCAACATGATTCCGCCGGTGCCGACCCGGATGGTCGAAGTCTCCGCCGCCAGGCGCGTCAGAAGAATTTCCGGGCACGGATCGGCCAGCGCCGCAATGGAATGATGCTCGGCCAGCCAGTAACGGTAGTAGCCCAGCTTTTCCACCGCCTTGGCGAGGCGGATGGTCTCGTGCACCGCCCGGGCGGGGGCGTGGCCGCTGATGATAGGGGACTGGTCAAGAACGCTGAGGCGCATCGGTTGTCCATTATAGAGAGACGCCGGGAGCGGCGATGTAGGATTGCGGGTGTCTTATTTAGGCGACGCCATAGGGCGTAGATCAGCGGATATCTGACGAATTCTCGCGGAACCGTAATGTGACCGCGCTATCATCGAACTGAACCAAGAAATCGACCAGGAAATCCATGGATCGCGCCGCCAGTAGTCCTAATCCGCTGTCGGCGCTCGAGCGCCTGCACCACTGGTGGCAACACGTCGCTTCGGTGGTATTTCCGGGCCTGGGAACCGCGGGCCGGGACCAGGCAACGGCGCGCCTCCTCGAGAGGCTGAAGCCGCTGCTGGAGGAGAGCCGCGCCGCGCGCGATGGAGAGGCTTCCGCGCGCGAGCGCGCCGGCCAGATGGCGGAAATCTACCGCACGGCCAATTTTCCACAGCGCACGACGATCCTCAACCTGGTCACCCGCGAGTTCGCGCCCAATCGCGTCGCGCTGGAAGAGGCGATATCCGCCATCCGTTCCGCAATGAACGACGCCGAGCTCTCGCGTGCCGAGGCTCGCCTGCGCATCGCGTTGAACGGTCCGCGCGCAAAGTTTTTCAAGCAGTTCAACCTGCTGCCCGAGGGCGTGAAATTCCTGGTGGACCTGCGCGCTGACCTGCTCGCCGCGCTGCCGCAGGAGCCCGCGCTGGAAGTGCTGAAGGTCGAGCTCGACGGGCTGCTCGAGAGCTGGTTCGATCCCGGCTTCCTGCAATTGCAGCGCATCACCTGGCAATCCCCGGCGCTAGTGCTCGAGAAGCTGATGGCCTACGAGGCCGTGCACCCGATCGAGTCGTGGGGCGACCTGCGCAACCGGCTCGATACCGACCGCCGCTGCTACGCGTTCTTCCATCCCCGGCTGCCCGACGAGCCGCTGATCTTCGTCGAGATCGCGCTCGCCAAGGGGCTTCCCGCGAGCGTGCAACCACTGCTCGATCTTGGCGCACCGGTGCAGGATCCGGCCGCGGCCGACACCGCCGTGTTCTACTCCATCTCGAACACGCAGAAGGGCTTGCGCGGGATCAGCTTCGGCAACCTGCTGCTGAAGCGCGTGATCGAGGACCTTCGCCGCGACCTGCCGCGCCTCCAGGTGTTCGCCACGCTCTCTCCCCTGCCCGGTTTCCGCAAGTGGCTCGAAGGCGCGCTGGCGGAGAAGCGGCCGCTGCTGGCGCAGGCCGACACCGTAAAGTTCGCCGAAGCGCTCGGGCATCCGGATCCGGCAACCGCGCTCGCCGATACGCTCGCGCGCCCGGAATGGCCGTCCGATGAAAGGCTCGCCGCCACGCTGCGCGAGCCGATGGAAAAGCTCGCCGCCCGCTATCTCCTGCAGGCGAAGTCCGGCGACCATCCGATCGACCCGGTCGCGCATTTCCATCTGACCAACGGCGCGCGCGTGGGCCATCTCTTCTGGCTCGCCGACACTTCGCCGCGTGGCATGCGCCAGTCCCACGGGATCATGGCGAGCTACCGCTACGAGCTCGCGAAGGTGGAGGAGAACCACGAGCGCTTCCTGCGCGACGGCCACATCGACGCGGCGCGCCGCGTGCAGAGGCTGCTGAATTAGCCGCAGAGGCGCAAAGGCGCAAAGGCGCAGAGGCGCAGAGGCGCAGAGGAAATCAAACAAAATCCCCATCCCTCAGCCCTCCGCCCTCATCCCTGGAAGCAGGCTGCCGCGTCGAAGACCACCTCTCACCGCGGGGGACGCGGGGAAAACCAGAACAATTATTAGCCGCAGAGGCGCAAAGGCGCAGAGGAAACCAAACAAGAATCCTCATCCCTCAGCCCTCCCCCTCATCCCTGGAAGCAGGCTGCCGCGTAGAAGACCACCTCTAAACGCGGAGGACGCGGAGGACGCAGAGGAAACCACGCAACCTCCCGCCGCCAACAACGCGAAGGACATCGAAACTGGCCGGGGTTCTACGACACTTCGAACCCGACGGACAGGAGTTGGCACGATGATGAGAGCTTCGAAATCTTCCCCCGCGTCCCCTGCGTCCTCAGCGGTGAGAGTTTCTACGCCTTCAAAAATTCGTCCAGCACCCCGCACCACCCCGCCGCGAGGTTCGCGCGGTTGTAGCCGCCGCCACCGAAACCCATGATGCGCCCCCCGGTGAGCTCGTTCGCGAGCACGCACAGGCGCTTTGCTGCATGAGCGTGCGCCGCCGGCGAGTACTGCAACATCGCCAGCGGATCGCCGGCGATGCTGTCCGCGCCGCACTGGAACAGGACGAACTCGGGCTTGTGCGCGCGCACATGCGCCTCGACGACTTCCCAGGCTTTCAGAAATTCCTTGTCGCCCATGCCCGGCAGCAGCGGGATATTGAGCTTTGTGCCTTTCGCCGCGCCCTTGCCGGTCTCCTCCACGTGACCGGTGCCGGGATAGAGCGTGCGCCCGTCCTGGTGAATGTCGGCGAAGATGAGCTCCGCGTCCTCCTCGTACGGATAGAACAGCCCGTCGCCGTGGTGGACGTCGATGTCCACGTAGGCAATGCGCCGCACGCCGTGCTGCTCCCGGAGCGTGTCGATCACCACGCCGATATCGTTGAACACGCAGAAGCCGGCCGCCCCTTCCGGGCGCGCGTGGTGCAGCCCGCCGATGGGCTGGAACGTGCGCAGTGCGTAACCGCTCATGATGGTGTCGAGGCCGTGTAGTGCGGAGCCCGCGACCGTCGCCGCCGCCTCGTAGATGCCCGGGCAGGCCGGCGTGTCGCCGTAGTCGATGGAGCCGTAGCCCTCTTCCGATTTCTGCTTCACCCACGCCACGTGCTTGGGCGTGTGAAAACGCTCCAGCTCCTCCTCGGCCGCCATGCGCGGATCGGTAATGGATGCGCGCTTGTCGAGCCCGCGCTTCACCGCTTCCTTCCAGAACGCATCCTGGCGATCGGGACCGAATGGGTGACCATCGGGGAAGCCGTACTTCCCCAGCGACTCGCCCACGTAGAGCTTCACCTCGTTTTTCATCGGCGCTACTCCAGCTCAGAAAATCTTGTCGTCGAGCGACTGCTGCGCAAGCAGGAACGCCGCGGCGTTCCACGATTGCCCCGGCATGCCCATGGGCTCGCCAGTCAGGCCGTGAAACCATTCGTTGAACTGCCAGTTGTTCACGGCGTTGGCACGCGCGAGATTCTCGAGTGCGGCGCGCGCCTTTTCAGCCTCGCCCAGCGCGGCCAGCATCATCACCCAGAACCCGCCCACCATCGGCCAGCAGCCCCCGTTGTGGTACTGGTAGACCAGGTTCTGGTGATGGCGCGCCATGTAGTCGCGCCACAACGGCGAGTACGGCTGGATCGGAGCGAGCGTGGTGCGCACCGGGACGGGACTCGCGACCTGCGCGCGTTCCAGCCGGTGCGCGATCCCGCGCGCGCGCGCATCGCTCGCGGGGCCGAGGACCACGGAGAGCAGGTTGCCGAACACGTCGCCCTCCTCGCCCCAAAACGAGAAATTGACAAAGCTCAGAAAGAGATCGCTGTTGCGCGCGCGCCGGCGCACGTAATGGTTCAGCAGTCGCAACCGACGGTACTCCGCGATCTCGCCCGAGAAAGGGTAAAACAGGCTGTTGAAATGCTGCCGCGTCTCGTCCTGCCCGGGCAGATCGTAGAGCTTCTTGACGTAGTACCACAGCGTGTTGGAGTACAGCACGAAACCCGAGCGCGGCATGATGTCCGCCCAGTCGCTCGCCTCATTCTGGGTCACGAGCTGCAGCGTGGGGTGCTCCTGGCAGGCGATCCACGCGAGCGCGCGGCGCACCGCCGGCTCGAGCTCGGTCTCGAACGCGGGATCGGGAGCGCGCTGCGCCATGTGACGCATCGCGATCAGCCACCACAGCGTAGCGTCGATGCAGCCGACGTACCAAAAATCCCCGCCGTCGCCGTTGGGAGTGACGAATTTCGGGATCTGGCCGTTGGCGGCCTGGTGAGCGGCCAGCGTGCGCAGGCTCGCGCGGGCGCCGGCGACGAGATCCGAATCGCCCGAGCGCGCCATTGCGATTACGCAGAACCCCGCGTCACGGGCGAAGACCCGGTGATAGTTGCGCGCCCGTGCTTTCGCGGTAGGAGACGCGGCCAGAATGCCGTCCCCGGTCAGGTTAGCCTTGAGCAGGCGCAGCGCCGCGGAACGGCAGCGTTCCACGAGCGCGGGATCACCCACCGCCAAGCGGCGTGCCGTCCTCTGCATGCGCCCGATTATAGCGGGGGAAGCGGGAACTCGGCCCTCCCCGGCTGGTCACTACCTCGTGCAGGCTGCTGCAACCCCGTAGCTGCAATTCCGGTGAAACGAATCAAAGGGTGATCATCCGCAGACCTGGGAGGAGATTCGCTTGCGCACGCCCGCAAACATAAAGGACACGCCTGTTATCGGACAGGAGTCCGCGCCGCGTGGCCGCGCCCTCCTCACGGATCACGACATCTACCTGCTCAAGGAGGGCAGCCACACCCGCCTTTACGAGAAGCTTGGCTGCCATCTTGCGCCGGCCGGCGAAAAAGGCGGCGCCCAGTTTTCCGTGTGGGCGCCGAACGCGAAAGCGGTTTCGGTGGTGGGCGACTTCAACGGCTGGGACGCCGGCGCCTGCCCGCTGGTACCGCGCAACGACAGTTCCGGCGTCTGGCAGGGCCACGCGCCCGCGGCCGGCCACGGCGATGCCTACAAGTACCTGATTGTCGGTCCCGACGGGCACGGCACCTACAAGGGCGATCCCTTCGCGTTCTACTGGGAAGCGCCGCCGCGCACGGCGCCGCGCGCATGGCGCCTCGATTACGACTGGAATGACGGCGAGTGGATGCGGCAACGCCGCGGCCGCATGGCGCTCGACGCGCCGTGCTCCATCTACGAGGTCCATCTCGGCTCGTGGCGTCGCGGGACGCGCGGCGAATGGCTGAGCTACCGCGACATCGCGCCTCTGCTCGTCGAGCACGTGAAGCACGCCGGCTATACCCACGTCGAGCTGCTGCCGATCACCGAACATCCCTTCTACGGCTCGTGGGGTTACCAGACCACAGGCTACTTCGCGCCCACCTCGCGCTACGGCACGCCGCAGGATTTCATGCACCTGGTGGACACGCTGCACCAGAATGGCATCGCGGTGATCCTCGACTGGGTGCCGTCGCACTTTCCCAACGACGAGCACGGCCTCGCTCGCTTCGACGGTACTCATCTCTACGAGCATGCGAACCCGCAGCAGGGCTACCACCCGGAGTGGCACAGCCTGGTGTTCAACTACGGACGTCACGAAGTACGCTCCTTCCTGCTCTCGAGCGCCCTGTTCTGGCTCGACAAGTACCATATAGATGGCCTGCGCGTGGATGCGGTTGCCTCCATGCTCTACCTCGACTATGCCCGCAATAACGGCGAATGGGTTCCCAACGTCCACGGCGGCAGGGAAAATCTGGAAGCAGTCCATTTCCTGCACCTGCTGAACGAAGCGGCGTACCGCGACCATCCCGACGTCCAGGTCATCGCGGAAGAGTCGACGGCGTGGCCGATGGTGTCGCGGCCCACGCATCTCGGCGGCCTCGGCTTCGGCATGAAGTGGAACATGGGCTGGATGCACGACACCTTGCGCTACCTGTCGCGCGATCCGGTCTTCCGCCGCCACCACCAGAACCAGCTCACTTTCAGCATCTGGTACGCGTTCACCGAGAATTTCGTGCTGCCGCTTTCGCACGACGAGGTCGTGCACGGCAAGGGCTCGCTCATCGGCCGCATGCCCGGCGACGCCTGGCAGCAGTTCGCCAACCTGCGCCTGCTCTACGGCTACATGTGGGGACACCCGGGCAAGAAGCTGCTGTTCATGGGCGGGGATTTCGGACAGCGGCGCGAGTGGCAGCACGAGGAAAGCCTGGAGTGGCACGTGCTCGAGCATGCCACGCACGCCGGCGTGCTGCGGTGGGTCTCCGATCTCAACCGGCTCTACGTCGACGAACCGGCGTTGCACCAGGCCGACTTCGAGCAGTCCGGCTTCGAGTGGATCGATGCCGGCGACGCGCAGAACAGCGTGCTCTCCTTCCTGCGCAAGGCGCGCGACGGCTCGCGCAACGTCCTGGTGGTGTGTAATTTCACACCGGTGCCGCGCGAAGGCTATGTCGTCGGCGTGCCGCGCGCGGGACGCTGGAGCGAGCTGCTCAACTCCGACTCGGCGGACTACGGCGGCAGCGGCATGGGCAATCTCGGCGGCGCCTCGACCGAGCCGTTTGGAACTCATGGCCGTCCTCATTCGCTGCGGCTGACGCTACCGCCGCTCGCGGTGCTGTTCCTGCGGCATGAAGGCTGAGCAACTCGACGTCCGGCCACGCGAGCCGGTCGCACCGCGCAAGGCGACGCGCCTCGGCCGGCACGGCCGGGTGCGCGCGGTCATCGAGAACGTGCGGCCCGAAGTCGACGGCGGGCGTTATCCCGTCAAGCGCGTCGTCGGAGAAACAGTGTGGGTCGAAGCGGACGCCTTCGCGGAAGGGCACGACACGCTGGTCTGCCGGCTGCGCTTTCGCCACGAGAGCGAAACGGACTGGATCGAGACGGACATGATCGCGCTCGGCAACGACCGCTGGGGCGCGCAGTTCCCCGTCGAGCGCCTGGGCCGCTACCGCTACACCGTGACGGCGTGGGTGGACCCGTTCCTGTCCTGGCGTTCGGATTTTTCCCGGCGTACCGACCCGGCCGACATCGAAGTCGCTGCTCGAGTCGGATCGGTAATCGTTGCCAAGACCGCCAACCGCGCTTTACCTTCCGATGCGACGCTGCTGCGCGAGGCCGGTCAATTCCTCGCGCGCGCCACTGACCCGGTCGAATTGCGGCACGCGGCGCTTTCCGCGGAGACAGCCGCCCTCGTTGCGCGCTATCCGGACCGGAGGCAGGCTGCGACCTACGAAAAAGAGCTCGCCGTGACCGTGGACCGCTCGCGCGCGCGTTTTTCCACGTGGTACGAGATGTTTCCACGCTCGGCCAGCCCGCAGGCCGGGCGGCACGGAACCTTCGCCGATTGCGAGGAACGCCTGCCGTACATCGCCTCGATGGGATTCGACGTGCTGTACCTGCCGCCGATCCACCCCATCGGGCGCACCGGCCGCAAGGGCCGCAACAACACACTCGCAGCCGCGCCGGACGACGTCGGCAGTCCCTGGGCGATCGGCGCCCGGGATGAGGAAAATGAAGGCGGACACAAATCCATCCATCCCGAGCTGGGCACGCTGGAGGATTTCCGCCGCCTGCTGGAGCAAGCGCGCTCGCACGGGATCGAAGTGGCGATCGACATCGCGTTCCAGTGCTCTCCCGACCATCCTTACGTCGCGAAGCACCCGGAATGGTTCCGCGCGCGTCCGGACGGCACCATACAGTACGCTGAAAATCCGCCGAAGAAGTACCAGGACATCTACCCGATCGACTTCGGCAGCACGGCCTGGCCCGCGCTGTGGGAAGAGCTGGAGAGCGTGTTCGAGTTCTGGATTAGCCAGGGCGTCAGGATTTTTCGTGTCGACAACCCGCACACCAAGCCGTTTGCGTTCTGGGAGTGGGCGATCGGCGCCATCAAGGCGCGCCATCCCGACGCGATCTTCCTGTCGGAGGCTTTTACCCGGCCGAAAGTGATGCACCGCCTGGCCAAGCTCGGCTTCAGCCAGTCCTATACTTATTACACCTGGCGCAACACCAAGCAGGAGCTCACCGACTACTTCACCGAGCTCTGCCGCGGCGAAGGTCGCGAGTATTTTCGCCCGAACGTCTGGCCCAACACCCCTGACATCCTGACCGCTATGCTGCAAAATGGCGGACGCCCGGCCTTCAGCGCACGCCTGCTGCTCGCCGCGACACTGGCGGCGAGCTACGGCATCTACGGCCCCGCCTACGAGCTGCTGGAGCACGAGGCGCGTGAGCCCGGCAGCGAGGAGTACCTGAACTCCGAGAAATACGAGATCAAGCACTGGGACCTGGAGCGCGCGGATAGCCTGCGCGATCTCATCTCGCGCGTGAATGCCGCGCGCCGGGACAATCCGGCGCTGCAGAACGACTGGAGCCTCATGTTCCTGGCAATGAATAACGAACAGCTCATCGCCTACCGCAAATCGACGCCGGACCTGTCCAACGTCGTCGTGGTCGTGGTGAATCTCGACACGCGCCATCCGCAGGCGGGCTGGCTCGACCTCGACATCGAGGCGCTCGGCATTGATCCCGCGGCAGCATACGAAATGCGCGATGCGCTCTCGAGCGAGCGCTACTTCTGGAACGGGCGCCGCAACTTCGTCCGTCTCGATCCCGGCATGGGCCACGTGCTGTGCCTGCAGCGCGCCCCGCAGCCAGCCGGACGCGCCTAGGAGCCGCACGTGGACCGGCAGGATCCGACAAAAGTCGCGGCCGAGGCCGCGATCGACGCCGCGCCCGCCTCCGCCGACGACGCGCTCTGGCACCGCGATGCAGTCGTTTACCAGCTCCACATCAAGGCTTTCGCCGACGGTAACGACGACGGCATCGGCGATTTCCGCGGGCTCGCCTCTCGGCTCGACTACATCAAGGATCTCGGCGTCAACACCATCTGGCTGCTGCCGTTCTATCCCTCGCCGCAGAAGGACGACGGCTATGACGTCTCGGACTACCTGAGCGTAAATCCGAACTACGGAACGATCGAGGACTTCCGCCATTTCATGCGCGAGACGGAGCGGCGCGGCCTCAAGGTCATCACCGAGCTCGTCGTCAACCATACTTCCGACCAGCACCCGTGGTTCCAAGCTGCGCGGCAGGCGCCGGCGGGCTCGGAGGCAAGAGACTTCTACGTCTGGAGCGACTCGCAGGACAAGTTCCGCGGCACCCGCATCATCTTTACCGACACCGAAACGTCGAACTGGGCGTGGGACAAGACTGCCGGCGCGTATTACTGGCACCGCTTCTTCAGCCACCAGCCCGATCTCAATTTCGACAATCCGCAAGTGCTGCAGGCAGTGTTCGACACCATGCGCTACTGGCTCGACATGGGCGTGGACGGTTTCCGGCTCGACGCGGTGCCGTACCTGTGCGAGCGCGAGGGAACCAGCAACGAGAATCTCCCGGAGACGCACGCCGTGATCAAGCAGCTGCGGGCCAAGCTCGAAGCCGCGTACCGCAACCGGATATTGCTCGCCGAGGCCAACCAGTGGCCCGAAGACGTGCGCGACTACTTCGGCGAGGGCGACGAATGCCACATGGCCTACCACTTCCCGCTGATGCCTCGCATCTACATGGCCATCGCCCAGGAGGACCGCCATCCGGTCGTGGACATCATGCAGCAAACGCCCGACATACCCGACCCTTGCCAATGGGCGATCTTCCTGCGCAACCACGACGAGCTGACGCTCGAGATGGTGACCAGCAAGGAACGCGACTACATGTACCGCCAATACGCGGCGGATCCGCGTGCGCGCATCAACCTCGGCATTCGCCGGCGCCTCGCGCCGCTGATGGAGAACGACCCTGAGCGCATCAAGCTCATGAACAGCCTGCTGCTGTCGATGCCCGGCTCGCCGATCATCTACTACGGCGACGAGATTGGTATGGGCGATAACATCTATCTCGGCGATCGCGACGGCGTGCGCACGCCGATGCAATGGAGCCCGGACCGCAATGCCGGCTTCTCCCATTCGGATCCGCAACGGCTCTACCTGCCGCCCATCATGGATCCGATCTACGGCTACCAGGCCGTCAACGTCGAGGCGCAATCGCGCGACCCGTCCTCGCTGCTGAACTGGATGAAGCGCATTCTCGCGGTACGCAAGACCAGCCACGCTTTCGGCCGGGGGCGGCTTTCCTTCCTGCGCCCCGGCAACCGCAAGATTCTCGCCTACCTGCGCGAACTCGGCGACGAGGCCGTACTGTGCGTCGTCAACCTCGCACGCTCGGCGCAGCCGGTGGAATTGGACCTGTCGCGCTTCAAGGGGCGTGTGCCGGTGGAGATGCTGGGACGCGTGTCCTTCCCGCCAATTGGCGTGCTGCCCTACCTTCTCACGCTCCCCGCCTACGGCTTCTACTGGTTTCGGCTGGCGACCGATGCCGAAGCTCCGCACTGGCACGAGGAGCGGTTCACGCGCGAAGACCTCCCGGTCATCGTGCTGTTCGACGGCTGGCTCTCATTCTTCCGCGACCGGGTGGTGCCGTGGCGCATCGGGATGGCGGAGAAGACGCGAGCGCAACTCGAGACCCAGGTGCTCCCGATTTACCTGGAAACGCAGCGCTGGTACGCGGCCAAGGGCGAGCGGGCGCGCTCGGTGCGGCTCGCCGACCACGCGCTCTGGCAGGCGGACGGCGGAAGCTGGCTACTGGCGCTTCTGGACGCCGAGACAGTTGAGCCCGCGCGATACTTCATGCCTCTCGTGCTGGCCTGGGAAGACGCCGACGAGGAGCGCCTGAAGGGGCTTGCCGCCACTACGCTCGCCAAGGTCCGGCAACAGGCCAAGGTCGGGATGCTCGCAGATGCATACGCGGACGAGTCGTTCTGCCGCGCGATGGTTCGCGCAATTGGCGCCTCCCTGGAAGTTCCCGCGGCTGGAGGACGCATCCGGTTCACGCCGAGCCGGGTCTATGCCGACCTCGCCGGCCCCGATATCGCCGAACTGCCGGTACGGCGACCGCAGGCAGTGAGCAGCAATACCACCGTCACTCTGGGTACGCGCCTGCTCCTGAAAAGCTACCGCAGGCTGCGCTCCGGAATCGCGCCCGAAGTGGAGATGGGGCGATTCCTCACCGAAGTCGCGCAATTCTCCAACATCGTGCCGCTCGCCGGCGTGGTCGAGCACATCGCCGCGGACGGCACGGTTACCACACTGGCGCTGCTGCAGTCCTATGTCAGCAACCAGGGGGATGGCTGGCTCTACACGGTGAACTACCTGGCGCGCCACCTTGAAACGCAGCCCGAGGCCCAGCGCGGCAACGCCAGCGACGTGCACGGGGCCTATCTTGCGCTGATCGAAGTGCTCGGCCGCCGAACCGGGGAGCTACACCGCGCACTGGCGGCGTTCACGGGAGACGCGGCGTTCGATCCCGAGCAAGCCACGGAGCAGGACTACGCGGCATGGCGCAAAAGGGTGAGCACGGAAGCCGGCGCGACGTTGCAGCTGCTCGACCAGCGCGCCGGCGATCTTTCCGGACCGCTCGCAGAAGCGGCGCAAGCGCTGCTCGCGCGCGGCACCGATTTGATCGCCGCCATCGACAGCTGCTCCTCGCCGCGCGGCCCCACGCTCAAGACCCGTCATCACGGGGACTATCACCTCGGGCAGGTCCTGGTGCACGAAAACGATTTCGTCATTATCGATTTCGAGGGCGAGCCTGGGCGGACGCTCGAGGAACGCAGGGCGAAGCACTCGCCGCTGCGCGACGTCGCGGGCATGCTGCGCTCCTTCGATTACGCGCAGTGGACGGGGCTCAAGAACGCGGCGAAGTCTGCGGAGGACCACGCGCGCTTGCTGCCGCTCGCCAAGGAGTGGCAGGCCGCGGCGCGGCGCGTGTTTCTCGCCGCTTACGCCGAAACTGCCAGGGACAGCGGGCTCTACGCGTCGTTCGAGGACTGCGCGGGCCTGCTGCAGATGTTCGAGCTCGAGAAAGCGATCTACGAGCTACGCTACGAGATCAACAACCGCCCCGACTGGATCCACGTGCCGCTGCAGGGCATCGGCGCATTGATCGGCGGCAATCGGCCCGGGTGAGTATCGCAGGATAGAGGAAGAGGACCGTCATGGGAGATTTCAACATACTGCTGGAACCGCTGCGGACGTTCTCCGCCGAGCTCGGGATCTTCCTGCCCCGCCTGGCATTCGCGCTGGCGGTCGTCGCGGCCGGGTGGTGGCTTGCCAAGCTCGCGAAATTCGCCCTGATCCGGGGCCTGCGTGCGATCAATTTTAACGTGCTCACGGAGCGCGCTGGTATCGACGGCTTCCTCGCGCAGGGCGGCGTAAAGGCCGACTCGGTCGAGATATTCGGGGCGCTTTTCCAGTGGACTGTCGTGTTGTTTTCCCTTGTCGTCGCATTCAACAGCATGGGGCTTACCTACATCACGGACCTCCTGACGCGGGTAATGCTGTTCGTGCCACGACTCGCAGCCGGCCTTCTGATTCTCGTGCTCGGCGCGTATTTCGGCCGGTTCATGGGCAATTCCGTCACCGCGCATTGCCGCAGCACCGGCATACAGGACGCGGAGCTCCTGGGTGGTATCACCCACTACGCCATCCTGGCGTTCGTCATGCTGATCGCGCTGGACCAGATGGAGGTGCTGGGCGACATCGTCCGCCTGACTTTCCTCATCCTTCTCGCGGGCCTGGTCTTCGGTCTCGCGCTCGCATTCGGCCTGGGCGGCCAGCATGTTGCCGCGAAGCTGCTCGAGCGCTGGTGGAACCGCGACGGGCACGGGCCGCGATAGGAGGTTCATGACCATTACTTCGGTTTGGCCGGGCAAGCCCTATCCGCTGGGGGCGACCTGGGACGGCGAAGGCGTCAACTTCGCGCTCTACAGCGAGCACGGCGAGAAAGTCGAGCTGTGCATCTTCGCGGAGAAAGGCCGGCGCGAGCTGCAGCGCATCACCCTGACCGAGTACACCGACCAGGTGTGGCACTGCTACCTGCCGGAGGCGCGCCCGGGCCTGCTCTACGGCTACCGGGTCCACGGCCCCTACCGTCCCGAGGAAGGCCATCGCTTCAACCCCAACAAGCTCCTGCTCGACCCCTACGCGAAGTCCATCACCGGATCGCTCAACTGGAGCGACGCTCACTTCGGCTACCGCGTCGGCCACGAGCGCGCCGATCTTTCGTTCGACCGCCGCGACTCCGCCCCCGGCATGCCGCGCTGCCGGGTGATCGACCCGGCGTTCACCTGGGGCGACGATCGCCGCCCCGCCGTGCCGTGGCACGAGACGGTGATCTACGAGCTGCATGTGCGCGGCTTCACCAGGCAGCACCCCGATGTCCCTCCGAAGCTGCGCGGGACCTACGCGGGCCTTGCCACTCCGCCGGTCATCGACTACTTGCGGCGCCTGGGCATCACCGCGGTGGAGCTGATGCCGGCGCACACCTTCATCAACGACCGTTACCTGGTCGAGAAGGGGCTGCGCAACTACTGGGGCTACAACTCGATCGGTTACTTCGCGCCGGAAAGCTGCTACTCGGCGGGTGGAGACACCGCGGAATTCAAGACCATGGTCAAGGCGCTGCACTCCGCGGGCATCGAGGTCATCCTCGACGTCGTCTACAACCACACCGCCGAAGGCAATCACCTTGGCCCGACGCTGAGCTTTAGGGGCATAGACAACGTCGCCTACTACCGTCTCGAGGCCGAGAATCTCCGCCACTACACCGATTACACCGGCTGCGGCAACACGCTCAACATGCTGAGCCCCTGCGTGCTGCAGCTCATCATGGACTCGCTGCGCTACTGGGTGACCGAGATGCACGTGGACGGCTTCCGCTTCGACCTCGCCTCGGCGCTCGCGCGCGAGCTGCACGAAGTGGACCGGCTCGGCGCCTTCTTCGACACCATCCGTCAGGACCCGGTTGTGTCGCAGGTGAAGCTCATTGCCGAGCCGTGGGACCTCGGCGAGGGCGGCTACCAGGTCGGCAATTTCCCGGCGGGATGGACGGAATGGAACGACAAGTACCGCGACACCATGCGCGCTTACTGGAAAGGCGACGGCGACCTGATCGGCGAGTTCGCCCAGCGCCTCACCGGGTCGAGCGACCTCTACGAAGTCAGCGGCCGCCGCCCGCACGCCAGCATCAATTTCATCACCGCCCACGACGGCTTCACCCTGCGCGACCTCGTCAGCTACAACGACAAGCATAACGAGGCCAATCTCGAGGACAATAAGGACGGGAACAACAACAACCTGTCCTGGAACTGCGGCGCGGAAGGTGATACCGACGACGCGGCGATTAATGACCTGCGGGCCCGGCAGCAGGCCAATCTGCTCGCGACACTGTTGCTCTCGCAGGGCGTGCCCATGCTGTTGGCGGGAGACGAGATTGACCGCACGCAGCGGGGCAACAACAACGCCTACTGCCAGGACAACGAGCTGTCCTGGACCGACTGGACGCCGAGTGAGCGCAAGGACCGCCTGCTCGCCCTCACCCGCCGCCTGATCCGGATGCGCCGCGCGCACCCCGTGTTCCAGCGCCGCCGTTTTTTTCAGGGGCGCCCGATCCGCGGATCGGGCGCCAAGGACATCGTGTGGCTCAAGCCCGATGGGGGCGAGATGACTGACGTGGAATGGCAGCAGTCTCACGCGCGCTGCCTTGGCGTCTTTCTCTCCGGCGACGGCCTCACGGAGCAGGACGATCAGGGCCGCACGGTCGCGGGCTACAGCTTCCTGCTGCTGTTCAACGCCCATCACGAGCCGATCGAGTTCCGCTTACCGCAGCTCGCCGGGGGCGCGCGCTGGCTGACGGTGCTCGACACGGCCCACGAAGGCGGCCTCGCGCGCGGCGGTGCCATCGAATCCGGGGGAACCTATGCTCTGCAGGGACGCGCCCTCGTCCTGCTCCAGCAGCAGAGCGCCGGATGAAGCGCATCCATCGCATGCCGTTCGGGGCCGAGCTCGTCGGCGGCGGCATGACGAGCTTCCGACTGTGGGCACCGTCCGCGTCGCGCGTCGAGCTCGTCCTGCTTGCCGGCAAGGATCCCGAGTACATCGCGATGGAAGGGACAAGCGGCGGCTGGCGTGAAGCCATCGTCCCGGCGGCAGCCGGCATGCGCTACCGCTTCCGCATCGAGGGCGGGCTGGAAGTCCCCGACCCCGCCTCGCGACGCAATCCAGAGGACGTCCACGGGCCGAGCGAAGTCGTCGATCCCGCCGATTTCGAGTGGGACGACGGCGCATGGAGCGGCCGCCGCTGGGAAGAGGCGGTGATCTACGAGCTGCACGTCGGGACCTTTACGCCGGAAGGCACTTTCGCCGCCGCAATCAGCCGGCTCGATTACCTGGCCGCCCTCGGCGTCACCGCGATCGAGATCATGCCGCTCGCCGATTTTCCCGGCGGCCACAACTGGGGCTACGACGGCGTGCTGCCGTTCGCCCCGGATGCCGCTTACGGCACGCCGCAGGATCTCAAGCGCTTCGTCGCCGCGGCGCACGCCCGCGGCCTGATGGTGCTGCTCGACGTCGTCTACAACCACTTCGGCCCGGAAGGCAACTACCTGCACGTCTACGCGCGACCGTTCTTCACCGAGCGTCATCAAACGCCGTGGGGTGCCGCGCTCAACTTCGACGGCGCGGACTCGCGGGTCGTGCGCGATTATTTCATCCACAACGCGCTCTACTGGATCGAGGAATATCACCTGGACGGCCTGCGCTTCGATGCAGTGCATTCCATCTCCGATGATTCAAAGCCGCACATCCTGGTGGAGATTGCCGAGCGCGTGCGCGCGGGTCCCGGACGCACGCGGCACGTGCACCTGGTGCTGGAGAACGATCGCAACGAAGCGCGCTATCTCGACGCGGCGCACGGCCCTGGCCACTACGACGCGCAATGGAACGACGATCTGCACCACGCGTTCCACGTGCTGCTCACCGGCGAAAACGACGGCTACTACGCCGACTACGCCGAGGCGCCGGCGCGGCATCTCGGGCGGGCGCTCGCCGAAGGCTACGCCTACCAGGGCGAGGCCTCGCGCTTCCGCGACGGCGCCCCGCGCGGGGAGAAAAGCAACGCCCTGCGCCCCAGCGCCTTCGTCTCCTTCCTGCAGAACCACGACCAGGTTGGGAACCGCGCCCTCGGCGAGCGCCTGGCCGGGCTGACCGGCGAGCAGGAGCTCCGGGCAGCAACCTGCGCCTGGCTGCTCGCGCCCCCGCCGCCGCTGCTGTTCATGGGCGAGGAATTCGGCGCGAATACGCCGTTCCTGTTCTTCTGCGACTTCCAGCCGGAGCTGGCGAGGGCCGTCGCGCGCGGGCGCCGCAAGGAGTTCGCGCGCTTCGATCGCTTCGCCCGCGCCGACGCTCTGGCAGCGATACCCGATCCGGGCGACGCCGAGACGTTCCATCGCAGCAAGCTCGACTGGACCTGCCTTGGCCGCTCCACGCACGCGTCGTGGCTGGACTACTACCGCAGGCTGCTCTCGCTGCGCCGCGAGCGCATCGTGCCCCTGCTGGCGGGAACTCGGGGCTACGCCGGCCGCTACACCGACTGCGGCTCCGGCGCGGTCATCGTCGAGTGGAAGGTCGGCAGCGGCGACTGCATCGAGATCCGTCTCAATCTCTCCGCGCGCGAGCGCAACGCGCCGCAACCGCCGCCCGGTACGCCGCTGCACTGCGAGCCCGCCACCAGCACGGCCGCCTTTGCCGGTGGCAAGCTTCCCGCGCGCGCCGCCGCCTGCTACCTCGCGCCACGTCGCGGGACATGAACGGGGATGTGCTCGAGCGGCTGTGCCGTGTCGTCGGCATAGCACCCGCCTACGCCGACATCTGGGGCGGCACGCACGTCGCCACCGCGGAGACGAGGCGCGCTCTGCTCCAGGCAATGCACGTCCTCAACGGCGGGTCGGACATGGCGCGCGCCCTGGAACGGGAAGAAGCGCGCGAATGGCTGCGCGTCGCGCCGCCCGTGACGGTCTGCCGCGAAACATCCCTGCCTTACCGCATCGTCCTCACGTTTGCGGAGACGGCGGCTGACCATCCGTGCGCCTGGCGCCTGGCGCTGGAAGACGGGGGCAGCCGGCAGGGCGAGTTTCGGCCACGCCAGCTCGAGCGGCTCGAGTCACGCGCGGTAGACGGCGAGCAGCGCATCCGGGTCGCCTTCGACTGGCGCGAAACCCTCCCCGCCGGGTATCACCGCTTCGTACTGCAGCCGCGCGCGGCGAGTCCGGCAGTCACGACGCTGGTGATCGCTCCCGGGCGCTGCTATCTGCCGCCGGCGCTGAGCGGGTCCGGCCGGACCTGGGGCGTGGCGGCACAGCTCTATGGCTTGCGGTCGGCCCGCGGCTGGGGGATGGGCGACTTCACCGATCTTGTAACGCTCGCCGCGCAGTGGGGCGAGCGCGGCGTGGGCGTCGTCGGCGTCAACCCGCTGCACGCGCTCTATCCCCATAACCCGGCGCACGCGAGCCCTTACGGCCCTTCGTCGCGTCGCTTTCTCAATGTGCTGTACCTCGACGTGGAGGCGGTCGAAGACTTGCAGGAATGCGCCGACGCGCAGCAGGAGATTCGCTCCGCCATTTTCCAGGAAAGCCTGAAAGCCGCCCGGGAAAGCGTACTGGTGGACTACCCTGCGGTGGCGCAGCTGAAATTCCGCGTGCTCGAACGGCTCTACGATCATTTCGTGGAGCGACACCTCAATCCGCGCACCGCGCGGGCCCGGGCTTTCCGCGAATTCCAGGAGGCGGGCGGCAATGCCCTGCGCCAGCACGCGCTCTACGAAGCACTGCAGCAGCATTTCCATGACGCGGATGGCAGCGTGCGCGGCTTTCCCGACTGGCCCGCGCCTTACCGCGACCCGGACTCTGAGGCAGTCGCGCGCTTTGCCGATGCTCACTCCGCGCGTGTGGAGCTCTACGAGTACCTGCAATGGCAGGCCGACCTGCAACTGGGCAACGCCGCGGAGCGCTGCCGCCGTGTCGGCATGGAAGTCGGTCTCTATACCGACATCGCCGTCTCGATCGACGCAGCCGGCGCCGAATCCTGGGCCAATCAGGATTGCTACACCGCCGGCGCGACGCTGGGCGCTCCGCCGGACGAGATCAACCGGGACGGCCAGAACTGGGGGCTGCCGCCGCTGCACCCGGTGCGGCTGCGCGAAGCGGCTTACGCGCCGTTCATCGCCGTCCTGCGCGCCGGCATGCGCCACGCCGGGGCGGTCCGCATCGACCACGTCATGGGACTCGCCCGCTTGTTCTGGATTCCACGCGGCGGCAGCGCCGCGGACGGCGCTTACGTCCACTATCCGTTCGAGGACCTGCTGGGCGTGCTGGCGCTGGAAAGCCATCGCCATCGCTGCATGGTGATCGGCGAGGACCTCGGGACAGTTCCCGACGAGGTGCGCTCGGGACTCGCGCGAACGGGCGTGCTCTCCTACCGGCTGCTGCTCTTCGAGCGCGACAGCGCCGGCGAGTTCAAGCTGCCCGCCGAATACCCGCTCGACGCGCTGGTGACGGCGACCACGCACGACCTGCCAACGCTCGCCGGTTTCTGGGAAGGCCACGACCTCCACCTGCGGCACCTGCTGGGGCAGTTCGCCGACGCCGGCCTGGCGGTAGCTCTCGCGGATCGCGCGGAAGACCGCGTGCGCATCCTGCGGGCGCTCGAGCGCGAGCGACTGGCGCCCGGCGTCACGCCCAATGCGGCTACCGCGCGCAAGGTGACCGACGACGTTGCACTCGCCGTCCAGGTTTACCTGGCACGCGCGCCGTCGCGTGTGCAGGTCGTGCAACTCGAGGACGTGTTCGGCGTGTCGCAACAGGCCAATCTGCCGGGCACCGTGGAGGACCATCCCAACTGGCGGCGCAAGCTGCCGCTCGCGCTCGAGAAAATGCCGGAAGATCCCCGCATGGCCGCGCTTGCCGCGGTGCTGTCGGCCGAGCGTCCGCGATCCGCCGCCGCGGAAGAGCGGCGCGCCGTGCCGACGGCGCAGATCCCGCGGGCAACCTACCGCCTGCAACTGAACCGCGATTTCACCTTCATCGATGCCACCGCGCTCCTGCCCTATCTGGCCGAGCTCGGAGTGAGCCACGTCTATTGCTCGCCGTACCTGCGCGCGCGGCCGGGCAGCATGCACGGCTATGACATCGTCGATCACGGCGCGCTCAATCCCGAGATCGGCACCGCCGCGGAGTTCGAGGCTTTCGTCGCCGCCCTGCGCGCGCATGGCATGGGACACCTGCTGGACATGGTCCCGAACCACGTCGGGGTAATGGGCGCCGACAACCGCTGGTGGCTCGACGTGCTGGAGCACGGCCCGGCCTCCAAGCACGCTACCCGCTTCGACATCGAGTGGCGATCGCCTAGCTCTACCCTCGCCAACAAGGTGCTGGTGCCGGCGCTGGGGGAGCACTATGGCGTGGTACTGGATCGCGGCGAGCTCGAGCTGAGATTCGACCCCGCCGAGGGCTCCTTCAGTGCGTGGTATCACGAGCACCGCTTTCCACTTGACCCGCGCGATTACGCGCAGGTGCTGGAGCGGGCATTGCGGGCCGTGCGCGGCGCCGACGCCGCGATGAAGCAACTGGCGAGCATCGCGGCGGCCTGCGACCGTCTGCCGGGACGCGAGCAGACGGTACCCACGCGCGTACTGGAACGCCGGCGCGGAGCCGAATCCTGCAAAGAGCGCCTCGTGCGCCTCGCTGCGGCGGAGCCCGCCGTCGCAACCGCGCTGCGCAGCGCGGTCGACGAGTACAACGGCGCGAGCGGCCGCGAAGCGCTGCACGAGCTCCTCGAGCGTCAGGCCTACCGCCTCACTTACTGGCGCGTGGCGTCTGACGAAATCAACTACCGCCGTTTCTTCGACATCAACGACCTGGCAGCGCTGCGCGTGGAAGACGAGGCGGTCTTCGAAGCTACGCACCGCTTCGTGCTGGAACTCGCGGCCGGCGGGAAGGTTGACGGTCTGCGCATCGATCATCCCGACGGGCTCTACGATCCCGCCGCGTATTTCTCGCGGCTGCAGCAGCGCTACGCTCAGCTATGTGCAGGGGGCATGACCGACGTCCCGGCGGATCGCGCCGCCCTGCCGCTCTACCTGCTGGCCGAGAAAATCATCGCTGCACACGAGGACCTGCCGGAGAACTGGGCAGTACACGGCACCACGGGCTACCGCTTTGCCGCGGTAGTCAATGGGCTCTTCGTGGACGGTTCCGCGCGCGAGGAAATGGAGCGCATCTACCAGGCCTTCGCTCCGGATGCGCCCTCCTTCGAGCGTGCTGCCTATGAGGGCCGGCACACCATCTTGCGCAGCACGCTCGCCTCGGCGCTGACGATGCTGGTCACCGAGCTGCTGCACATCGCGCGCGCCGATCGCAGCACGCGTGACTACACGCTCAATACCCTGCGCCGAGCGCTGGCCGAGGTGGTCGCGTGCTTTCCGGTCTACCGGACCTACATCGCCGGCGGCAAAGTGACAGAGCAGGACCGGCGCTATATCGACTGGGCTGTCGCACGAGCACGCCGTCGCGCGCGCGCGGCCGACGCCAGCATCTTCTCGTTTGTGCGCCGGGTCCTGCTGGCGGAGATCCCGCCCAACTCGAGCCCGGAACTGGCCGCAATGACCTGGGACTTCGCCATGAGGTTCCAGCAGCTCACCGCGCCGGTCGCAGCGAAGGGCGTGGAGGACACGGCGTTCTACCGCTACCACCGGCTGGTCTCCCTCAACGACGTCGGCTCCGACCCCGCGACGTTCGGCATGCCGGTGAGCGCGTTCCACGGCGCGAGCGCCGGGCGCGCGGCGCACTGGCCGCACACCCTGCTCGCGACCTCGACGCACGACAACAAGCGCTCGGAAGACGTGCGCGCGCGCATCGACGTGCTGTCGGAAATGCCGGCCGCCTGGCAGGCGATGACCCAGCGCTGGGCGCGCATGAATCGCGCCCGGAAGCGCACGGTGGACGACGAGCCGGCACCTTCGGCGAACGACGAGTACCTGCTTTACCAGACGCTGGTCGGCACGCTGCCCGCGGATGGCGCGAGGGGCGACACGCTGGCCGGCTACCGCGAGCGTATCAAGGCATACATGCAAAAAGCGATACGCGAGGCGAAGGAGCGCTCGAGCTGGGTCGCCGTCAACGAGGAGTACGAAGCAGCGGTCGCCGCGTTCGTGGACGAGCTGCTCGACAACGGGGATGGAAATCGTTTTCTCGCCAGCCTGCGCGCCGAGCAGATTCCCGTGGCGTGGTTCGGCAGCCTCAACAGCCTGTCCATGACCCTCATCAAGCTCGCCTCTCCCGGCGTACCGGACATCTACCAGGGTAACGAGCTGATCGACCTCAGCCTGGTGGATCCCGACAACCGGCGGGCAGTGGACTACGAGCTGCGGCGGCAGCTCCTGCGCGAGCTCTCGCAGATCTCGCCCGGCACGGATGCCGCGGCGGCGCTCATCGCGATGGCCGCGGCGCCGCAAGATGGCCGCGCCAAGCTCTGGATTGCATCGCGCACGCTGCGGCTGCGCGCGAGTCTGCCCGAGCTCTTCGAGAGCGGCGACTACGTACCGCTGGAAGCGACGGGCGCACGCGCGGCGAACGTGGTCGCTTTTGCGCGCCGGCATGCCGACGTGGGACTGATCGTGGTGGCGGGCCGCCTGTGGGCATCGCTCGCACCGGCGGGCACCGCTCCGCTGGGCAAGGCGGCGTGGGGCGATACCGCCGTGAACCTCGCACCGCTGGGAGCCATCGCGCAACCCGTGGATGTGCTGGGCATGGGCCAGCCGGTCATCCACGTCGACGCGCTGCCGCTGGCCGATGCGTTCTCGATTTTCCCCGCCGCGCTGATCCTGTTCCGGCTCCAGCGGCCGCGCGCGGTGCAATCCGGCCGGAGGCCCGCGCCGATGAACCACAAATGAGGCGTCACTCGCTGTCGAACAGCGATAGTTGCCCCGACCGCGCGGGCACCCGGAATTGCGTCGTGTTGAGCGCGCGGTGGCGGCGCATCCTGTCATCGTTGAATCCCAGCCGCGCGCAGGCCTTCTTGAAGCGTTGCGCCAGCAGCGCCGCCAGCTCGCCGGTGCCGCGCATGCGGCTGCCGAACTCCGGATCGTTATCGCGCCCGCCGCGCATCGCGTGCACGCGGCTCATCACGTGCTTCGCCTTCAACGGGTAGTTCCGCTCGAGCCAGTCCTTGAAGAGATCCTTCACTTCCCACGGCAGGCGCATCAGCACGTAGCCCGCCTGGCGCGCGCCGTGCTCCCACGCCGCTTCCAGCGCCGGCTCGATCTGGTGATCGTTGAGAAACGGGATCACCGGCGCAACCAGCACGCCGACCGGCACGTCCGCCTCGGAAAGTTTCTTCATCGCCTGCAGCCGGCGCAGCGGCGCCGAGCAGCGCGGCTCCAGCCGGCGCGCCAGCTCGTGATCCAGGTTGTTCAATGAAATGAATACATTAACGAGATTTTTCCGCGCCATCGGCACCAGGATATCGAGATCACGCTCGACCATCGCGTTCTTGGTGACAATCCCCACTGGCTGATTGAATGCCGCGCACACCTCGAGCACGCCACGCGTGATCTTCCATTCGCGCTCGATCGGCTGGTAGGGATCGGTGTTGGCGCCGATCGAGATCACTTCGCAACGATGGCCCGGGCGCGACAGCTCCTCGCGCAGCTTCTCCGCGGCGTTTACTTTCGCAAAAAGCCGCGTCTCGAAGTCGATGCCGGGCGACAGGTTGCGGTAGGCGTGCGTCGGCCGGGCGTAGCAGTAGACACACCCATGTTCGCAGCCCTGGTACGGATTGATCGACTGGCTGAACGGAATGTCGGGAGACTCGTTGCGGGAGATGATGCTTTTCACCCGCTCCACCGTCACGTGGGTCTTGAGCGGCGGGAGATCCTCTTCGTTGCGCTCCCAGCCGTCGTCGTACGCTTCGCGCGCGACGTTCTCGAAGCGGCCTTCGGGATTGATGCCCGCGCCGCGTCCCTTGCGGGGGTCGGCGTGCTTGCCGCTGACGGTCTTCAAAGGCATTTCGGCGATTGTTTCGGCGACTACTGTAATTATTTACAGTATACGCCCGTACGGCCGTCAGTCATTAACAGCGAGCGCCGCCCGCAATTCAGCCGCGCGCCGCGCATCGACACGGCGTCCAGATTCGGCGAGCGCGACAGCGATGAGGCCAAGCCCGCGGTAAAGCTCCCCTATCTCCGGGTCCCAGTCGCGCACCATCGCAAACTGCCGCTTGACCGCCGCGACGTCGCCGCGCGAGATCGGCCCGGTCAGGGCTCTCTCCGGCCCGCCGCCGTCGAATATCGCGTCCACGGTCTCCCGCACCATGGGCTCCAGTGCCCGCAGCGAATCCCTGCGCGGGATGCCGGCCTTCTGGTGGGCGCGCAGCGCGGCTTCGATCAGCGCCACCAGGTAGTTGCATGCAAACACACCACCGGCGTGATAGATCGGCTTCAAGTCGCTTGCGATGTCGAATACCCGCGCCCCGATCTTCTCGAACGCGGGCTTCAGTACCGAAACCGCCCCGCCGTCGCCCTCGGCGCTGCAAAAAGTGCCGGGAAACGACTGCACGGCCTGCTGTGCGTCGGTGAAGGTTTTGATCGGGTGCACGCTCGCCACCAGCGCGCCCCGCTCCTTCACCGGCTCGAGATCGCCCGACGGCGTTGCCCCGCTCACGTGAAACACGATATCGTCGGGGACGATCTTGCCCGAGGCGGCAAGCGTCGCGGCGCTCGGCACGATGGCGTCGTCGCGGGTGGCGATCATCCACACGTCCGCCGGGCGCATCTCGCGCAGATTACCCACCGGGTGGCCGGCGCCGATGAACTTCACGCCTTCCGCGGCGCTCTCGAGCGAGCGCGTGAGCACGTCCTGGATCTCGAACACGTTCGCCTTGGCCCACATCCGGCCGCACGCGCGACCGACCCGGCCGGAACCGATGATGTTGAGCGTCTTCACTTAATGGTAAGCGGTAAGCAGTGAGCGGTCAGCGGTAAGTTTACTGCTTACTGCTAACCGCTTACTGCTGACTTCTCCGGGAATTTGTATGCCCTGTCAGCGTAACGTAACCGAGCCGCGTTATAGTCGAATCATGCCATTGTCCCGCCGCAGCTTCCTCGCGTGCGCCGCCGGCGCCGCGGCGATCGTCCCGTTCGCCCGCCTGCTGGCGCAGCCAAAGTTCGCCCGCAACCCGTTCTCGCTGGGCGTGGCGTCGGGCTATCCGTCCGCGGACGGCGCCGCGATGTGGACGCGTCTTGCACCCGATCCGCTTGCCGGCGGCGGCATGCCAGAGGCCGCGGTAGAGGTGGCCTGGGAAATCGCCGCCGATGCCGGCTTTCGTACCATCGCGCGCAGCGGCAAGGAAATGGCGCTGCCCGAGTGCGCCCACTCGGTCCACGTCGACGCCACGGGGCTCAAGGCCGGGCGGGTGTACTTCTACCGCTTCCATGCCGGCGGCGCGACGAGCCCCGTCGGCCGCTTTCGCACCGCTCCGCCCGCCGACGCCGGTGCCCGGCGTCTCGCGCTCGCGCTGGCGTCCTGCCAGCAGTACGAGCAGGGGCATTACGCGGCCTACCGCCACATGGCTGCCGAGGACCTCGACCTCGTCGTGCACGTCGGCGACTATATCTACGAGTCTTCGTGGGGCCGCAACCATGTGCGCAAGCACGACACGGGTGAGACGGTGACGCTGGAGGACTACCGCAACCGCTACGCACTCTACAAGAGCGATCCCGACCTGCAGGTCGCGCACTCGGCCTTTCCCTGGCTGGTAACCTGGGACGATCACGAAGTCCAGAACGACTATGCCAGCGATCTTTCGCAATTCGCCGCCCCGCGCGAGGAATTCCTGGCGCGCCGTGCCGCGGCCTACCGCGCCTACTACGAGCACATGCCGCTGCCGAAGCGCATGGCCCCGCGCGGCGCCGACATGCAGATTTACGCCCGCTGGGACTACGGCACCCTCGCGCGCCTTCACGTGCTCGACGACCGCCAGTACCGCGACCACCAGGTTTGCCCGCGCCCCGAGCGGGGCAGCAGCAGCAACGTGGTTTCCCCGGCGAGCTGCCCCGAGCTGCTGCTGCCCCGGCGCTCGCTCCTCGGCGCGGAACAGGAGCGCTGGCTGGCCGGCGGGCTCGATTCCTCCGCCGCGCGCTGGAACGTGATCGCACAGCAAACCGTGATGGCGCAGGTAGACCGCTTTCCCGGAGAAGGCCAGACATTCTGGACCGATGGCTGGGATGGCTACCCGGCGGCGCGCGCGCGATTGCTCGAGCACATCGCCGGAAAAAAGGTGGCCAACCCCATCGTGCTCGGCGGCGATGTGCACACTTTCGTGGTCGCGGACCTCAAGACCGATTTCAACGACGTGCGCTCGCCGGTGGTAGCCACCGAGTTCGTCGGCACCTCGATCGCGTCTCAGGGGATCTCGCAGAAATCAATCGAGACCTGGCGTGCCGAGAACCCTCACATCCGCTACGCCAACAGCTCGCGTCGCGGCTACACGACGCTCGAGCTGACGGGGAAACGCTGCGTGGCCCGGCTGCGCACGGTGAACGAGAAAGATCATGCCTCCGCCGTCAGTACGCTCGCCGAATGGACCGTGGAGAACGGGCGCCCGGGCGCGCAGCGCGGCGCCTGAAAAGCAAGGCACAAGTCACAAGGTACAAGGCGCAAGAAAAAGCATGCAGGCCCCTTGTGTCTTGTGTCTTGTGCCTTAAGTTTCGAGCGTTTCCGCCAGCGCCTCGCAACCCTCGATGTTGAGCAGATGGGATTCGTGCATGGTAGCCAGGGCGCCGCGCACGAAATCCTGCTTCACCTGCGGCAAAGCTTCGGCAATCTTGCGCGCGACCCAGCCTTGCCCGCGGTTGAGAAATTGCAGGCGCGCGACCTTGCCCTGGACTGCCATCGCCTTGCCGAGAAAATCGCCCGTTGCACCGCTGGGCGTTCCTTCGAGCCGCCGTATCAGGTCGATCAGGATCGCGCAGTTCTGCGCCTCATCGCGTTGCACCGCCGCGAGCTGACGCCAGGACGGCGTGTCGCGCGAATAGTCTTCGAGAAACGCAGCGAGCACTTTTGCTCCCGCGCGTTCCGCTTCGAGCAGCACATTCAGCAATGCGACCAGCTCCGCCGTCGTCAATGGCGATATCGCGCCGAAATAATCCGGGGCGATCTCATGCGCGCTGCACGCCGGCGAGGCATAGCCCCCCGTTTCCGGCACGGCTACGCCGGCGTTCCGTCGCGGCAGGCCGCGCTGTTCCATCACGGATTTCGCCTCGGCAGCGCAGGCCGCAGGCGCGAGGAGCGCGAGCTCGTTCCCGCCGGCGCGATAGGCCCCCGCTTCCGTTACCACGAAGTCCATCGGGATATCGTGTGCCTGCGGATAAATCGTCGGCAGGCGCAAAGCTTCGTAGGCGACGCCGATCGCGAGCACGCGCCGTTCCAGCGCGGCCAGCGTGCGATCGAAATAGCCGCCGCCATAACCCAATCGGTAGCCTTTCCCGTCGAACCCGTTCATGGGAACGATGGCGACGTCGGGAAGGACCACCCGCGTTCCATCCGGCACCGGGATGTCGTAAACGCCTGGACGCATCGGTGCGCCCGGCCACCATTCGCTGAATCGCAGCGGCCCGGCCTTCTCGACGACCTCGGGCAATGCGGCGGTCGCGCCGCGCTCGCGCCAATGCCGCACCGCGAAGCGCGCATCGATTTCTCCCTTGAACGGCCAGCAGAAGCCGATCACCGCGCCCGTCGCCACCGGCACGATTTGCTCGAGCAGCTCACTGACCCGCTCGTTCCAGCCGTGCCGCTCATCGTGGCTCAATGCGGCGCGGCGCGCGATGAGCTCCGCGCGCCGCTCCTTGCGCCATGCCTTGATTTCGTTCCAGTCCTTCATAGGCGAATTCTAGCGCCTGGCGTCAGTAGCCGTCGCGTTTCCAAAATGAGTACATCGAAAAGCAAGGCCGCGCCTGAGCTGAAAGATCAGAGACTTGAGCGGGGGCCAGGCTTGCTCTGCGTTGCGGCCGTCCGACGTCGATTGACCGCACCGGGGCCGCGCGCATTCGGAGGCAGCTGGCCTTGCGGATCCGAGTTGGCGACGTGCCGCAGTCCAACCAGCGCCGGAGTCACGATTTTCGCGTCCGCATTCTCCGAATAGACGGCGTAAGCAGGATAGGCGAATTCCGCGGCACCAGCCACGAGGCGCAGGCGGCCGCTTTTCAGATGGCGCCGGACCACGTTCATCCGAAAGTATCCGGATCCACCGGCCTCGAGTATGTATTGCAGCCCGAGAGGGCCGAGCCCAACGAAGGTACCGGTATTGGATAGCTCCGGAAACGATTGATTGTGGCGTGCCGCAAACTCCGGGCCCCAGTCCACAAAGACATAGTCGGTTGCCCGCTGCGCCTGGCCACGGCGTGAGGTCGTCACGAGGACCAGCTTCTCCTCGATCAGCAACTCGATCTTGAGGCCCGGCCTCTGGTGCGGGGCGTACACCACCGCGATGTCGAGGATGCCTTCCGTGACCTGGTCGATCAGGCTATCAGGTAAACCCACTTCGGCGCGCAGGGCGAGCTGGGGCGCCGCGTGCCGCATCCAGAGCAGCCAGTCGAGCAGCAGCGGGTCCCACAGGCTGAGTTCGCCCCCCACCGTGACTACTGCGCGCCGGCCGGGTGGAACAGCAACCTGGTGGCGTGCCCTCTCCCAGACCTGCACCAGCGTCTGCGCGTAGCGCAGGAACTGCTCGCCCGCGGACGTAAGCAACGCGCCTGATTTATTGCGCACGAAGAGCTTGCGCCCGAGCAGTTCCTCGAGGTTGCGCACGCGCGCGCTCACGGCCGTCTGCGTGACGTGCAGGCGCTCCGCAGCGCGCAGGAAATTGCCCGTCGTCACGATCTCCAGGAAAGTCCGGGCGAGATTGATGTCCATGGCGGTCTCCGTCGCCGGCCCAGCGGCCGCGATCGGCTTATTATGAATAACTTTGCATTAAAAGGACAATATTAGTCGTTTTACTTTATTAAGAGGCCCGTCCACCATGGCTCTGTGAATCGAGGACCGGAAAAGGAGCCGCAATGACGATCGAACTGCCAAATCTGCCTTATGCCTACGACGCGCTCGAACCGTTCATCTCGGCCGCGACGCTGAGAACTCACCATGGCAAGCACCATCGCGGCTACGTCGACAAGCTGAACGCGCTCATTCGGAACACCGATCTGGCCGACAGCCCGCTGGAAACGATCGTAAAGCAGTCTGCCCGGAGCAGCGCCGCCGATCCAGCGACGATCGCGATATTCAACAACGCTGCGCAGGTATGGAATCACGCCTTCTACTGGAAATCGCTCCGGCCGCGAGGCGGACCCGCCCCGCAGGGAAAACTTGCCGCCCTCATCACGTCCAGTTTCGGAAGTCACGCCGGCTTCTCCGAAGCGCTCAAATCGGCGGCGGCGCGCCATTTCGGGAGCGGCTGGGCCTGGCTGATCCTGGGCTGCGGGGCGCTAAGCATCGTCACGACAGCCAACGCCGATACCCCGATCCTCCGCGGACAAACTCCGTTGCTCGTGATCGACGTCTGGGAACACGCCTACTACCTTGACCACCAGGAGCGTCGTGCCGCGTACGTCATGGGCGTCGTCGACCACCTGCTTGATTGGGATTTTGCTGCGCGCAATCTCAAAGGGCGGGGCGCCAGCCGGGGCGATGGTCCAGTCAGCGTCCGCCCCGACATGACGGCAACCACGGAGTAGCCGGAGGGCGCCTTGGAACAATCCGTGCTCCAACCCCTTGATTTTCGCAGGACCGTGAAGCGTGTCCGAGCGCGCGGCAAGCCCTGCACGGTGGGCCTGAAGCGCGCCTACGAACGCCCCTCCCCCGGTGACGGCATGCGCGTCCTCATCGACAGGCTGTGGCCGCGCGGGCTGAGCAAGGAACAACTCGCGGTCGACTTCTGGCTCAAGGATGCGGCGCCCAGCGATGCGCTGCGCCGCTGGTACGGGCATCAGCCGCACCGCTGGAAGCCGTTCGCGGCGAAGTACCGTGCCGAGCTTGCAGAGCGAGCCGACCTGTTGCGCCTGCTGGACGAACTGCGGCGCCGCGGCCGGATCACCCTGCTCTACGGTGCGCGCGACACGGCTCGCAACAACGCGGTGGTGCTGCGCGAGGTCCTGGAAACGAGGCGCTGCGCCGGGAAGCGCGCGCAAAAGAAAACCGGACGATGAAAGCTGCAATCAAGCTGGCGGCTCGCACCGTCACGATCGGACCCGACAGGTCGGTGCGGGAGATCGCTTCAATAACTTGCCGACAAAGGAAAC
>Ga0247825_10000252_pt1 | contig 32806 bp, 43 predicted proteins | sample 13C_Vanillin_Day_FD_194413 | JGI IMG/M metagenome (GOLD analysis project Ga0247825, IMG submission 194413) | Soil microbial communities from agricultural site in Penn Yan, New York, United States - 13C_Vanillin_Day48 | ecosystem: Environmental > Terrestrial > Soil > Agricultural land | place... | reverse complement strand
CCCGCATCTCGAACCAGTGCCCGAGCAGCACGAAGGTGGTCAGCATCGTGGCGGCCTCGTAGAACACCTCCCCGCCGCCGGTCAGGGTCACCCCGACGCTGTAGAACCAGCCGGCCCCGACCGCGACGGCCACGAGCACCATCATGTCCAGGGTGCGCGCCCTCAGCGCCCGGTAGGCGCCGTCGAAGAAGATCCACGCCGAGTAGAACACCACCGGCAAGCTCAGCAGCAGCGTGAAGACGTCGTTGCGCAGCCCGAACGGTGCCGGGACCATGAACCCGAACATGTCGCGGCCCATCGGGGACCACAACATGATCGGGACCGACAACACCAGCGCCACCAGGAAACGGTTGCGCATGTCGCGGACCATGGCGTCCATCGACATCCCGGCATGACCGCCGCCGTGGCCCATCAACTCCTGCGGTGACCGCCCCGCCGGCGCCTGCCCGGCGGGAATGTCGTGACCGACCGGCCCCGCCGGCGTCGCAGCTTCCGGGACGGGGTGAGCGTGTCCTGCCTCGCCGCGCACGGCGGCCGGTTCGGACATCGGGTCACAGACGTGATCGGGCACCGAACGCCCGGCGCAGTGATAGCCGCAGTCGCGCACCCACTTCGACAGTTCGACCACCGACGTGAGGCCGGGATCGTAGATGACGGTGGCGGTCTGGTTGACGGCATTCGCCTCCACCGAGGTGACACCCGGTCGGCGGCGCAGGGTGGCCTCGACGGTCGCCGTCGAACTCGCCCAGTGCACCCCGCTGACCTCGAGGACGGTGGTTCTGTTCATTCGCGCTGGCACCTCTTCGTTGTGGCGGCGCCGAGGCCGACGCTCCGCTCGGTATGTCGCCTTCTTCCGGTCCGAATGCGCGGGCACCCATTACCGTCGTCCACGGCGGGAGTCAATGCCGTTGTCCCCCCATCGAAAACATCATCACCGCCATCATCCCGAGGCAGGCCAGCGCGAACACCAGGCTCCCGATTCCCACCGTTCCGCTGGCGATCAGCGCGACGGCGACAATCAGCATCGGAATGCAGCAGGCGATCATCATCCACCGATGACGACTGCCACCGGCTCCCCGTGGTTCCTCACCAACCCCACGGTCTCCGTCGTCGCCGACGTACGGTGCCCGCCCCTCCTCGTTCGTCATGATGTTCCGCCCTTCAACGAAGCCGGGACACGGCCCAGCCTCTGATACAGCGGCTGCTCCCTCGCTTCCGCCGCAACCGGTTTCGCCGTGCTCGCCGCAACCTGCCCGGTCATGTCCGAGAGTGCCCCCACCGGGTATGCCTTGGTTAGTGATTTGATGAAGATTCGATGAAGAGGGCGGGCTGTGAACCCCTTCAGCCTGGCTGACCTTGCTTTTCGCAGCCGACGAGACAAGAACCATTACCAGTACCCCCTATGGGGTATATGGTTCGTGCTCACCGGAGCGTGGTCGACGACTCGAGATCATGTTCTCGATCACCGGGCTCGGTCATGTGGGTCGTCATGTGCTCGCCGGGCGTGATCGTTACCGGATCACTCGCCCAAGCGGGGACGCACGGGGGTGGCAGGGGTGCGGTGGAACAACCACCCCGCCAGCGCACTGAGCGCGAGCAGCCACACCAACGCTCCGAGCAGTGGGCCGACCTCGTCGAACCGTGCGGTCAGCCCGCCGTCGAGCAACACCCGCATCGCCCCGTATCCCGGTAGGCCGTGTGCCCAGGTCGCAGGTTCGGGCCGCAGCATCGGACTCTGGCCGATCCCGATGTCGAGAAAGGGCACCAGAAAGGCGAGGAACACCCCACCCACGCGCCCGAAGATCGGACCCAGGCAGAAACCGAGCAACCCGTAGGTCACGGCCATGAGCAGGTTCCCGCCGCCGTAGACACCCCACTGCCGGGCATCGAACACCGTGGCGGTGATCATCAGCGACGAGACGGTGACCAGCCCCGCGGCGATCGCGATCATCGACACACGGACAGCGAGCAGGAGAGGGAAGGGGAAGCCGGCCAGGGCCAGTCGCCGGTCGCCTGCGCGCGCGTCGAGCCCGACGAACAGCCCCGCCAACGCCGCAAGCGAGGAGATCGCGATCGGGGTCATCGTCCCGGCGTGCACATCCGGCAACCAGAACACTTGCATCACTGTTCTGCCCCTCTCGACCAGGGAGAACACTCCGGACTCCTGCGCCGTCATCGCCTTGGCCAGCACGATGAACACGATCGGGACCACCACCAGCAGCACCCACAGCACCGGGTTGCGGCGGTAGTCCCGCAGACCCATCCGCAGTCCGGCAGAAAACTGACCCCACCCGGATCCAGCTGGGGGGCGGCGCCGCGACCGCCGGGACACACCGACGGTGGCGGTGATGACAGCGGTGCTGACGATCAGCGCCGCGAACATCCACACCAGTGCCCAGCCCAGGTCCCCTATCCGGCCACCGTGCCGGGACGGAATATCCACCATCCACAACGTCACGAAATGCGTCGGGAACCACCGGGTTTCGATGCGATCGGGGGAGCCGACGGCGGGGCCGAAGAAGACGTCCAGAATCCAGACGAACAAGATGAGGACGGTGCCGTTGACCGGGTTGCGCACCACCGCCCCCACCAGTGCGCCGATCGCCAGATAGATCACCGCGAACATCAGCGTGCCGGCGATCGCCCGGCCGAGGTCGCCGATGCCGGTGCGCGCGGCCAAGGCGAGCAGCGCCGCCGCCGCGACCAACGCTCCCAGGACCAGGCCGGTCCCGAGCCGGGCTGCGACCAACCGCATCGGCGCAAGGCCCGCCGACACCAGTCGCCGATCGGCCGCGCGGGCGGCGCTGATCTGGAAGAACATGGCGATACCGGCGAGGAATCCCGCCGCCCAGCCGGCGGTCGCGGTTTCCACCGCGGGCCCGCCCGCGCCGCCGAGCAGTTTCGCGGCATCGGCCATCGACCCGGCCGCAACGATCACGAACACCACCGGGACCAGCACCAGCACCAGCATGTTGACCGGGTTGCGGGCGTAGTCGACCAGGAATCGGTGGACGAGTAGCGCGACCTCGCCCGGCGCCCCCGGCGGGTGATTCTCGCCTCTCATCTCGCCGCCGCCATCCCGTTGCGCAGGTCGACGATGCGGTCGAATCGGTGCTCGTCGGTGACGAAGTGGCTGATGATCAGCACCGAGTGGCCGGTTTCCCGGCGCTGTGCCACCAGTTCCCAGAACCGCAGGTAGGTGTCCCAGTCGAATCCGGAGTACGGCTCGTCGAGCAGTAGCACCTCTGGGTCGGCGAGCATCGCCAACCCGAGGTTGAGTTTCGCGAGGGTACCGCCGGACAGCCGGTCGGCGCGGGTGTCCGCGTAGCGCTCGAAGCCGAGCGCCGCATACAGTCCCCGGCGGGACCGCCGCTCCTCGTTCGGGGTCATCCGGTAGGCGCAACCGAACAATTCGAAGTGTTCGTCGCAGGTCAACCTCTCGTAGACCACCGGCTGCTGCGGGCAGTAGCCCAGCCGCCCCGACCGGGTCACGGTGCCGGCGTCCGGCCGGTACTCTCCGACGAGGATCTTCATCAACGTCGACTTCCCCGACCCGTTCTCCCCGGTCAGCCCGACCACCTCGCCCGGCTGCAGCACGAGATCCACGCCCCGCAGTACCGGGGAATCGCGGCGGGCCGGCCACCATCCCTGCCGGAAGCTCTTCTCGATTCCTTCAGCGGTCAGCACCGCGTTCACCGGCGCCGACTCCGCGGACCCCGAACTGTTCATCTCGCTCCTCGGAACACTTGCGGGTGGTCATCTAGACGTCAGCGCCGCTGCGTCCGGCGCGTGCACAGCACCGGCGGCCGGCACCAGAAAGCGGCGGTGAGGGGTGTCGAATCAGACACCGTGACGTCGAGGTAGAGGTGTGCCACCCCTTTCGCACCGCACGACACCCACCCGAACGAGTGCCACCTGATCGGTGCACACTCTCCTCGGGTTGTGACCCGCCGATTCCTCAACTCAATACCGTGCCAGCTCCGGGCGCACTCGACCGGTCCTCTTCTTCAACGAATCTTCACAAAACCCTCACCGATTTGCGGGGGTTCGCCGCCGACACTCGGCAACGAACCGACGCATAACCGGGTCACGCCCGCGGAAGGGCTGCGGCCATGTCGGTCTCGACGATCGGCGTGGCGCTCACTGCGCAGCTTCTGCGGCGACTCGACCTCGACCCCGCGCGGCTGGTCAGCCACTGATATCCGCACCTCGACGGTCACTCACCATAGGGAGGACTTCGCATGGGACTCGGTCGGAAACTGCTGGGCGGCCCCGATGGTCATGCTGACGACGGGAGCGGAGGACTGATTCGGCGGGCGCGACTGTACGAGTTCTTTTCCGCGGTGGGATTCGGTGGTTTCCGCCGCCGGGTCTTCGACGGGCTGGTGGCACTCGCCGGGGCGCAGCCCGGCGACGAGGTGCTCGACATCGGCTGTGGCACCGGCTACTTCTCCCGCCGGGCGGCCCGCGCCGTGTTGCCGGGCGGGCGCGTGGTGGGGATCGACCCGTCGCCGCCGGTCATCGATTACGCCCGGCGCGTCGCACCACCGCACTGCACATTCCGGCTCGCGGGCGCCGAAGCCCTGCCGCTGCACGACGCGTCGATCGATCTGGTGATCTCCAGCCTGGCCGTGCACCATATTCCACCCGAGCTGAGGGCCACCGCGCTGCGGGAGGCGTTCCGGGTGCTCCGGCCGGGTGGTCGGCTGTTCATCGCGGACTTCCGGCCACCGCGCAGCCGCATCGCGAACCGCCTCGTCGGAATGCTCAGCGGGCACGCCATGCAACACAACCCGATCCACGAACTCGCCGGGCTGATCAGCGGCGCCGGATTCGAGATCACCGGAAGCGGCGACCGCCGACCGCTGCTGCACTACGTGCACGCGACCCGGCCCTGATCCCCATTGGTCTGGCCGTCACGGTGGGTGGGTCGACCGGTGGACCTGGCCGCTGACGACGTCACAGCGGGGTGAGCGCGCCGATCCGGGCGTCGATCGCCGCGTGGAAGTGGGGACAGGACGCGATGTCGTCGTGATCGCAGTCGAGCGCGCAATCGATCAGGGCGAGCGAGGCTTGTGCCTGCGCGATCCGCACCGCGAGGGCATCGCGGTGTCGCCCGAGAATGGCTTTGCGCCTCACCGGGTCGTCGGTGTCGAACATCTCCCGGATGTCGTCGAGACCGAAACCGGCCTCCTTCGCGCGCAAGATCATCGCCACCGCGTACACATCCGACTTCTCGTACCGGCGGCGCGACCCGCCTTCTCTCGCCGGGTGCAGCAACCCCACCGTTTCCCAGTGGCGCAGTACGTGGCGAGCCCGAACCGCTCGGAGACCTCACCGATGCTCCACTAGCCGACGTCCTCGCTTGACTTCATGTCAACATGAAGTCGCACGCTGGCTGTCATTTCAACCACCGACACTTCCACCGACACCGACACCGAGGCCCTGGTCGCGCTCCTCGACGTCATCGACAACTACCCTGGTGCCGCGCCGCTGCGGGCACGATCGATCGAACTTTTGGCCGCCCCGCCGGGGGTGACGGTCCTCGATAGGGGCTGCGGCGCCGGCCGCGCCGTCGCCGAGATGGCCGAGCAGGGATTCGATGGTCTCGGGATCGACCTGGACGAGCACATGCTGACCCTCGCCCGCAGCCGGTGGCCGCATTCCCGATTCGAGAAGGCGGATGCAGCCGAGCTTCCGCTCGCCGATCACTCGGTGCGGGCTACCGGGCGGAGAAGGTCTTTCACGACATCCCCGATCCCACTGCGGCGCTTACCGAGGCGCACCGGGTGCTGGCCCCGGGCGGGCGCATTGTTCTGATCGGGCAGGACTGGGACGGGTTTTTCATCGACTCCGATCACCCCGAACTCACCCGCATCATCGTCCACGCCCGTGCCGACACCGTCGCCGCGCCGCGGGCGGCCCGCCGTTACCGCAACCTCCTCCTCGACACCGGCTTCATCGACCCCCAGATCGAAGTCCACACCGGGGTGTTCACCGACCACACGCTGCTGCCGATGCTCACCGGCATCGCCCACGCCGCCTCTGCCGTCGGCGCGATCACCTCCGGGGAAGCCGAGGACTGGATCGGTGACCAGACTCGCCGCGGGCAGGCGGACCGGGGTTTCGTGGCGATTCCGCTGTTTCTCGCGCACGCCGGACGGCCTGAGCTCGCACCCCACCGGCGGTCGGGGTGCGGAGATCGCGGTCAGCGCTGCGGCCGCAGTCCGGCCAGGATGATCGCGACGAGCCGGTGCACGGCGGCGGGTGAGTCGAGTCCTTCGGCCGCGGTGACCGCGTGTAGCACGTACCAGCTCAGCTCATCGGCGGTGGCGTCGTCGCGGACCTCGCCCGTCTCCGCGGCGTCGGTGAGCAGGTCGCGGACGAACTCGTGCAAATGGTGCGGGGCGCGCGCCATCGTCACGTACCCGGTGGTGGCCGCGGCCACGCGGATCGGCGCCGATCCGGACCAGGTGCGCGGGGGCTATCAGGTGATGGCGATGCTCGCCGACGCGGTGCTGCTGCCGTTGGCGCTGGCCTCACTGGTCACCAGGTTGATCTGCTCGCTCGGCACGGCGTGGGGCTTGCTGCGCCACTACTGGGTGCTGTTCAAGCTGCTGCTGAACCTGGCCGCCACCGTGGTGTGGTGCTCTACACCCGCTCGATCGACCACGCCGCGACCGTCGCGGCGCAGCCGCGCTGGTCGCAGGCCGACCGGGATCTGCTGCGGGACCCGACCCACCTCGTGCATGCCACCGCCGTCCTGATTCGTGGTGCTCGCCGCGCTGGTGCTGGCGGTGTACAGCCGCGCGGACTGACCAGATACGGGTACCGGAGATCGCTGAAATCGGGCGGTGCCCAGTATGTCGACGTAAGTCGCGGCCGGTCGGCGGTTACTCTGCGCGGGTTTCGAGCAATGCCTTGAGGTTTCGGAGGTTGGCGGCGAAGTCCCGCCGCAGGCTCGCCGCGACCACCCGGTCACCGAGGGCGAACAGCCCCTTCTGCTCCATCCGCATGTGGCAGCTCACCCGGGTTCCCTCGGCGGTCTCCTCGGTCCGGTACGTCACCTCGAAGCGGCCTGGCCCGGACGCACCGGTGAAGGCGATCTCCGCGTTCGGCTCGTAGCGGGCGTATTCGTTTGATCAGTTCCAGCCTCCGCCCCAGAAACTTGCGGACGACAACATGTTTGGTGCCCACCCGGGTGGTCCGTCGGTGGTCCGACGGACCTGTTCGAGTCCGTTCTGCCAGCGGGGTGCGTTGGTCTGGTCGGCGACGAAGGCGAAGACCTCACCGATGGGGCGGTTGATGACGATGCTGTCCTCGACGTCGATCATCACCGACCACCGTCCCTTTCCACCGCTGCTGTGTGCGACTGCAGGAGGTCTGTCGCCGACTGTCCCCCTGACCGCGCGGGGGACGGGGAAGAGCAGTCAGATCAGTCGAGTCCGACAATGGAGGCTCCGCGTTTGGCCAGCCACTTGACGGGGTCCACGATTTCCCCGTCCGGGTCTTCGATTTCGAAGTGCAGGTGCGGGCCGGTGGAATTGCCGCGGTTGCCGACGGTGGCGATCTGCTGTCCAGCCTTGACCCGCTCTCCCACCTCGACCAGGTTGTCGTTGTTGTGCCCGTAGGTGGTGATGCTGCCGTCGTCGTGCCGGATACGGACCCACAGTCCGAACCCTTGGGCGGGGCCGGCGTCGATGACCTCGCCGTCGGCGACAGCGACGATCGGCGCGCCGAGGGTGTTGGCGATGTCGATGCCTTCGTGTCCACGTCCATCCCCCATGGTGGCGGTGACGGTGCCCGCGCTGGGTGCCACGAATTCTTTGGTCCCGGGGCGATTCCAGGTGCGTGGCTGCTGCGGGGCCGCGGTCGCGGCGTCCTCGCTCTCTTGTTCACCGGCCTCTTTCTCACCGGTCACGTCGTCGGCGGTATCGGTATCGGCGGTGTCGGTGCCGTCGTGAGTATGGGTTCCGTCCACGGCCGCGGTGTCGTCGTCGCCGGTGTCCGCCTCGGGTGAGGGGGCCGGGGTTCCGGCGGAATGGTCGGGGTCCTCGCTTTGCGGATCGGTGGCGCCCCCGGCATCACCGGTTCCGGAACCGGTGCCGGCGGTGGCGCCGTCTTTGTCCTCGTCCGGGTTCGGAGCGGTGGCCTCGGCTGGCTCCGATTCGGGTGACGCCGCAGCCTCGGCCGGCTCGGTCGTGTGGTCGAAGATCCCAGGGCCGGCGGATTCGGAGACGTCGCCGAGTTCGAGTGCGGCGAACAACCTCGGAGCTATGCCGCCGTCGACGGCGGCGAGCTCGTCGGCGCAGGCACCGAGCACATCGGAACCGGCGGACCCGGCAGCGGCAAATCCGCTCAGGCATCCGGCCAGCAGGTGCTGGGCCTCGAAGACGTCGGCGAGCGAGCCGTTGGCCTCGGCGTTTCGCAGGCTGGCGGCCGCGATGTTCGCGACGGTCTGCCAGCGGCTGGGATCGACCACCACCACGTCCGGCTGCGCCGCATCGGCGACCATGGTGACCGCATCGGCCAGCGCCGCGGCGAGCACAGTCGGCGAATCCGCATGATCGGCCCCGTGGGCGGCCGAGGCGGGCGGGGCCGCGATGACCACGAGGGCCACTGCCGTCGAGGCACCCAGCGCGAGGGTGGGCAGTCTTCTCGTGCAGGCGGTCAGCGTCGCTGTGGTGATGCCGCGCATCGCAGGTCCCTTCTGAGCAGTCACGCCGGATATTCGGCGGTGAGGCAAATACTGGACCGGCGCGACAAGTCAAGACGACACGCCGTAACGCTAATACACTTCCTTCACTTCTGTGCCGCTATTCACTTGTTTCTCACGGTTCCCATCGAGTCGGATGGGGAGGACGACGGTGGTGACGAACTCGTCCCGGATCCAGGCGACGAACACCCCCCAAGGTCCGGTGAGCAGGGCGAGCCCGATCGCCAGGGCTACAGCCAGCCGCGGTGAGCAGAGCTGCGCAGACGGCGGCGGGGACTGCTCTCCGGCGAACCGTGCGCCGCTGCGGCGTCGGTGTGGTCATGGCATCGCTGACAGCTCGGTGGATCTGGGCGGGGTCGCCGAAGGTCGCGGGCGTGGGTGATGCGCGGAATCGAGCCACCCGGGCGCAGCAGGAAACTCAGCGGCAGCACCGACGGCGCGGTGAGGGCGCCGCGGATGGCGGCGGCATCGGTGTCACCGAAGGACGGATAGTGCGCCCCCAATTCGGTGAGTAACGCAAGCGCGGCGGTGGAGCTGTCTTCGACATCGATGCCGACCACACGGATCGCGTCCGGGGTGTGTGCGTAGGCCTCGAGGACGGGGATCTCCTCCCGGCAGGGCCCACACCAGGAGGCCCATACATTGATCAAGGTCGGCTCGCCGCCCAGGGCGGCACCGAGATCGACCTCGGTGGTCGATCCGAGGTAGCTGGCGGTGATTCCTCCCAGCGCTCCGATGGCGACGGTCTCGGACACGGCCGCCGCCTTTTGCGGTCGGACACGGCTGTAGCGCTGCTGCGGCGGCGAGTCGGCCCAGTTCGACCTGGTCGCTTCCGCGGCCCGTCGCGGTGGCGACGGGTAGCCCGGCAGCGGGACCCTGCTGAGTATGTCGCGGCCAGAGGGCCACGATCAGCACACGATGACAGCCAGAAACCGGCACAAACCAGGGAATTCCGACCGGTACGGGGTCACCCATGTCGTGGTTCCGCTCCCCTTCGGATGTGTCAGTTCTCGAACCAATATACGTATTACGTACGTAGATAGTAGATAAAGTGCGTTCTGAGACGTTGCCGCAGGTGGACGCTGGACCGAGGGGCGGGATGCGGGCCGGGACGTCGTACGCTGGGACGACGAAGACGGTGGGAGGGCGCGATGCGGGTGCGCGGGTTCGGAGAACTCGAAGCGGTGGTGATGGAACGGCTGTGGGATCGAGAGGGATCGACCACGGTTCGTGAGGTGTTCGACGACATGGCCCGGGGCCGGGAGATCGCGTACACCACCGTGATGTCGACGATGGACAACCTGCACCGCAAGGGATGGCTCGAGCGTGAGCGCAGCGGCAAGGCATTCCGGTACTGGCCCACCCTGACCAGGGAGGAGCACAGTGCCCGGCTGATGCGGGAGGCCTTCCACTCCGGCGGTAGGTCCGATGTGGTCTTGACCCACTTTTTCGAGCAGTTGAGCGAGGAGGAGGCCGCCGGCCTTCGGGTTGCCTTGCAACGGATGGCTACCGACGAGGACGCCGCCCAGTGATGAGCGCGGCGGCGTGTTTCCTGCTGTTCAGCGGGCTCGTTGCCGTTCTCGGCCCCCCGGTGCTGCGGCGTCTCACCCACGATGGTCACGCCCCGCGACTGGGCGCGATCGCCTGGACGGCGGCCATCGGCAGCGTGGTGCTCTCGTGGGCGATGGCCGCACTGCTGGTGGTGGTCGACCTCCTCCGGTCTCGGACTGTGCCCGGCGGGTCGATGCTCGGTGTGTGCCTGGCCCGGCTGCAGGAAACGCTCGGGGTGCCGACACCACGTACGAGATGGCCGGAGTCGCCGCGGCCGCGGCGGCGGTGTCGGCCACCGCGTGGATCAGTTGCCGACTCGCGGTCGGACTGGTGCGGCTGCGGCGGCGAACCCACGGACACGCCCGCCGGGCCCGTCTCATCGGCCGCCGGGTGCGCGGCATCGATGCCGTGGTCATCGACAATCCCGAGCGCGCCGCCTACTGCGCCGCCGGTCGCCCGCACGCCGTGGTGATCACCACCGCCGCCCTCGCTGCCCTCGATGACCGGCAGATCCAGGCCGTCCTCGCCCGCGAACGTGCCCATTCGGCCGGACACCACGCGCCGACACTCGCCGTCCTGCGGGTGCTGGCCACCTCCCTGCCCGGCATCATCCTGTTCACCGCCGGCGCGGTGCAGGTGGCTCGCCTGCTGGAGATGTGCGCGGACGACCGTGCCGCCCGTGCGCACGGCTCGCGAACCCTGCTCTCGGGGCTGCTCGCGTTGAGCGCTCCGGCCCAGGTCCCCGACGGCGCCCTCGGCGCCGGAAACATCGCCCTTCTGGACCGGGCCGGACGACTGGCGTCCCCGCCGCCACGGTCCGCCACGGTCCGCGAAGGTGCGGGTGCGGGTGTTGTCGGCGGCCGTGGCTGCCGTGCTGACCGCCGCCCCGCTCGCGCTGTCCGTGCTCGAGGTGACCGGAACGATGTGGTGCCTGCCGATGGCCTGGTGACCTGCGGGAATCGACACCGCATACCCACGCACCCCCCGGTTATCTGGACCAACGCCCAGGTCACGGCTGCTACAGTCGGGAAATTGTGACGGCCCTTGCGATACGCCCCCCGCGTATGCGGACGGTCATTGCAGTCGCCGCTGCCCTGTATTTACTCGCGCACACGATCGCCCAGTGCGGCATCTTCCTCGCCCACGATCACCGGGGCGACGACGTGCACGCCCACGTCACCCCGTCGACCTCGCTGCCGGCCGAGGAATCGGCTCCCGGGCACCCGCACATCGACGACGGATCGACCCACCTGTCGCATGAGGCGCACACCGTCGTCGCCATGCCCCGATCCGACAATCCGCTCCGCCCGCTGACCGTCGCCGCGGTCGTCGCGATGGCCCTGGCTGTGGTGCTGGTGCTGATGTCGGCGCCGCGCACGCCGCGGGCCCCGCCGGATCTTCCCATTCCCATCCGGCACGGCCGGACCGTCTTGAACGAACTCTGTATCAACAGGTGCTGATCGGCAGCCCGCAGGCCATCTGAGGACTTCTCCTCATGGCCCAGCTCATGCTGCCCATCACTCGCCTACTGCCGTCGTTGCAGTCAGATACAGGGATTTACTCATCATGAACAGTGCTGTTCCCTCCACACTCGTTCCACCGCCCTCCGCCGCCCACCTGCTCACCACCGCCCACCGTTGCCCGCAGCCGAGCACCATGGTCGGCAACACCCCCGTTCTGTGGATCGGGGAACCGTTCGCTGACACCGGCCGGGGCTTCTGGGCCAAACTCGAAGGCTCCAACCCCGGCGGGATGAAGGACCGCCCGGCCCTGCACATGGTCGAGAAAGCCAAGGCGCGCGGCGACCTCGCGCCCGGGGCGATGATCATCGAATCCACCAGCGGAACCCTCGGGTTGGGTCTGGCCCTGGCGGGGATCACCCATCACCATCCCGTCACCCTGGTCACCGACCCCGGCCTGGAGCCGATCGTGCACAACATGCTCGCCGCCTACGGCGCCCACGTCGAGTTGGTCACCACACCGCATCCCACCGGGGGCTGGCAGCAGGCCCGGCGGGAGAAGGTTCGCGAACTCCTGGGCGCCCATCCGGGGTCGTGGTGCCCGGATCAGTACACCAACCCGGACAACGTCGACGCGTACGAGTCACTCGCCCTCGAACTGATCGCCCAGCTCGGCCGCGTCGACACCCTGGTCTGCTCGGTGGGCACCGGCGGACACTCCGCCGGCGTCGCCCGCGTGCTGCGCCGGTTCTGCCCCGACCTGAAACTGGTCGGCGTCGACACCGTCGGATCGACCATCTTCGGGCAACCGGCCAGTACCCGGCTCATGCGTGGGCTGGGCTCGAGCATCTATCCCGACAACATCGACTACCCCGCCTTCGACGAGGTGCACTGGGTGGCCCCGCACGAAGCGGTCTGGTCCTGCCGGACCCTGGCGGCCACGCACCACGCCAGCGGCGGCTGGAGCGTCGGTGCCGTCGCCCTGACGGCGGGCTGGATCGCCCGCACCAGCCCGCCGGAGACCCGGGTCGCGGCCATCTTCCCGGACGGCCCGCAGCGCTACTTCGACACCATCTACAACGACGACTACTGCGCCGAGCACGACCTGCTCGACGCCAACCCGCCCACCGAACCGGCGACCATCGACCACCCGACCGACCACGTCGCCTCGTCCTGGACCCGGTGCGCCACCGTAATCGACCCCACCGAGAGCGCTTCATGAAGAACCTTCTGACCCAGTTCCGCAGCTTCGACCGACCCAGCCAGGTGCTGATGGTCAACCAGTTCTCCATCAACGTCGGCTTCTACATGCTGATGCCGTATCTGGCCGGATACCTGGCCGGCCCCCTGGGGTTGGCGGCGTGGGCGGTCGGGCTGGTGCTGGGCATGCGGAACTTCTCTCAGCAGGGGATGTTCCTCCTCGGCGGCACCCTCGCCGACCGCCTCGGCTACAAACCGCTCATCGTCGCCGGCTGCCTGCTGCGGGTCGCCGGTTTCGTCCTGCTCGCGGCCGTGGAATCACTGCCGGCGATCCTGCTCGCGTCGGTCGCCACCGGGTTCGCCGGTGCACTGTTCAACCCGGCCGTGCGGGCCTATCTGGCCGCCGACGCCGGGCCCAGGCGAGTCGAGGCGTTCGCCACCTTCAACGTCTTCTATCAAGCCGGCATTCTGCTCGGCCCCCTGGTCGGGCTCGCCCTGACCACCCTCGATTTCCGGGTCACCTCGCTGGCGGCGGCCGCGGTCTTCGCTGTGCTGACGATCGTGCAGATCTGGGCGCTGCCCGCGCATCGGGCCGAGACGGCCGCGGCCAAGACCTCGGTGCTCGAGGACTGGCGTGTAGTGGTGGCCAACCGGCCCTTCGTGCTGTTCGGAGTGGCGATGATCGGGTCCTATGTGCTCTCGTTCCAGATCTATCTGGCGCTGCCCCTGCAGGCGGCGGTGGTGGTCGGTGACGACCGCTCCGACACCGCGCTGGTGACCTCGCTGTTCGTGGTGTCGGGGGTGGTGGCGATCGCCGGACAGCTGCGGATCACCTCCTGGTTCTCTCGCCGGTGGGGTTCAGGGCGGTCCCTGGTCGTCGGGATGGCGGTCATGGCGGCGGCGTTCCTGCCGCTGATCGCGGTGCCGAGTCCGGCCGCGCTGGGCGGGTGGACCGCCGCCGGTGCCCTGGTGCTGACCGCGGCGCTGTTGGCGGTCGGTACCGCCGCGGTGTTTCCGTTCGAGATGGACACCGTTGTCGCCCTGTCCGGTGGCAGGCTGGTCGCCACCCACTACGGCTTCTACAACACGGTCGTCGGGACCGGCATTCTGCTCGGCAACCTGGGCACCGGCGCCGTCTTCGGGATCCTGCGCGACGCTGATCTGGGTGCGCTGATCTGGGTGGCGCTGACCGTCGTCGGGGCGGTGTGTGTGGGTGCCCTGTATCTGCTCGACCGGTCCGACCGGCTCTCCCCACCCCCTGCCGAGAAGGCGGTACCCGAGGACGACGAGGTACCGGCCGCCGGCTAGGTCCCGGTCAACGTGCTGGTCAGGTGCCCACCCCACCCCATCTACTATGTAACTACGTAGATTGGGTGGGGTTCTCGGGGCGTACCCACTGGGCCGTGATCGGCGCCCGAAAGAGGAGTTGCGGATGATCGAGCAGTTTCCCAGGCGGCGCCCGCCTGTCGCGCCGGAACTTTCTGGCGCTGGCCGGTCTGGGGGCGGCCGCGACGGTGACCGCGTGCAGCAGCGGCGGCACCGCACCGGCGACCACGTACGTCGGCCCCGACTCGACGGCCGTGAAGGCGGCGGAGCAGGTCCGCCGAACCAACATCGGGACCGGGAACACGGTCACGGCGTCGCTGAAAGCCGGCCTTACCCGGATCGATCTGGGCGGTGTCCAGGTCGATACCTGGGCCTACAACGACCGGATTCCCGGCCGGGAAATCCGGCTGCGCCGTGGGGATCTGCTCCGCGCCGAACTGAGCAACGAACTCCCGGCCGAGTCGACCATCCACTGGCACGGCGTCGCGCTGCGCAACGACATGGACGGGGTGCCCGGGCTGACCCAGTCCGCCATCGCCCCCCACAGCCCGTTCACCTACGAATTCCTCGCCCCCGACGCCGGTACCCACTGGCTCCACCCCCATGTCGGGATGCAGTTCGACCGGGGCCTCTACGCCCCGGTCATCGTCGAAGATCCCGCCGAGGGCACCGATTACGACCTCGAGGCCGTCCTGGTCCTCGACGACTGGCTCGACGGGGTGGCCGGCGGCAGCCCGGACCAGCAACTCGATACCCTGCGCCGCAGCGGGATGCCGATGATGAGCGGCATGGAAGGCCACGGCGGCATGTCCGGAATGGACATGGCGGCCCAGACCGACCCGGCGAATCCGCTCGGTGCCGACACCGGCGACGTGCAATACCCCTACTACCTGATCAACGGCACCCTCGGCGCCGACCCGTTCACGGTGCGCGCCCGCCCCGGTCAACGCGTGCGATTGCGAATCATCAATGCCGGGGCGGACACCGCGTTCCGCCTCGCCGTCGGCGGCCATCAGCTGACCGTCACCCACAGCGACGGATACCCGGTGCAGCCGGTCACCGGATCCTCGCTGCTGATCGGCATGGGTGAGCGCTTCGACGCGATGGTCACCCTCGGCGACGGCGTCTTCCCCCTCGTCGCCTCCGCCGAGGGCAAGCAGGGCCAGGGGTTCGCCGTGATCCGCACCGGAGCCGGTGAACGACCCGATCCGGCCATCCGGCCATCCGAGCTCGACGCACCCCCGATCACCGGCCTGGCGCTACGCGCCCGCGAGGATGTCCGGCTCGACCGCCGGGCCCCGGACCGGGTGCACGAGCTGATGCTGGGCATGGACATGTCCGGGTACCGGTGGACGATCAACGGCGCCACCTACGACGAGCACACCCCGCTCGAGATCTCCCAGGGCCAGCGGGTGCGGCTGCGGTTTATCAACCAGACCATGATGTTTCACCCCATGCACCTGCACGGGCACACCTTCCAGGTCGTCGACGGCCAGGGCACCGGCCCCCGCAAGGACACCACGTTGGTGCTGCCGAACCAGACCGTCAAGGTGGACCTCGACGCGAACAACCCAGGCCAGTGGCTGGTGCACTGCCACAACCTGTATCACGGTGAGGCCGGGATGATGACCACCCTGTCCTACACCGAATAACCTCCGCCGCAACGCTCTCCACCCCAGTACCCCGGGGCGGCACGCTTCGATGCGAACGCCCCTGTACTCATCCCGCCGAGCACAGAACGAGACCCCCTATGCCTATCAATCGGATCGCCCGCACCCTGCTGCCCACCGGCATCGCCGCCCTGCTCGTCCTTGCCGGCTGCTCCTCGCAAACCGACGAGTCCACCACACCCGACGCCGCCGTTCCGGCGGTGGAGTTGCGTTCCGAACTGACTCATCTGCACGGACTGCACGTGGGCGCGGACGGCACCGTGCTGGCCGGCACCCACACCGGCATCTTCACCATCGACCCCTCCGGTGCGACGTCCCGCGTGGGCGCCTCCGACGACGACTTCATGGGCCTGACCGGCGTACCGAACACTGACATCGTCTTCGCCTCCGGACACCCCAGCGCTTCCAGTTTCGCCGCGAACCCGCTGGGGCTGCGCAGCAGCACCGACGGCGGCACGAGCTGGATGGACCGCTCCTTGGCGGGACAGGTCGATTTTCATGCCCTCGCCACGGACGGACGCGTCCTCGTGGGCTTCGACGGCACCGACGGGCTGCTCGTCTCCACCGACAGCGGCACCACCTGGGCACCGGGCGCGAGGCTGGTCGCCCCCGCGCTGGCGATCACCAACTCCGGGGTGTGGGCGGTGACACCGGCGGGTCTGGAACACAGCACCACCGGCGCCCGCACGTTCTCGCCCGTGCCGGGCGCCCCCCGCCTGCTGATGATCGCCGGCGCCGGCGATGCCCTGTGGGGAATCGACGAGGACGGGTACGCCTGGCGCAGCAGAGACGGGCAGGACTGGCAGAAACGCTCCCGGGTCGGCACCGTCGACGCGCTGACCGCAGCCGACTACGACACCGCCTACGCCGCCACCCCCCAGGCGCTCTACACCCTGAACTGACGGCCATGCCCACCCTCGCCCGCCCGCCGATCCGTAACACTGCGATGGATGAGCCGTCGGGCGTTGCCCCGATCGTCTCGGGTCACGCCTCGAGCGAACAGATTATGCTGGGCGTCGGTCCCCCGCGACACGCGCCTTCAGATCTTCGCACCGCCACCGGATCAGTAACATCATGGCTGTGAAAGCGCTGGGTACACCGACGATGCAGCACCTGCTGCGGGTGGCCGCTGTCGTGGCGGTGCTGTTCGGTGTCCTCCTCATGCATTCCTCTCCCCTGCTCGACCACTCCGGCGGGCACCCCACCTCATCGGGGCATGATTCCGGTGCGCACACGCACTCCCACGACGCGGCCGCGGCGCCGATGGCGCTCGACGATTTTCCCGTCGCACTGGCCGGGACGGGCTGTGAAGGCAAGGACTGCGGTGACCATACGGGCCTGCATCTGTGCATGGCCGTGATGACGATCGCCGCGGCGCTGGTCCTGGCCCGGTGGTACGCGACGGCCACCACCGGCGAGGCCGCGGTACACAGCCTGCGACTCCCGCTGCATATCCAGGCCGGCCGGGCGCCGCCGTGGACCACTCCGACCCTCGCGCAATTGTCGGTGTTGCGGGTGTGACAGGTGACCCACTTGAAGTGGGTCACCCTCGCGGGCGTGTGTTTTTCACGCCTGCTTCACCTTTCACCGACCTTTCGAGGAGTCCTATCCATGTGGTCTTTGCGTTCCCCCCGTGCCAAGTTCGTCCTGTCCGCCGCGGCCGTGTCCGGAGTTCTGGTCCTCGCCGGCTGTAGCGACAACAGCGGCGGCGGACACGACATGAGCCAGATGTCGAACAACACCTCGGGCACCACGTCGAGCAGCTCCACCACCGCAGCGGCGGAGACGACCGCCTTCAACAACGCCGACGTGATGTTTCTGCAGATGATGTACCCCCACCACGCGCAGGCCGTCGAGATGGCGAACATGGCCCTGGGCCGCACCACCAATCCACAGGTACTCGACCTGGCCAAAAACATTGCGGCAGCCCAGGGTCCGGAAATGGACCAGATGACCGCGTTGCTCGCACAGCGGGGCATGGCCGTCCCCTCGACCGACGCCGGCAGCGGCATGAGCGGGATGAACCACGGCGGAACGAGCGGCATGGCCGACGGCGGAGGCATGAGCGGGATGATGACACCGGAGCAGATGAGCGGCCTGGCCGGCAAGAGCGGCGCCGACTTCGACACCGCCTGGCTGAACATGATGATCGCACACCACACCGGTGCCATCGAGATGGCTCAGACCGAGCTGGCGGACGGAGAGAACGCCGACGCCAAGCAGATGGCCACCGCCATCGTCGGCGCTCAGCAGGCGGAGATCACCACCATGACGGCACTGCTGCAACAGAACTAGTCCGATGAGGGTGGGGCCGCATCCTCTCGCGGTCCCACCCTCCTCCATCGCCGCCACGGACATGGCGTGCACCCCACTTCTTCTCGGCCACCAGCTTCGCTGTCGCCTCGTCGGTATGGAGGAACTCATGCACACACACCCACCCCGCCGGACTCCGGTTCTGATCGCCCTGGCGATCCTGCTCGTGCTTCTGGCCGCCTGCGCCCCGTCCGGCACTGGATCCTCACCGGGCGGCGACGCGAACCCTTCCGCACCCGCCGTCCCCACGATCACCGTGACCCCCGCCGATGGGACCGACACGGTCAACCCCGCAGAGCCGGTGTCGGTCGAAACCACCGGTGGCACCCTCGAAACGGTCGCCATGACCAACAACGAGGGCAAGGTCATCGCCGGCATCTTCACCCCCGACCGCATCACCTGGAAACCCGGTGCCGCACTGGGCTACGGCAAGACGTACACCATCGCCGCCGCCGCGGTCCACGATGACGGCACCCGCACCGAGCGAACCAGCACCTTCTCCACCGTGCAACCGGGCAACCTCACCAAACCCACCTTCGTCACCTCCGGCGGCAACCTGCTCACCGACGGCGGCACCTTCGGCATCGGGATTGTCGTCGTCACCCATTTCGACGAGCCGATCACCGACCGCGCCGCCGCCGAGAAGACCCTGACTGTAGAAACTTCGCCGCCGGTCGCCGGATCCTGGTACTGGGCGGACGATCAGAACGTGCACTGGCGGCCCCAGAACTACTACACACCCGGCACGACAGTGACCGCCCGCGCGAACGTCTACGGCGTCAATCTCGGCGGCGGACTGTTCGGCCAGGAGGACGCAGCCACGTCGTTCACCATCGGCGACGCCCACATCTCTATCGCCGACGACACCACCAAACACGTCACGGTCACCAACAACGGTGAAGTCGTGCGCACCATGCCCACCTCGATGGGCACGGGAGGCAGCGAAACCATCAACGGGCAGACCCTGACGTTCTGGACCCAGCGCGGCATCTACACCGTCCTCGACAAGGCCAACCCCGTGATCATGGATTCCTCGACCTACGGACTCCCGGTCAATTCCCGCCTGGGATACAAGGAAACGATCAACTACGCCACCCGCATCAGCAACGACGGCATCTACCTTCACGAACTCGCCGACACCATCTGGGCACAGGGAAACACCAACGTTTCCCACGGGTGCCTGAACCTCAGCCCCGACAACGCCCGCTGGTTCTACGACTTCTCCGTCCCCGGAGACATCGTCGAGGTCCGCAACACCGGCGGGGAGCCGCTCGCGCAGTGGCAGAACGGGGACTGGAGCGTGCCGTGGGACCAGTGGCTGGCCGGAAGCGCGCTGGCGTGACCACTCCGAGGTGGCACCCGCGGACCTACACCGCCTACGCCGACGCGGTGGCCGGCTCGGACGGTGAGCACTCGCGGCGTGAGGGTGACCGCCCGAGCGCCCCCGTCGACGACACACCCCCCGGACCCCCACGTCGTGGGCCCCGGCGAGTGCCGCTGATCCTGCGCGACCGCCGAGTCCTCGCCACCGTGGCCGTGCTGGCCGTGCTGGCTGTGGCCGCCGCCCTCGTCCCCCGCCCGTCGATCTCCCAGGTGCGGGAGTGGGGGGAGTCGATGGGCCCGGGGTTCGTACTCGTATTCTTCCTCGCCCAGGCGGTGTTGACGATCGCCCCGGTGCCGCGAACGGTGTTCACCCTCAGCGCCGGACTGTTGTTCGGTCCCGCCGCCGGGGTCGTCGTCGCGATCGCCGCCACGACGGTCAGTGCCGTGCTGGCGTTGCTGTTGGTGCGGGCGCTCGGCCGCGCGGCGGTGCAGGCCCGGCTGACGCACCCCGCTGTCCAGGCCATCGATGCCCGCCTCGCGCGGCGGGGGTGGCTGGCGGTCGGGTCCCTGCGCCTGATCGCACCGGCACCGTTTGCACTGGTGAACTATTGCGCCGGGCTCTCAGCGGTGCGCCTGCTGCCGTACATCGTGGCGACTGTGGTGGGAATCCTGCCGGGCACCATCGGGGTGGTGCTGCTCGGCGACGCGTTGACCGGGCAGATGAACCCGGCACTGATGATGGTGACGATGATCTGCATCGCAGTGGGAGTGGTGGGATTGCTCCTCGAAACCCGCCTGCCGTCAGCGCGAACCTGCGCTTCACTTTCGGTCAGTAGTCGCCCCGATCAAGGATCGTGACATGACCCACCACTTCGCCGACCTCAAACACAATGTCTTCGCTCGCCACTCCAACCCGTGGAGTGCCTGGACTCGCTGGCTGAGCACCCCGCTTGTGCTCGTTCCTCTGTGGACACGCCGGTGGAGCCACGCCGCGATCGTCGGTGCCTGGATGGCCGGCCAACCCCGTGATTTTCCCGAAACCGGCGGACGAGCACGCCTGGTCCACCCGGGCGGTGCTCGGCGAAGAACTCTGGATCACCGAACGGCCCCGCGACACCGCGATGGCGGTAAACGCGGCGGCCACGCTGGCTGGCATCACCGCACTGATCGCCGCCCGGCGACGCCGCGCCGCACCGGCGGCCGCTGCCACCGTGGTCATGATGGCGCTGCTGCTGGTCTATTGGCGGCTCATGGCCGGCTACTACAGCCGACACCGGGGCGCCAACACCGGCTGAGCGCCGAGTACGAGTCGGCTTCCGGTCGCCGTATCCGAGGTGGACGATCCGGCCGAGTCCTGAATGGCATTGGACGCCTGGCAGGTGTCTCCGCCGTTCTGGTGCACGGTCGCTACGACGTCTCGGGACCGTTGGACACGGCGTGGAACCTTGCGCGTGCCTGGCCGGATGCCCAGCTCGTCGTGCTCGACGACGCCGGCCACGGTGGAGCGGGGTTCGGCGCCGCACTGGTGACTGCCTTGGCCTCCTTCAGCAGCCAGACCTGAGCTTGTCGTATGAGGATCCCTTACATACACGGTCTGTGATCCGGGACGGGTATCACAATCGCCTCGAAACACAGCGCCACGAGATCCTCGGATCGGCCCGAAGCCCGGGCCGATACGAGGTTGGGTACTCAGCGCCTGGTCTCGTATCTGGTCAGGACCACGCCGTCAGGGAACGTCCCGGTCTCCACCAGGGTCAGGTTCACCCAGTTGTCCAGGGCCGCAAAGAACGGCGTGCCGCCACCTACCAGGACCGGATGGGTGACGATCGCGTACTCGTCGATCAGCCCATCCCGCATGGCCACTGCGGCGAGTGTGGCGCCGCCGATATCCATGGGGCCGCCGTCCTCGGCCTTGAGCCGGGTGATCTCGGTGACCGCGTCGCCGGTGACCAGGCGGGTGTTCCAGTCGACCGTGCTGGTCGTCGAGGAGAACACCACCTTCGGCATGTCCCGCCAGCGGCGGGCGAACTCGATCTCCGCCGGTGTGGCACCCGGCTGCTGATGGGCGGTCGGCCAGTGGGAGCTCATCGTCTCCCACAGTTTGCGCCCGTACAGCGCCGTGCCTGTCGCCCTCACCCGGTCGGACCACCACTGGAACAGCTCGTCGCTCGGTACACTCCAGCCGAGGTCGTCGCCGGGCGCGGCGATGTAACCGTCCAGGCTCACGTTCATGGCGAAGGTCAGTTTCCGCATGGTGTCAGCCTCCCGTGAGTCGGTACTCGGTGTACAGACCAGCAGGGCGCGGAAAAACATCGGTCAGGCCACACCGAGGGCCGGTTCACCACCACGCCAAACGGATGTGCGTACGGAAGGGAACCCGCACCGGCACGTCCCGAAAGCCGGCCGTTGACCGGAACTCGCTGACCAGCGCCGTTCCGGTAGCCCCGTCCGGTGATGTTTTTGCTTGCGGGGGGCGTCAATCGGATACCCCGAACGATCTGGATCACGCCGAAGTGGGCGAGTCTCACCACGATGAAATCAGCGTGAGCGGCACCGGAAGGGCGAACAACCATCCCACCAGCAGTACGGGTTTGCGCCCGTATCGGTCGGAGAAGGTCCCGGCGAAGTAGTTGGCGACCGCCTTGGTGGTCCCGAAGGCCGCCACGTAGGTGAAGATGAATGTGTAATCGCTCAGCCCGAATTCGCTCTCCGCCAGCAGCGGCAGCACGGTCTGTTGCTGATCGACCATGCCGCCCACCAGGGCGTTGACCGCCACCAGCAGGGTGAACTGAGCGGCGTTGCCCGCAGCCCAGCACCGGAGGTCGGGGCGTGGCCATGGGGCTCACACCCCGACCTCCGGGTCGGGGCCGACTGCTCGGGTCGGTTCCGGTACCTGCACCGTCTCCATGTTTGCGACCGAGGTCAGCGACGGAAGAGCGAAAGCACGCTTAGATGCTCTGCGCGGGCCGGAATGGTGTCCTGACCGCAGGTGCAGCGATCGGCGGCGGGTACGGAGCGCATGACCGCGTCGACATGCTGTCCGCATCCACCCCACCCGGTCTTTCCGCAGTTGGGGCAGGCGACGGGGTAACACATGGGAATCCTCCTCGATGAGAGTTCGCTGCGGACCCGACGAACGGGGTCAGGAGCGGGAGGCTGCGCGTTGTTCGGCAACCTTGTTGTGGATCTCGGCCATGTCGAGGGCTTCGATCCGGGTGATCAGGTCCTCGAGAGCCGGTGCCGGCAACGCGCCGGGCTGCGAATAGACGAGCACGCCCTCTCGGAAGGCCATGATCGTCGGAATCGAGCGGATGTTCGCCATGGCGGCGAGCTGCTGCTCGGCTTGCGTGTTGACCTTGGCATGCACGATCTCGGGGTGCGCCTGTGACGACTTCTCGAAGACCGGGGCGAAGGCGCGGCACGGGCCGCACCACGATGCCCAGAAGTCGACGAGCACGATGTCGTTGCCGACGATGGTGGATTCGAAGTCCGCCATAGTGAGGTTCTTCGTCGTCATTGCTTCCGTTCCTTTCTCGAGGCCGGAACGATCAGGCGGGGACGTGAGCTTCGGCCCACGCGTTGTAGCCGCCGAGCAGATCCGTAACGTTCTCGAAGCCCTGGGCCCGCAGCAGCGACGCCGCCACGCTCGAACGCCATCCACCGGCACAGTGCACCACGATCGGCTTGCCGGCAGGAACCTGGTCCAGACGGGCCCGCAACTGCGCCAACGGGATCGGAACCGCGCCGGGGATGGTTCCGAATTCGCGCTCACCGGGGTTGCGGATGTCGACGAGGGTGACCGCGTCGGCGGCGAGCAACCGGTCGAGCTCTTCGACCGTCGTCCTGGGTGCGGTCTCGATCAGATCGGCAAGCTCCGCAGGGAAGGCCCCGTCCCGGTCGACGTTCAGATAACCTGCTGCACCGTCGGATCCGATTCGGGCCAGGCGCACCGCGGCGTCCTGCTCTTCGCCGGGATAGGTGATCAGCACGATCTTCTCGCCGACCTCGGCGACCATGCCGCCGGTTTCGGCGAAACGCCCGTCGAACCCGACATTGACCGAACCGCGCAGATGCCCGGCGGCGAAATCGTCGACACTTCGCGCATCGAGAACACGCGTACCGGCGGCCAGCTCGGCCTTCAGCTGCTCCGGGCTCAGCTCGGGAATCGAGTGGTCCTGCACCAGAAGCGGGTGCATCCGCTTGTTCATCGCGGCGTCGACCGAGAAGTACGACGGTGCGGCCGGCTGCCCTTCGGTGACCAGGTCGACGAAGTCGTCCTCGCTCATCGGCTGCACGGACGGGTTGGTGGCGCGCTGCTCCCCGATGGTCGAGGTGAGTTCCGTCGACAGGTTCTTCCCGCACGACGAACCGGCACCGTGAGCAGGCATGACGACGACCTCGTCGGGCAGCGTCAGCAGCTTCTCGTGCACGGTGTGATACATCGCCCGCGCCAGATCGCCGGTCGAGCCGTCGCCGAGATTGACCAGGTCCGGACGGCCGACGTCGCCGATGAACAGCGAGTCGCCGGTGAGCACTGCGGCCGGGACGGCGCCGGGATGTTCGCGCACCAGCACCGAGATCGACTCCCAGGTGTGGCCCGGGGTGGACAGGATCTCGAGTTCGACCTCGCCCAGGGACAGCTTCTCGCCGTCGCTCAGCCGGCGGATCGGGTAGTCGGTCTCGGCGGCTTCACCGAATCCGATCCACGCACCCGTGGCGTCGACCAGCTCGAGGTGGCCGGAGACGAAGTCTGCGTGGAAGTGGGTGTTGATCACCCCTTCGATGGTCAGTCCGTACTTCTCTGCGTCGGAGAGGTATTCGGTGATGTCGCGGCGGGGGTCGACCACGATCGCCCGGCCGGTGCCGGGGTCGCCGATGAGGTAGGACGCGTGGGAGAGGCACTCGATGTAGTACTGCTCGAGAATCATGGATTCCTCCGTTGCTGGGATCCGGGTGGTGTTCCGGGGATGTAGACATCGTGGCATATACCCCCTAGGGTATGTCAAGTACCCCCAGGGGTATATGCGAATCGGCAGTTCTCCGGTGCGGGAGCGAGCGAGGAGTTATCGATGGAACACGCCGAAGCCGACGCCGCGACGCTACGACGTCTGCGTCGAGCACAAGGCCAGCTCACCGCGGTGATCACGATGCTCGGCACCGGCCGCGAGCTCCGCGAGGTCGTCATCCAGCTCGCAGCGGCATCCCACGCGCTCCATCGCGCCAGCTTCAAGATCATCTCGGATCAGCTCCGCCGATGCGTCCTCGACGAGCAGGACGCCGCCTGCGTCGACCGCCTCACCGAGGAAAAACTCGAGGAGTTGTTCCTCGGCCTCGCCTGAACTCGAACAACAGCACTCCTTGCATATACCCCCAGGGGTATATGTACGATATAGAAGATACCCCCGGGGGCACCTTCGTAAAGCCTCCCCCGATTTCCCCAATCGAAAGGCCACTCATGACCGAGTCCCCCGCTGTCACCGTCGATCCGAATTCCCTGCACGAGTCGATCGATTCCGGCAAGAACGTGCGCATCATCGACGTCCGGACTCCGGGCCAATTCGAGACCGTGCACATCCGCGGCGCCTACAACGTCCCCCTGGACCTGCTGCGCGAGCACCGCGACGAGTTCTGCGCCCATTTCGACGAGAACGTCGTGCTGGTGTGCCGCTCCGGACAGCGCGCCGGCCAGGCCGAACAGACCTTGCGCGAAGCAGGATTGTTCAATCTTCACATCCTCGACGGCGGCATGCTCGCCTGGGAAGCCGCCAGCCTTCCCGTCAACCGCGGTGCCGAACGCTGGGATCTCGATCGCCAGGTCCGGCTCGTCGCCGGCTCGCTCGTGCTGAGTTCGGTTCTCGGCAGCATCGCCGTACCGAAGCTCAAGTGGCTTGCCGCCGGAATCGGCGGCGGGCTGACTCTCGCCGCACTGTCCAACACCTGCGCGATGGGCATGCTGCTGTCCAAGCTGCCCTACAACCGTGGCGCCTCCTGCGACGCCCAGAGCATCGTCGCACAGCTGGTCGAGTCGAAGACCGAACGCGCCGAGAGGAACTGATCATGATCGCGTTGACCGTAGCGCTGGCAGTCCTGGTCGGTGTCACCCTCGGACTGCTCGGTGGCGGGGGCTCGATCCTCACCGTCCCGTTGCTGGCCTATGTCGCAGGAATGGACGCCAAAGAGGCGATCGCCACCTCGCTGCTGGTCGTGGGTGTCACCAGCGCGGTTGGCGCGATCTCCCACGCACGCGCCGGCCGCGTGCAGTGGCGTACCGGAATCCTGTTCGGTCTGGCCGGAATGGTCGGTGCCTACGGCGGTGGTCTGCTCTCGCGCTTCATCCCGGGCACCGTTCTGCTGCTCGGCTTCGCCGTGATGATGATCGCCACGGCGATCGCCATGCTCCGCGGCCGCAAAAACAAGGCCACACTGGGCGAGGGCAATCCTTCGATGTCGGTCGGAAAGATCCTGCTCGACGGCGTGATCGTCGGCCTGGTCACCGGTCTCGTCGGTGCCGGCGGGGGCTTCCTCGTCGTGCCGGCCTTGGCACTGCTCGGCGGGCTGCCCATGCCGGTCGCCGTCGGCACGTCGCTGATCGTGATCGCCATGAAGTCCTTCGCCGGCCTCGGCGGTTACCTGTCCACCGTGCAGATCGATTGGCGCCTGGCGGCGATGGTCACCGGCGCTGCCGTCGTCGGCAGCCTCATCGGCGGTCGCCTGACCTCGCTTGTCGATCCGGACACCCTGCGCAAGAGCTTCGGTTGGTTCGTGCTGATCATGTCCTCGGTCATCCTCGCGCAGGAGATCCACCCGGGCGTCGGAATCGCCGCAGCAGCACTCACGGTGATTGCCGCCGGCACCACATATGCCTGCAGCCGCAGGGAGCACTGCCCCCTACAACGACTCGGAGGGCGCCCTCGCGCCTCCGTGGCGGCGGGGTGAACGGAAGCGATCTCTCTACCCTCAGGGCGCCGCGAGTCGCCCTCTTCGACAGACCTGAACCGAGGAGTTCACCATGCACGAAGTCGACACTGCCGCTCTCATCCACGCCTGGGAATCCGGAGCTCCGGTGCTGGACGTCCGCGAAGACTACGAGTACATCCAGGGCCATGTTCCCGGCGCCCAGTTGATCCCCCTCGCGGAGCTGCCCGCACGTGTGGGAGAGGTGCCGCCCGCAGACGCCGTCTACGTCATCTGCGCATCCGGAAACCGGAGCAAACGCGGTGCCGAGATCCTCGAATCCGCCGGGCGACCTGCAGTGTCCGTCGCCGGGGGGACCAGGGCATGGCTGTCCGCGGGCCAAGCCGTCCGACGCGGACCTACCGCCTGAGAACCGGGCCCGAACCGCAGTTTTGCCGTCGGGCGGCGGGCCATAGATCTGCCCGGTCCCGGGATGCTTCCGGCCGACCCCTCAGTCCGTTCTTCGGTGTTCTTCGCGGTCGCGGTCCGCGTAATGCGGGCACCGATGCCGCCGTCGAAGTGGAACCGATGTGCCCCGAGGCAGGGTCGACCGTGCCCGGCCGGGGTACCGCTGACGAAGGATTCGACAGAAAGGATCGAGATGACAGTGGCGCTCGCACTCGGCTTCGGTGCCGTCATCGGCGTGCTGCTGGGCCTACTCGGCGGCGGCGGATCGATCCTCGCGGTCCCGGCGCTGGTCTTCGGCCTGGGCCTGAACATGGAGCAAGCCATCCCGATCTCGCTGATCGTCGTCGGCGTGGCCTCGGCGGTAGGCGCGCTACCGAAAATCCGGGCCCGCCAGATCCAGTGGCGCCTGGCCGGCACCTTCGCCGCCACCGGCATCCCGGCCACCTTCGCCGGCAGCGCCGTGGGACGCCTGCTACCCAAACGCGCTTTGCTGATCGGATTCGCGGTGGTGATGGTGATCGCGGGCGCGCGGATGCTCGCCGATCGCGGCGATACCGGACCGCCTGCTCGACCCAGGGTTCGGGCATCAACTGGCGTCGATGCGCCCCTCGGTCGATCTCGGCCGGGTGACTGTCGACCCATCGTGCGAACCCTGGCCTACCAGACGAGGTGACGAATTCACTCACGTACCGGACTCCCTCCGACTGTGCAGACCGAAGCACCACGGCGGCGCCGCTGTCGTAGCGATCGAGGTGCTCATACCCCCACACCGGGAATGGCACACTCGTGGTTGATCAGGGCGAAGGCGGTCGCACATCTCACACCCTGCCCGGATACCCCCGGGGGTACACTGATATGAAGAACTAGGAAAGGACGTCCCCATGGTCGGCGACGAAGACAGCATCGCTTTGGTACTCAACCGGTTGCGCCGCGCCCAAGGCCAGCTCGCCGGAGTGATCTCGATGATCGAGCAGGGACGCGACTGCAAGGACGTCGTCACCCAGCTCGCGGCCGTGTCACGCGCACTGGACCGTGCCGGATTCAAGATCGTCGCGACCGGCCTGAAGGAATGCATGAGCGACACCGCCCAGGACGGCAAGGAACCGATGACCGAGGCCGAACTCGAGAAGCTCTTCCTCGCCCTGGCCTGATCCGACCCTTCGCGAGAAAGGCAGGACACCCATGACACTCGCACTGTCGACCACTCTGCACACCTCGTTCACCGATGCGGTCGAGCGCACCCGCAAGGCCCTGTCCGAGCAGGGATTTGGAGTGCTCACCGAGATCGACATGAAAGCCACCCTGAAGGCGAAGCTCGGCGAGGACATGGAGGACTACGTCATCCTCGGCGCCTGCAATCCGCCGCTCGCGCACCGCGCGGTGACGGTCGACCGGCAGATCGGACTCCTGCTCCCCTGCAACGTCGTGGTCCGCACCGACCCCGACCACCCCGACACGGTGGTGGTCGACGCGATGAACCCGCAGATGATGGTGCAGGTCGCCGATCAGCCGGGACTCGCGGAGGTCGCCGACGACGCTACCACCGCGTTGCAGGCCGCCATCGACTCCCTGAAGGCGGACGCAGCAAAGAACTGATGTCCTCGGAGCTTCGGCGGGCGCGGTCCTTCCTGATTACGGCCGCGCTAGTTTCTCAAGGGCAGGGCACCGCTTTCGAAGGTACGGATCGATCGAAGACGGTCCGGGCCAAAACCGTCGGGAGACTCACGGTGCGCACCACGACCTGGTCGAGCTCACGCGCTTCGGCGAGGAGTGCCAGGTCGGAGGGGATGTCGCCACCCTCGATCCGCACGGTGCCCGCGCCGTCGAAGGTTCCCAGCTCGGGCGCCGGGAACCAGGTGTCGAGAACGGTGCCGTCGACAGTTACGTTGCGATGCCTACTGCTGATGCTCCCTGTGTGCTCACGGAACAAGAAACTACGGTGCCGGCGCGACAACTTCTTCAGCCATCAGGAAGCGAGGCGGCCGTGCTGGTGTCCCGCCGTGATGGGCGATCAGGACTACTCCCTGACACCACACGTCGGGAGTGGTTGGGGCACAAAAGGAACGTTGATCGGGGCATTTACGGCGGAGCCCGCACCGCATCTCGATCCCGTGACCGGATCCATCGAGGGTCGACCGTCGACGTCGACGGAACCACCCGCGGCCTCCCGAGTTCGTATGAAATCCCTGGTCAACCCGCTCCAGAATTTCTGCAGTCGCGGGTGTAGACATTGCGTCATCTCCGTTGTAGAGTTTTTCTCGTCGCAAGGAAAGAGTTCACGAGATGCGGGAGAGAATGAACTACCCGCAGAGCAGTACCGCAAGATGAGGAAGTGCCAGGGCACGGGTTTGATTTGAGTGTGTAATGCCCCGGCATCTCCGGTCGGCGACCGGGCAGCAAGAACAGCCCGACAGTCGGAAAAAGTGCAGTGAACTAGGAAATGAAACCGGCCCCCGGTGCCTCACGGCGCCGGGGGCCCTGTCCGTTGAAAGGTGTCACCCCATTCAGGACGATTCGCCCGACCACAGCCCGGCCGGGAAGTTCGACGACGAGGACTACCCGGCCTACAGCATGGGCCATGCCGCTGAGATCCTCGGCGTCACACAAGCATTCCTCCGCAGCCTCGACGCCGCGAAGCTCCTCACCCCCGGACGCTCTGAGGGCGGCCACCGCCGCTACTCCCGATACCAGCTACGTCTCGCCGCCCGCGCCCGCGAACTGGTCGACCAGGGCACCGCACTCGAATCCGCGTGCCGCATCATCATCCTCGAAGACCAACTCGCCGAGGCCCGACGCATCAACACCGAACTCCAGCACACCCACCGCCCCAACTCGGACGGGCCCAGCCCCGCAGTCAGCTGAAACACCGCCGCCTACTCCCAACGCCAGTCGAGGTTATTCCTGGATTCTGCCCTTCCACTCAATACCGCAGCTGTCGAATATTTCATCTGCGCCTACTGTGGGGTGACTCTTCGTGTGCCGTCCTGTGATGGGGCCGCGACACAGTCGGTACCGACATACACTTCGAACTGACCGACACTAGGAGCCGAGTGTTCTGGGTGGCGGCGCGGAGAGTACCGAGTGCCGCTCACCACGCAGCTCCGCGGTGAGGTCGTGTTCGAGGGCGGGAACGGTCAGCCCGCGGCGACGCAACTCGCGGTCGAGCAAGCGGATGAAGAGGCCCTCCCCCTCGCGCCGACAGCTCAGGACTGCTTGCTCGTTCATGACGTCGCGCGTCAGGGCCGCCACCGGACAGGCGGCGACCACGTCGAGGGAGGCCCGGAGATCGAGTGTGGTGGTAATTCCACAGGACGGTGAGGCGCCGATCCCGACGATGCCCGAGACTGCAATGCTCGAGCGCTCGTAGTCGGCGACGTCTCGCGCAACTTGGCGTGCGAGACGCCAATAGATCAGTCTCGTCCACCAGAGGAAGACACGGAGCAGTACCCCCCGCATCGGGTACAGAACCCCGCCCTTCGAACCGAAGAGAAGAAGGCTGTGGCGTTTGAGTGCTCCACCCCAGGCGAGCCGTTCGGGGCACGGCAGCTGGTGGATTCCGTAGCCGGCGCTGACCAGTTCGTCGACGACCTCGGCTACTGCCCCCCGCCGCGTCGCCCCGCCGGTGTAGCGCGTGTTCTCGTTCAGCAGGCAATGCGATACGAGCACGACTCGGTGGCCGCGCTCGTCCCGCAACCGATCGAGCAGGACCCGCTCACGCTCCTGTCGGGCGTCCATGAACAGAGGTTACCCGGGTCACACTGCGTAGCCGCCGGTGCGTAGCGCGTCGACTTATATCTCTGGTCGCAGTTCGGTGCTGCAACGCGCGGACGCCGCAACCTGTCGAGGGTTGCGCCGGCCCGTCCGGCTGATTCGGTCAGCGGCGGAAGAGTGAACGCAGGGTGCGCCGCTGACCCCGGCGAGAGGTCTCATTCGAGCCGGATCGCATGCGGCGACGATGATCTTGGACGAAGGGATCAGCCTGTGGCCATCTTTTCAGCTCGCGGTACTTCTCTGGACCAGCCGCCGGATCACCGATGGGCGGCGCGGCCCTGGACGCCGTCCGCGACTACCGCCTCGCCGCCTACCCGATCGGCGGCAACGGACGACCCGGTATCGCCTGCCTGCTCGCCGGAGCCAACCACCGCTTCGACCAGCTGGTTCGGCAATTGGGAACAGCCGCCTACCTTCACGGTGTGGCACACCTGACCGCGGAAATCCTCGCGGAGAACACCCTCATGCTCGCGGTCATCACCGAACAGGGCTGGACCGACGCACTGCACCACGACGGAGCAACGGTGCATTTCGACCTCGAAATGGTCTCTCACCGGGAGTTGCACCCGCAGATCCCCGAGATGCCGCAGGACGGAAGCTCATGCAGAGCCATCCGAAAAGGAAGCCTCTGAAGGCAACTGCAGCTCCCCCTAACCGGGCAGGTCGAGACCATTTCGCTGCCGGCCGTGAGTCAGCAGAAATTGGTTGTGCCAGGTTTTGAATGGCCCCGTTCCTGGGTGATGCTCGAATGTGAGTGGCCGCCACGGGACCATTGACTGGTCCACGTCTGCAGCGGCGTCGGCGCCGGTCTCGAGGACTTCCATGAGTTGGTCGAGTGCTGACAACTCCGCCTGCACCGTCAACCGCTGGGCGTGTAACTCCCCGACCAGGGCGTCGTACTTCGCCGGGTCAGCTGACCGGCCATCTCGGTATGTGTCCGGGGCTCTGCCATTCCCTCTGCCACTGCGATCGATGGGATGTCGCCAGCAGCCAGTGGATCCCGAGCAGCAACAGCCCACATCCCACTGTTCCGAGCATCAGGAACGCGAGTGCCGCGCTGATGGCCCCGATCGCGTTGTCGGTTCCGGTGGGCGGTGCCTGTATGTAGTTGCCGCCCTCGTCGACCCAGACGGTGACCGTCTGCCCCGCCCTGGCCCCCACGTCCGTGTCCACGATGCCGGTGTGCTCGGTGCCATCGACCTCCCATTGGGCGCCTGGTCGCTTCCGGTCGGGCTTCGGGTCGGTGTTTCCGTCATCTGAGGGCGGGGATTATCGAGCAGCACCGCCGAGACCTGTCGCCCGCTGGCGGCCGCCGAGCGGGCATGGTCGGCCAGCCGGGAGTGGGTCGCGGTACCGATCGCGCCGGCGACGGGTACCAGCAGCAGCACCAAGTGAACTCTTTCCTTGCGACGAGAGGAACTCTACAACGACGAACCTCAATGTCTATAGTCATGACTACAGAAATTGTAGAGTCGATTGACCAGGGATTTCACACGCTCCGAAAGGCACGCTGGTTCCGCCCGTCAACGTCGACGGGCACCACTTTCGAAGTCCGCACGGAATCACGACCAACGGCGACTCCCCCCACTGCCACCGGGGTGACACCGTGTGCGGGTGCCGTGGCCGCGTGGTGGTCGTGGGTGACGTGGTCGGCAAGCCGCCGGCCGACCGAGAGGAACCCAGTGCCGACACCCGAACCCAACGAACAGAAGATCGTCAGCCTTCGCGCTGCCTCAGAGGAGAACCGACGACCTACTCTCCGGCCACATACCGCTGACATCGCTGCTACACCGCCGACGCGACCGGATCGCCGCCGACCTACTCGTCACTGACGTCCTCACCGCGTACATGAGCGGATCCGGGCTCGGCCCGGCCGGGGTCATGGTCATGCTCGGCATCGCCGATGACGCCCGGGTCTGCGACCTGACCGCCGAGCAACGCGGGCAGATCACCGACGCGATCGCCGCGACGAGCCAGCGAGTGGAGAAGCATCTCCGAGCACGCGCCGCCGACTGCGTGCCCTGCCCCTTTGCTTTCGCACTGCACATTTCGTAGGCTTTAACCCTACGAAACGCACACACAGAGGAAGTGGGGCCGTGGCACCCGCGCACAGC
>Ga0247825_10000251_pt1 | contig 32826 bp, 29 predicted proteins | sample 13C_Vanillin_Day_FD_194413 | JGI IMG/M metagenome (GOLD analysis project Ga0247825, IMG submission 194413) | Soil microbial communities from agricultural site in Penn Yan, New York, United States - 13C_Vanillin_Day48 | ecosystem: Environmental > Terrestrial > Soil > Agricultural land | place... | reverse complement strand
TGACGGTCTGGTACACCGATTTCTTCGATGCCGAGACGGTGGCGGTGCTCCCGTACGAGAACTACCTCAAGCGTTTCCCCGCCTATCTCCAGCAGCTGACCATGGAGAGCAACGGGAAGCACGTCACCCTGGGAGGCGAGGCGGTGACCTACGACACGGGCCCGATCTACTGGGGCGAGCCCGGGACCAACGGGCAGCACTCCTTCTACCAGCTGATTCACCAGGGCACGCGACTGATTCCATGTGATTTCATCGCCTTCGCGCGCGCGCTCACACCGCTCGGCCGGCATCACGACATCCTGCTGGCGAACGTGTTCGCCCAGGCCGAGGCGCTCGCGTTCGGCAAGACACCCGAGCAGGTGAAGGCCGAGGGCACGCCGGCCCCCCTTGTGCCGCATCGCGTCTTCGACGGCAACCGCCCGTCGAACACGATTCTGGCCGAGCAGCTCACGCCGGCGGTGCTCGGCAGTCTCGTCGCACTCTACGAGCACAGCGTCTTCACGCAGGGCGTCATCTGGAACGTCAACCCGTTCGACCAGTGGGGCGTCGAGCTGGGCAAGGCGCTGGCGCAGGCGATCATCCCCGAGCTCGAAAGCGCGGTGACACCGACGCTCGCGCACGACAGCTCCACCAATAACCTGATCCGGCGGTACCGGGCGATGCGATCGGGCGGGCTCACCGCACATTCATGAAGACACAAGGAGGAAAGGGACACGGTCATGCAACTCGGAATGATTGGGCTGGGACGGATGGGAGCGAACATGGTGCGCCGGTTGATCGGCGGCGGCCACGAGTGTGTGGTGTTCGCCAGGTCATCGAAGGCGGTGGAGGATCTCGTCAAGGAGAAGGCCGTCGGCGCGGCGTCGCAGGCGGACCTCGTCAGGAAGCTCGCGAAGCCGCGCGCGATCTGGCTGATGGTGCCGGCGGGAGTCGTGGACCAGGCGATCGCCGATCTCCTGCCGCACCTCGACAAGGGAGACATCCTGATCGACGGCGGCAATTCCTACTACGTGGACGACATCCGGCGGACGAAGGATCTGGCCGCGACGGGCATCCACTACGTGGACGTCGGCACGAGCGGCGGCGTGTGGGGGCTGGAGCGGGGCTACTGCATGATGATCGGCGGCGAGCCGGAGGTCGTGAAGCACCTCGACCCGATCTTCAGGCGCCTTGCCCCGGGCCGGGGCGATGTCCCGCGGACGCCCGGGCGTGAGAAGGCCGGCGGCACCGCCGAAGAGGGCTACCTCCACTGCGGGCCCAACGGTGCGGGCCATTTCGTGAAGATGGTCCACAACGGCATCGAGTACGGGCTGATGGCGGCGTACGCCGAGGGGTTCAACATCCTGAAGCACGCCAACGTCGGGAAGAAAGGGCGCGAGGTGGACGCCGAGACCACGCCGCTCCGCAACCCCGAGCACTATCAGTACGACTTGAACCTGCCCGACATCGCCGAGGTCTGGCGTCGCGGGAGCGTCGTCGCCTCGTGGCTGCTGGATCTGACGGCGATTTCACTGCTCGAATCACCGGACCTCGGCAAGTTTTCGGGTCGCGTGTCGGACTCGGGCGAGGGACGGTGGACCATCCAGGCGGCGATCGACGAGGGAACGCCGGCCGAGGTCCTCACAGCCTCTCTCTACCAACGGTTCACGTCGCGCGGCGAGGCGGACTTCCAGAACAAGGTGCTGTCGGCGATGCGCTTCCAGTTCGGCGGCCATCACGAGAAGCCCGCGAAGTGAGGAGGTAGGCAGAACCCAGTGGTGGCCGCCAGGGTAACTGACAATGGAGACGCGGATCCTCGCCGATGCCGGTGCCGTGGCCAGGGAAGCCGCACGGTTGATTGCAGCGGAGGCGCGCGCGGCCGTGGCGGCGCGTGGGCGATTCGTCGTGGCCGTCAGCGGCGGCAAGACCCCGTGGCAGATGCTCCGTGCGCTCGCGGACGAGGACGTGCCGTGGAGCGGCGTGCACGTGGTGCAGGTGGACGAGCGAATCGCCCCGGTGGGCCACGCCGATCGCAACCTCACGCACCTGTGCGACAGCCTCGAGCGTGCACCGCTGACGCACGACCATCTGCACGCCATGCCGGTCGACCAGGCAGACCTCGAGGCCGCGGCTCGCGGTTACGGGCGGCTCCTCGAGCAGATTGCCGGTGCGCCTCCCGTCCTCGATCTCGTGCACCTCGGCCTCGGGCCTGATGGCCACACGGCCTCGCTGGTGCCCGGCGATCCGGTCCTGAACGTCGCCGACCTGGACGTCTCGCTCACCGGCGTCTACATGGGCCGGCGCCGCATGACATTGACCTATCCGGTGCTGAACCGCGCGCGCCGTGTTTTCTGGCTCGTGACCGGAGCGGACAAGGCCGCGATGCTGTCGCGCCTGCGCACGGCGGATCGATCCATTCCCGCCGCACGCGTACGTCAGGACCGGGCACTGCTGCTGGCTGACCGCGACGCGGCCGGCGAACCGCCATGAGGGGTCATTTGGCTGGAGTCTGCCGGATGTCCAACCGCACTTGAGGACGGCGCTCCACTCGCAAGTCACGCCAGCTCAGTCAATTAGCGGCTCGGCGACCAGGATCTCGCCGCTGGCAGACCTTGTGCGATGTGCCGGCGGATCACCGGAGCGGCGTGAGCTGGCTTTCCGAGGCAAGGATTCGCCCGCGAGCGACGCCTGAACCCTATCGCTGCAAGGTGTGAAACACTTGCAGGTTCGTCCGCGCAGCGTTGCTTATCCATTCGACGAAAAAGAGGGATCTATGGCGACCAATGAACAGAATCGGCTCGATGAAGCCCGCACCGGGACCGCCCCATGGAAAAAGTGGGGGCCGTACCTCAGCGAACGACAGTGGGGGACCGTGCGCGAGGATTACAGCGAAAACGGAGACGCCTGGAACTTCTTCACACATGATCAGGCCCGCTCGCGCGCCTACCGCTGGGGTGAGGACGGTATCGCTGGCATTTCCGATGACAAGCAGCGCCTCTGTTTCGGCCTGGCCCTCTGGAATGGAAAGGACGCGATTCTCAAAGAGCGGATCTTCGGATTGACCAACAGCGAAGGCAACCACGGCGAGGACGTGAAAGAGTACTACTTCTACCTCGATAGCACGCCGACTCATTCGTACATGAAGTACCTCTACAAGTACCCGCAGGCGGCCTTTCCCTACGGCGACCTGGTGGAGACGAACCGCCATCGCAACCGCAACGAGATGGAGTACGAGCTCCTCGACACCGGCGTCTTCAACGACAACCGCTATTTCGACGTATTCGTGGAGTACGCCAAGGGCGAAGCCGAAGACATCCTGGTGCGAATCACGGCGGCCAACCGGGGACCGGACGCGGCGGACCTTCATCTCCTGCCGACGCTGTGGTTCCGCAACGACTGGTCGAAGTGGATTGCCGCGTCGAATCGGGCTCCCGAGAAACCGAACCTCAAGCAGATCGAGGCACCGGCAGGCGCGACCGCGGTCGCAGCCGCTCATCCCCAGCTGGGTGCATTCGTCCTGTCTTGCGAAGGCAATGTGCCGCTGCTCTTCACCGAGAACGAAACCAACCACGAGAAGCTTTTCCCCGGACAGCAGAACGAGAGCCCCTACGTCAAAGACGGCATCAACGACTGTGTGGTGCAGGGCCGGCAAGAGGCGGTGAATCCTGGCAAGCAGGGCACCAAGGTCGCGGCGCACTACACGGTCAATGTCGGCGCAGGGCAGAGCACTGTGATTCGCCTGCGCCTCTCCAGCAGCTTTCTGGACCAGAAGGGCCAACCCTTTGGCAAGAATTTCGACAAAGTCTTCGGTGACAGGCTTCGTGAAGCTGACGAGTTCTACGAGTCGGTCACGCCGCCATCTGTGAGTAAGGATGCGGCCAACGTGATGCGCCAGGCCATCGCCGGCATGCTCTGGAGCAAGCAGTTCTTTTTCTTCGACGGAGACAACTGGCTTGACGAGCACCACTCCAACCCCCTGCATCACGGATATCGACATGCGCGGAACTCGGAGTGGTTTCACATGCTGAACGAGGACGTCGTCTCCATGCCCGACAAGTGGGAGTACCCGTGGTACGCGGCCTGGGACCTGGCCTTCCACACGCTCCCGCTCTCGATTGTGGACCCCGATTTCGCCAAGGAGCAGATGACGTTAATGCTCCGCGGCTCCTATCTGCACCCGAATGGCCAAATGCCCGCGTATGAGTGGAACTTCAGCGACGTGAATCCCCCGGTCCACGCCTTTGCGACGCTGTTCCTCCATCGCACCGAGCAGGCCCTGCGTGGCGAAGTGGACGTCGACTTCCTCAAATCAACCTTCAACAAGCTGCTGCTGAACTTCACCTGGTGGGTGAACCGCAAGGACCGCTTCGGCAAGAACGTGTTCGAAGGAGGCTTCCTCGGCCTCGACAACATCGGCGTGTTCGACCGCAGCGCCCCGCTTCCCACCGGTGGCCACCTCGAACAGGCGGACGGCACGGCGTGGATGGCCCTCTTCAGCCAGAACATGCTGGAGCTCGCGGTAGAGCTGGCGGGGTACGACTCCAACTACCAGGAAATGGTCTTCAAGTTCGCCGAGCACTTCTACTACATCGCCGCGGCAATGAACCGGCCCGGGACCGACGGCATGTGGGACGAGGAGGATGGCTTCTACTACGATCTGTTGCGGCTCCCGGACGGCAGCGCCACGCGGCTCAAGGTGCGCTCGATGGTGGGGCTCCTCCCGCTGTGCGCGACCACGGTGACCGAGAAGTGGCAGAGGGATCGGATCCCGATGGCGTTGAAGCACGTCCAGGAACGGCTGCGCCGTGTGCCTGAACTTTCGGCGACGATGCACCCGACGGGCGAGGGGCATCTCGGCGTGGCTGACCGAGGGATTCTGGCCCTGGTCAACCCGGACCGGCTCCGCCGGATCCTGACCAAGATGCTCGACGAGAACGAGTTCCTGAGCCCCTACGGCATCCGCGCGCTCTCCAAGTTTCACGATCGGCACCCGTACGTCTTTCACGTGAATGGCCAGGCACACGTCGTGGACTACCTGCCTGCCGAATCGAACACCGGCATGTTCGGCGGCAACTCCAACTGGCGCGGTCCGATCTGGATGCCGGTCAACGCGTTACTCATCAGGGCGCTGCTGAACTTCTACTCGTATTACGGCGACAACTTCAAAATCGAATGCCCGACCGGTTCGGGCAAGCTGATGAACCTCTTCGAAGTGGCCAAGGAGATTTCGGACCGCCTCACGCGGATCTTTCTGCGGGACGAGAGCGGGCGCCGGCCGGTGTACGGCGGCACGACGAAGTTTCAGGAGGATGCCCACTGGCGCGACCATATCCTGTTTTATGAGTACTTCCACGGGGACAACGGGGCGGGGCTCGGCGCGAGTCACCAGACCGGATGGACAGGATTGGTGGCGAAGATGATCCAGCTCTTCGGAATGCTCGATGCGGAGAAGCTGCTCGAGGCAGCCAAGAGTGCCGCATTTGCTCGTGGAACGTCCGAGGTGAAGTGAAACGGGATCCATGGCCCGGGCCGCGTCGGCGGCCCGGGTCGCGGGTCGGCTCCGCAGATCTAACCTGCACAGACTGCTTTGCTCCGGGTCTTGGCGATACCCTCGAAGACCGGCAACTCGGCGGGAATTCATTGGCTAGCGTGGGTTCTCGGAGCCGCCGTCCTCGCCGCAGTCCTTGTCGCTGCGCGACAGCTTTCGGAAGAGCGGGAATTTGCGCGCCTAGTGGAGCAGGCGAAGCCCGGATGGCTCCTGGTGGCGGTCGTGCTTCAGGCCGCGACTTATCTCGCGCAGGCAGAAGTCCTCCGCGGAGCACCGCACGCCACGCGAGTGGCCCTTCCGAGGGGCTGGCTGTATCAGCTCAGCCTGACGAAATTGTTCCTCGATCAGGCGCTTCCCTCTGCTGGACTCAGCAGCACAGTCGTGATCGTGAAGGCACTCCAACAGCGCGGCGTGCCGCGTGACTCCGCCGCCGCGTGCGCCATGATCAACATCGCTTCGTACCATGCTGCGTATGTGGTGACGCTTCTCGTGGCGCTGGCGATTACGTCGGTCCTCCGCGAGACGAGCCTGATCCTCGTATCCCTGTCGGCGTTGTTCATCGCGTTTGCGTTGGCATTGACGGTTGGTATCGTCGTGTTGGCGGGTCGACCCCCGAAGGCTGGGACACAGCTCACTCGACTGCCCGTGATCAAGGGCGTTGTCGCCTTCCTTCAAGACGCCGACGCGACGCTGGTGCGAAACCCCGGAGTGTTCTGCGCTGCGACAGGGTGGCAGGCTGCCATCTTCTTGCTCGACGCCGCGACGGTCTGGGTCTGCATTCGTTCACTCGGTGCAACTGCGCCCGCCGATGCGGTGTTCGCCAGCTTCATGATCTCGAGTCTTGTTCGGACGATGGGCGTGGTGCCGGGCGGCTTGGGCACGTACGAAGCCGCATCAGTGCTCACGCTTCGTTTGGTGGGAATCAGTGTTTCGGTCGCGTTATCGGCAACGCTGATCTTCCGGGGCCTCAGCTTCTGGATTCCCATGTTGCCGGGACTGTGGTTTTCGCGACGGCTCATCAGACCGGGAACGTAAGTGGTGGACGTGCGGTTTTTGTGAGAATCCCTGCCGGCGCTACGGAACCCAGCCGGGCAGGGCGGCCGCCTGCCGGATCCACGTCGCCATCTGCGCCTCGTCGAGCTGGTCGTTCTCGCGGATGTCGAGGTAGCGCACTTCCTTGTGCTTGGACTCGCCAGGGGGGACAGGACGCAGCGACGTGCCGCCGAAGAAGGCCACTTTGACGTACTTCGTGAAGCAATGAAAGTTGAGGAACCAGCCCTGGCCCTCGACTCCGTAGAAGGGCGAGTTCCACCTGACCGCCTTGCGCACGCCGGGGACCGCGCGCACGATGAGCGCGTCGAGGCGGCGCCCGACGTTGCGTTTCCAGCCCGGCGTGGCCGCGATGTAGGCCTGCACGGGGGCGTCGCCGTCGGCCTTCGCGATCTGAGGGTTGCCGCCCGCGAGGAGGGCCGGCTTCGCGGCCACCAAGGGGGGCTTGCGCTTCCTCTTACTTCGAAGGTTTCGACTTGCCAGAACTGTTGAGGGCGACCGCCTGGCGAACGAGCGCCTTGAACGCGGATTCGTCAACTTCTTCTCCTTCGTGGATGTCGATCGCGCGGCGTACGTTTCCGTCGAGGCTCGAGTTGAAAAGACGGGCCGGATCTTTGAGAGACGCGCCCTTGGCGAAGGTAAGCTTCACGACATTCTTATAGGATTCGCCGGTGCAGATGATGCCGTCGTGCGACCAAACCGGCGTGCCGGGTTTGGTTGGTTTGACCCACTTCCACTCCTCGACGACGTCCGGGTCTGCTTCCTTGATGAGCTTACGCATTCTGCCTAGGGTTTTCCCGCGCCAGTCTCCAAGTTCGGCGATTCTTTCCGCGATGAGAACCGATGCCGACTGGCCTTGGCTCGCGCCCGACTTTTTCATGTTCTCATCCTAGAACAGGCGTGGCTACGCGGCGCCAGAAGAAATACGAGTCATGCCGCTCAGCGTTCGATCGCCGAGAGATCGAGCCTGCTGAGTCGATCCGAGTCCGCGAGGATGTTCATCTCGGCGATTCTTCCGTTGGCGATCGTGAAGCCGATCGCGGCGAATAATCGACCGTCGGGATGCCGCGCCCGGACGCCGACATTGCCATTCACCTGGACGTACACGTCGTCGCGGCCTCGGAAGAGCGAGCGGAGCAGGCGATCTCCGCTTCCGGCGACGATGTCTGATCGACAGACCACGAGATCACGTCCATGAGGTCGATGTCGTGTGTTCAGCGACGAGAAGCTGCCCAGTCTTCCCACTTCAGGCCCTGCACGCGCGCCAACTCCTTCGTGTTGGAGGTCACAAGTGTCGCGCCGCGCCTGCGGGCTTGCCCGGCGAGAAGGACATCATAGGCGCCGACAGGTTTACCCACGGCCTGGAGCTCAGCGCGAACAGTGCCCGCGGCGCGCGCATCGTCTTCGTCGAAGAGAGCCCACTCGAGAGGGCCACCAAGGAACGTCTCGAGCCGTTGAGTGTTACTGTCCTTGCGCCGGCTCTTTGCAACGCCGTACCAAAGCTCGAACGCAACGATCGACGAAAGCAGGATCACGCTCCCGCGAGACACTGCTCGCTTAAGTCGTCGACGCACGTTGATTTCGCTGCCGTTTATCAACGAGATGCAGGCGTTCGTATCAAGCAGGTACGTCGTCATTCGAACACGTCTCGCTCTGGTGTCGGTGGCTGCTGACGTCCCTCCGGCATGAAGGGTTCGGATGCGAGTCGATCCAGTTCCGCGAACCATGCGGCGACGTCGGTGACGAGTGGTTCGACGAGCACCCCTCGCCCAGCGCGGCGCACTCTGACGCGGTCCCCCTCGAACCTGAACTCGCGGGGTAGGCGCACGGCCTGGCTTCGCCCGTTCTTGAACAGCTTGGCAGTGGTAGTCACAATCCCCTCATCTGGTCTATACCAATAGTATAGACCTTTTCCATGTTCAGGCTCGATACGAATCGGCCGCGAAAAGGGGCCGTTAAGGGGGCGAATTTTGCCGACTGGCGGTTGTCGGATCTGGAAGCCGATCGTCGGCAGGGGAAAGTGGTCGGGGCGACTGGATTCGAACCAGCGACCCCCTGCGCCCAGGGCAAGCTCTGGAGAGCCTTCGAAGGCCTGATTCTCGAATGATTTGCGGCGCCCGCGCGAAGGTGTGACCAAATTTGTGACCACTCGAGCGGCGACACGTCGTGTTTGATGGCGACGGAGAGCCCGCCACTCTCAACGTGCGGCATCGCAAATCGATCGAGTGCGAATCGCGTACGCATCGGCCCAGGGGACAGGGAAGCATGACGACGACTCGCGCCGGCGTCTGCGTCGTGGGACAATGACGATATGGCTGACGCCACCATCACTGTGGACGCTGACCTGAAGGAACGGCTGTCGGACCTCGCCAGCCAGACCGGCCAGCGCGTCGATGAGTTCGTCCAGGCTCTCCTGCGTCGTGTTGCGGAGGCCGACGTGCGCTTCGAGCGTGGCGTGCCTGTCTTCCCGCATCGCCCCGGCGCGCCAACACTGACCGTCGAAGACGTCGATCGCCTCGTCGACGGGCAGTAAAGCCGAACGTGGTCGGCCTGCTCGATGTCAACGTGCTGGTTGCGCTCGTCGTTCCCGAGCACGAGCATCATGACGCCGCCTTGACCTGGTACGCTGGGGCCGACAACGAGGGTTGGGCGACTTGTGCCGTCACGGAGCTCGGCGTCATTCGTGTCTGTGCTCAGCTTCCAGGGGGCGGGTGGCCTCCGGAGCGGACTGCCGATCAGCTGCTGATCCTCACGGCGGACGGACGGGCACACGAGTTCTGGCCAGATGCGCTGTCGCCGGCAGTGATGCCTGAAGTGCGCACGGCGCAGACCGGCAAACAGCTCACCGACAGATACCTCCTCGGGCTGGCTCGGCGCCACGGTGGAAAGCTCGTCACCTTCGATCGTGGTCTCTCGTCTGCAGGCGGCGACGACGTCACGTGTCTGCTTCCGCCAGTTGAGTAGTCGTAGCTGCGGGCTTCCTGGCATCGCGAACCATCCCGGGCTGAAGCCATGAAATACCTTATCGTCATCGAACTACCGGCTACTCCGCATACTCGCCGGACCTGCCGGGTTGCGTCGCGACCGGTAGCACGCGAGAGGAAGTCGAGCGAGAGATGAAGGGCGCAATTGCGTTTCATCTCGACGGCCTCAAAGCCGAGGGCATGGCCATTCCACAACCGAGCAGTTCCTCGTCTTACGTCGACATTCCCGCCTAGCTGACACTCCAGATCACCTTCGACCTGGGCCTCGCCGACGTCGTCAGCGAGGCAAGCGAATCGCGTCGTCACGTCCGGCTTCCTCGAATGAATTGGAGCGGAACGGATCCTGATGACGCCCGATGGCTCAACGCGCGGAGAATCGCGTCCAGCACCGCGTCGAGATCCCTGCCGAGGTCTTCGGCCAGAAACCGCAGCACGAGATAGCCGCTCTCCTGAAGCAACTGGTCCTTGCGTCGGTCGCGCCGGTACGCGACCCGGTCGGCGAGATGCTGCGCACCATCCAGCTCCACTGCCACGCGAGCGTCCGCACAAAGGAGATCCACTTCAAGGGTCCCTGTACCATCAAACGGAATGGGCAGCTTCGTATTGACAGCGAACCGTCCCTTCGTCGCGGCGAGCGTTTCGAGCCGCCTGAAGAGAAATGCCTCGGACGCACTCCGTGCGCGCTGGGCGCCATCAGCGTCGGGCGGCACTGGCCGCGCCACGTGAACGAAGAGACTCGCGAGCGGTGAATCGACGCCATCCCTCACCAGCCGGCGCACGCTGCCTGAGTAGTCGCGTTTCCAGACGGGATCAGACGGCAGCACGACATCTGCCGGCCAGCCCGGGATCGCGCTCGCAGGCAGCAGCACTGTGTAGCCGATGGCTTCGTATCCCCGGCAGCGTCGATCGAACATCCGTGCGAGCATCGGCACGTTCAGATCCGCGTAGTCGTAGACCCGCACTTCGCGCTTGCCGTCGTGAAGGCGGTGCAGGCGACCGGCGTACTGCGCGATGGTGCCTCGCCACGAGACCGGCAATGTGAGGAATAACGTGTCGAGACGGGAGTCGTCGAACCCCTCTCCCACGTATCTGCCCGTGGCCAGGATCACCCGTGGCTCATCGCCGGGGATGGAGGCAAGCCTTTCAGCAATCGCCTGTCGCTGTTTCTTTCCGAGACCGGCTCGTAAAGCAACCGGGTGACGCACGCTGTCTGCGAGTCCTCGCTCGAGACGATCCAGATGTTCGTTCCGTTCCGTCAGTACGAGGGGCGACCGTGCGTTGCGCACAGACTCGACCACATCGTCGCAAATCCGCTGATTGCGCGCGTCGTCTTCGACCAGCTCCCGATACACGGTCTGAAACTCGATCCGTCTGTCGGACTCCGGCGTCCTGGCTGTTTGGAAGGACGTCGGCTGAACCAGCGCGTAGTGCTCGAATGGACGCGCAGCCGCCTGTGCCTTGGCGTTGACGCGGTGTCGAACCGGACCGCACTGCATGAAGATGATGGGGTGGTGGCCGTCCTTGCGAGCGACGGTCGCGGACAGTCCAAGAACGAACCGCGCCTTCGCTTGCCGGGCCACCTGTTCGAAACTGTGTGCGGAGAGGTGGTGGCACTCGTCGACGACGAGATGGCCGTACCCATCCACACGATTGTCGACCACGCCTTTCTTGACGAGACTCTGAATGATGGCCACGTCGACGATGCCCGTGGGCGCGCTTCGTCCGCCGCCGATGCGGCCGATTGATTTCCGCGGCACGCCGAGAAATGTCGACAGGCGCTCGATCCACTGGTCGAGAAGCTGTCGGCGATGTACGAGGATGAGCGTATTCACGCCGCGCTGTGCGATGAGCCACGCAGCGACGACCGTCTTGCCGAACGCCGTGGTTGCCGCCAGCACGCCGATGTCATGCTCCGCGAGCGCGTCTGCGGCGGCTTTCTGTTCGGGTCGCAACTCGCCGCGGAAGGCGACGTCGATCGTCGTGCCACGCACGCGCTCGTCCCGGATCGTTGGATGAATGCCGAACGCCTCGAGCATCTGTTGAACGTCGTCGAGGCAGCCTCGCGGCAGTGCGATGTGATGCGAGTGATCCTCTGCGCAGGCGATGACGCGCGGCTTGTTGTAGGTTGACAGCCGCATCGCCTGCGCCTTGTAGAACTCGGGATTCTGAAATGCCGCGAGACGAAGCAGCCGGTTCCTCAATTGAGGGCTGAGTCCCTCCTTGGCGACGTAGATCTGGTTGCCGAGGACCAACTCCAGGCTCGAGGGCATGACGCCCGTGAGTGGTGGATCGCGTCGTCGCCGTGAGGGAGGCACGGTCCACGGCTCGGCGTCGTCGTCTTCAGGAGGCAGTCGAACGCCGAGAATCCGACCTCGGCGCTCGGCGTCCTGGACCAGAGCCTCTACCTGCGTTCGTCCAATCCGTCGCGCACTCGCAAGGAACGCCCACTGATCGGGCCATGGAACGAAGTCGTCGTTAAGAAACACGCTGTTGCCCTGATCGCGTGCGCGCTTCTGGAGCGGCAAAGCGATCAGGTTGCCGAAGCCACCCTGGGGCAGCGTGTCCTGGTTGGGAAACAGGCGATCGTACGAGTCGAGTCCGATGTCAGGACGGCCCTCCATCGCCTCGGTCAACAGGTGGGAACCCAGGCGTCGCACCAGCGCCGCCGGAAGCGCATCGTCAAAGAACAGCCAGACATGGCCGCCTCTTCCGGACCGCGATCGCTCAAGGGCTGCTGGGATTCCCAGGCGGTGGCAGGCTCCCAGGAACGCAGAGGCGTCAGCTTGCCACCCAGACTTGTCGAAGTCGACTGCGAGGAAGAAGCACGTCTCATCGAGCAGCAAAGGGTACACACCAGCGACGAAAGGCTGCCCTTCTGGATCACGTCCGGAGAGGTGCCAGCGGATGACGTCGTCGGTGACAGGCAGGAAACGGCGGGTGGGGCATTCCGCACACTTGATCCGCGGCTTCTCGCAGACGCCCCTGACCCATTCATTCGCGCACGCAGGCGCGTACCCGGCTCTCCCGGTCTTGCGGCTTTCGAAGCGTCGCGGGTACACGTCCTCGCGGCCACGAAAGAGTGACCGGAAGATCCGGATCTTCTCCTCGGACGACGAGCGCTGGTCGACTACTCCAGGGTTCATGTGCGTGCCAGTCAGGAGCCTGCGCGCCTAAGGAGGCTCGGAATCGACGTGGATCGGAATTCGTCGATGACCGCCTCGGATTTGTGCCACGGCTCGCCGTTCAGGCCGCCAATCAAACCGAACCAGACGCGCTCGAACGCCTCCAGCGCATCGTCATCGCCGTAGATGACGTCGGCCGAGAGCATCGGCTTGATGTCGTCGGTCAGGCTTCGCGTCAGCTTGTCGAGCATTCGTTCCTCAGCGTTTGCTCGCGAGATGGGCGTGCCTTCATGTGCGAGGTAGTGATTGAACGCGGCGATGACTTTCGCTGCGTCGAGCGACAGTTGCTTCAGTCCTTCGTTGAGATCGAACAGGTCGCGCCCTTTCCGGCGCTGAAGGAGCGCCCGAAGCTTGGTCCCGAACAGTTCCTCGGGTTCGAACGATGCGATCGTGACCTTGCCGCTGAACCACGGATTCTCCACGGCGAACGGATAGCTCCGGATGCCGTACAGGTGTTCATGCTCGCGGGTGTTGATCTCGATCTTCAACTTGGCGTTGGTCGTCGGTGACGCCTCCGGCGCAAAGCTGAAGACCAGGTGGATTGAATGAGCTGCCGACTTGCGGCGGCACGGCCCGAGCCACGAGAGGGCACGACGAACAGCATCGACGATGTGGCCGATCGGCTCGGAGCGCACCTGCACGAGGTCGATGTCTTCCGAGTACCGGAGTGGGTGACGGAACAGGAGCTTGTGAATGGCCGTGCCGCCGCGGAATGCGAGGCGCTCGGCGAGGTACGGTTCCTCGAAGATGTCGCACAACGCGCGACAGATGATGAGATCCTGTTCGACCTGGCGCGGGTCCGGCCATGGCGTCGTTGCGGCCCACTCCTGGATATAGGCGGTGGGAATCACGCGTCGATCTCCAGCGGTACGTTCAGACTCAGCTTCCAAGCGGGCGCATCGGGCGCCTTGGCTCGCGCGAGGCTTGCCACAACGCGAACGGACGGGTCGAGCGGTTTGAATGACTTCGCCTTCACGGCGAGCGGACGCAGGCTGACCGCCTGACGAGTGTGCCTGAAGTGCTCGAGTAGATAACCGAGGCGCCGCGCGGTGGAGTTCTCGTAGAAGGTGGCGGCGCGGGCGAGCTTCCGGGGATCAGCCTTCGCGCCGAGGTCATGGACGATCTGTGCCGCGCCATTGAGACCGGCAGCCTGACGGAAGTAGCGAACGACGTCGAGCAAAAGGAGCTCGACGCCCGCCACCTTGGCGAAGCCTGCGTCGGTCTTCATCTGTTCGAGCCACGGCGCTTTGTTGACCGCAGCAAAGGCGCGAGGCAGCTGATAGACGAACTGGATTCGCTGTCGGTCGATCGCGATGGTCCGAAGCTGCTTCGGAACGATCACCTGGAAGACCTGCGCGGCCTGATGCGAAGCGCCGTGAAATGCGGCGGCGCGGAGCAGAGAGATCCGGTAGCCCAGGCCCAGATGGTCCATGAGCGGATCGATCCAGCGCGCCGGGTCTGGTCCGCCGGCGGCGCGGTCTTCCGGCCGCAGGATGAGGTAGAAACCGTGCTTCGGACTCGCGAGGCGACGCTGCCGGGCCAGACGTGCCGCGGCAGCGGCGAACGCGGTCGCCGAAAGGCGCAGGGTCTTCACGGCTTCAGCCTTGGTCAGATATCCCCGCCCCCGGCCGAGCTGCTCGTCGAGATAGCTATCCAAGGTCTTCCTCATGCCCCAAGTATATGCAACAAATCGACAAATGTGTCGATTTATGAATACGAGTGGGGCCAGTCTCCTGTGAACCCGATCCGGTGAACTCCTGGCGTCATGCTGGGCCGCGACGACGTCCCTGCATCCGCACGACATTTCCGCTCTCGCCTCTTGGAGCGACCGGGATGCGGACCTGTTGGCTTGCGGCCACGAGGTCCTCCTTCAGCAGGTGCGCGTAGTGCGCCTCGGTGACGGCGACGCTGGAGTGCCCGAGGATCTTCGACAGCTTGTAGATGTCGCCGCCGGCCTGGAGCCAGCGTGTCCCGAAAGTGTACCGCAGCGCGTGCGGTGTGATCATCGGGATCTTCGCGCGCGCCGCGCCTTCAGCCAGCACTTCACGTAGCCGCTGCGGATTCTGCTTCCACAGCTTGTCTTCGTCTTCGAGCTGTTCCTTGAGCGCGGCGCTGGCGTCCGGCTGCATCGGCACGTCGCGCTCCTTGCGGAACTTACCGATCACGTGAACCGTGCCGCGGATCCAATCGATATCCTGCTTCGAATCGATTCCGCGGATCTCGTCGAGGCGGCATCCCGTGCCGAGGGCGAAGCGGGCGAAGCGCTGGAAGCGCGGGTGGAGGCCGTCCAGCAGCTTCGTCTCTTCGTCGAGCGTCAGCACGCGCGTTCGCGGCTTGTCCTTCCCTCGCTTGATTCCGCGGAACGGGTTGCGGATGTCATAGCCCTCGTCGATCGCGCGCTCGAAGATCGACTGCAGCAGTCCGCGCTCGCGCCGGACCGTGTTCTCACAAAGACGATGCCCCCGCGAAGCTCGAATACTGACGCGTGACGCAGACGCCGGAATGGCGCGCGACGAGGACCAGAAAGCGAGCCTGGCGGTCGGTGAATCCGCGCTTCGTGATCGTGTGAATGGCCTGCTCGAAGTTCATCGCAACAGTTCCTCAGCGAGCCGCGGATCGGGGCTGCGACCACCGCTCTTGCCGGTGCTGGCGGTGATGGTGAGTCCAGAGCGGCGTCCGCGACCGCCGGCACCGCCGCCGCCACTGCGAGAGCCGACAACACGGGCGGTGGCGGCGCTGTGACGACTGAATCCAGACGATGCTTTGGAGCTGGCTTGGGCGCCGCGGTAGTGCAACGTCTCGACCTCGATGTCGAGCGTGCGGAGGTGCCCGTCGCGGTCCTCGTACTCGATACGCGCGTCCGGGAACTGCAGGTGGCCGTCGTTGTCCGGTAGCTCGTGCTCGATAGCCCAGCGATGAATCTCCTCGGGCGTTCGATTGGGCCTCCCATCGCTGTCCGACTTGCCGCGATTGCGCTCCTGTAGGAACTGCTGGTACTCGCGCTTCAACTCGTGATCGAGCAGCACTCGCCGGATGAGTGCGTTGTCTTCGCGCAGGCGTTCCGCCTCCTTGAGGTAGGCGCGGTAGACCTGCGAGTCGTGGGTCAACTCACGCGGTCGGTGCACAGCAAAACGGGTATGGCGTGCGCTTCTGACGCCGGCGTAGAACTCTTGCTGCCGCTTCGGCTCCTGCGGCCGGTGGCGCTCATCGCCAGTCTCGCGCCGGTCGTCAAACGTCTGCTCTTCAGCCACCAGCCGCCGCAGTTCGCGCTGAACGTTGGACCAGCGGTTGCGCTCGAGGACATCCCGTCCGCGCTCGGTGAGGACGATTAGGGCACGATCTTCGCCGATGGTGGGAATCGTTTCGACCAGCCCCTGATCTCGAAGATGTCGCAGGTCACCTCGGTTCGGGTCTAGCGGGCGGTCCTGGCCGTCGCGGAGATCGCCGGCAGGGACGACTCGAAAGGCGCCGACCGTGGCGAGCGTGCGAACCTCCGAGCCGCGCAGCCGGACGTCGCTGTCTCGCGCCCAGACACGTTGGCGCTCGGGGCCGCGCGGCAGGTCGAGGTCGCGCGTGAACACATCCCGGGGTTCGAGCTGCTCGCGATCGCGCGGGTTGCTCAGCCCACCGCGACTGCCTCGGCTGAGTTCCCGACCGTCATCGTCGCGGTCGCGCGGGTCATCAGTCCAACGAGGATCGAAGTCCATATTCACCTCCGGAGGGATGCGGCGGAACTGAAGTTCCGCCCTACACCCGCGAGCAGACGATTGCCGCAAGATGCCGCACGCGGCCGTGCGACGCCGTTTCCGCCGGCGCTTCGCCAACAAGCACCTTCACTTGCATCACTTAGGTGCGGTTTGGGTGTGACCAAATTTGTGACCACTTTGCGGCGAAAACAGGCATGCCAGGGCGATTCGTGGTGAGAACGAACGAACAGAGCTCGCGCCGAGAAGCGCTGCTCGTCGTGATGCTTACGAGGATTTCTGAGAGACTTGGTCGGGGCGACTGGATTCGAACCAGCGACCCCCTGCGCCCAAGGCAGGTGCGCTACCAGGCTGCGCTACGCCCCGACTGAGGCTGATCTTACGTCATCGTGGTATCACCCGGGCAGTCCCCGCACCCGCCCGCGCCAACGCCGCGACCAGCGACGATCGCCTCCGCCACCCGCCCTCCGTGCGTCACCGGGGCTCGCCGGCTGCTGCTCAAAAGCCCACGAGAAGAGTCGAGACGATTCCGCAAGGACGGGATAAAGCAAAATTGCGGAGTCGATCGCAGTCAAGCTGCAATCGACTCCGCAATCAATCTTTCAATCAGAACTTCAGAACTTCCGAACACCAGAACCGAACACCAGAACTTCCGAACTTCTTCAATCTGCAATCCTGCAATTCTGCAATTTACTTCGTTTGTCTCTGCGCGAGCGATCGGTAGTACTCCTCGATCGCCTGGCGGAAGCTCTCCGGCACTTCGTCCGATCCCGACAGCGCCAGCGACTCGCCAGTCGTCTCGAGTCGGCGCCGCAGGGTGAACTCGAACTGCTTCAGCTTCTCGAGCGCGGCCGCCTGCAGCTTGGCCAGGGCAGCCGGATCGTCGTAGATGCTCTGCTGCTGACCGGGCCGGAGGTCCCGCATGATCGCGTCGAGGTCGGTCGGGTTGATGCCGGCCGCCTGAAGCTGCTCGCGCAGCGCCCGCGCCTCGCGATCGAGCTCCTGGAACTGGCGAGTGAACTGCCGGATGTCGTCGTTGCTGAAGCGGCCGCCGTAGGCGCCGTCGGGCCGCGCGTCGCCGTACCCGTAGTCTCCAGGTCTGAAGCCGCCGTTCGGGTTGAACTGGCCGCCGCCGGCATTGGCCTGGCCGCCTTGCTGTCCGGCCTGGCCCTGCTGCCCTTGCTGACCCTGTTGACCATTCTGGCCCTGTTGGCCTTGCTGTCCCTGTTGCCCCTGCTGGCCCTGTTGACCTTCCTGGCCTTGTTGCCCCTGCTGGCCCTGTTGTCCCTGCTGGCCGTTCTGTTGGCCGTTCTGCTGACCCTGCTGCTGGCCGTCACGGCCCTGGGAGCGGTCGCGCATGCGCTGATCCAGCGACTCCAGGTTCCGCACGAGATCGCGGGTCTGGTCGGCCGCCCGCGACAGCGCGTCCTGCTGTGATTGCTGGCCGAGCGCCTTCGCGGCCTCGCCAATCTTCTGTTCAAGCGCCTCGAGGTTGGACGAGATGTCGTCTTCCATTCCCTGGGCGGACTGGGGCACGGCGCCCTGGAGGACGCTGCGGGTATACCGAATCTTCTCGCGGACGCGCTTGTCGCGGATGCCTCCGGCTGCCTCGTCGAGCCGGCGGGCCGCTTCTTTCTCGTCCCGTCGGGAGTCGTTGGCCAACCGCTCCAGATCGGACTGGAGCTGACCGACCTGGCCGTCCATCTCGAACTTTCGGAGCGCCAGCTGTTGAGCCTTCACGCGCTGATCGACGCCACCCTGCTCGGCCAGGCTCTTCACCTGGTCTGCAATGTCGCGCTGCTCGTCAGCCAGCCGTTCGGCCTGTCGCAATGCGCCCTGGATGTCGCGCTCGGAACGGCCCGACATCTCGCGCGCCAGCTGCTTCTGCGCCTCCTGCAGCTTCTCGAGCGCAGCGTTGGCCGCCGCGCCGCCATCCTGCGTCCCGTTGGCCGCTGCCTGCCGCATCGCGTTGGCTGCTGCCTGAAGGTCCCGCGCCGCCGCCTGGAGGTCGGGCCGCTGCTGCTCACGCGACAGCTGCTCGAGCCGTCGCGCGGCTTCCTCGACTTCCTGTGCGAGCTGACGCTGGCTGCCGCCGCCGGCTCCGCCACCCTGTTGCTGCGAACCGGCCTGCTGCCCGAGGCGACGCTGCCGTTCGGCCTCCTGCTGCTGCCGTCGCGCGAGCTCCTTCAGCTTCTCGGCGAGCTGATCGACCTGACGATCGTTGGTCTGCTGTTCCGCCTGCTGACGCATCTCGTACTGGTTCGCGAGCTTGTCGAGCTCGAGCTCGAACAGATCGGCGAGATCTTCAGCCATCTGGCTCTGCTGACCGCCGCCGCCGCCACCGCCGCCCTGGTTCATGGCGATTTCGGTTTCGTACTGCTGCTCGACGACCTGCAGAATCTTCAGCGCGCGCTGCTCGGGTTCGAGCGCTGCGTCGGGCTTCATCGCCTTGAGATCGCTTTCAGCCTGGGCCATCTCCGCGGCAGCCTTCGGCAGCTGCTCCGCAATCGATCGAAACTCCGAGTCCTGGTCCAGGGCGCCGAGACGTTCTTTCAGCTTCTCGACCAGCTCTTCGACCTGCGTCCGAAGCTTTGCCTGCGCCAGGTTCAGGAAGACCACGTTTTCGCGGTACTTGTCCGGGGGCGTCTTGGCTTTGTCGCGAATCGTATTGAAAGTTGCGGCGACGATCTCGCGCTGCTGGCGCGACAGCTCGCCGACGGCGCCTGCCTGGCCGCCGCCGCCACCACCCATCTGCGCCTGGGACTGCGCCTGCCGGTAATCCTTCTTGAACGGACGAATCTGGACGAAGTAGATGTCGCTCGACGCAGTCTGAGACGTGCCGTTGTCGGTGGCCTTCGCGAAGTACGACACGAAGTCGCCAGGCTGCAGCCCGAGCTCCTCGAGGTAGAACGTGTGAGCCGCACTCACTTCGGTGAGCGTCTTGCCGCCACCGAACAGCGAGAGGGTCTTCTGCGGCCCGCCGTTGACCGAATACACCATCTGCAGCTGGCGGATCCCGAAGTCGTCGTCGGCCCGCACCTCGGTGAAGACTTCCTCGACGGCCGTCGCCCCGGTATCGCGCCCCGGCTTGCTGAACACAACCGTCGGAGGTTCGTCGGTCAGCACGTCAATCGTGTACTGCGGCGACGCCTCGACTTTCTCTCCCTTGGGTCCAATCAGCTCGATTCGATAGAACCCCGGCTCCTGCAGCTTGAAGGTGCCGGCCAGCGTTCCGTCGGCGTTGACGGTGAGCGGCGACGAGCCGCCGTCCTTGAACAGAATCTGCCCGCCTTGCGTCGCCATCGTCGGCACGACGTGCAGCAGGACATCGGTTCCACGCAGTGCCACGAGGTCGCCGCCGTTTTCCTCCTTGCGCGGTGGAAGGTTCGTATAAGCGGGGTAGCGGTATTCGACGTCGAGCCGCTGAACGGTGGGCAATTCGACCACCTTCAGGGTGAAGGTGTCCGATTCCACGCCGTTCGATTCGACGTAGTATTCCGTCTCCTTGTCGAGCCGGAACATCATGCCTTCGAACGATGCCGGTTCGGTGGTCGCGATGAGCGGCAGGCGCTGATACTCCGCGCCGGGCGCGCGCATCATCAACGTGACGTCGGTCGACGCAAACCCGAGCAGCTTGGCCCGGACGGTCAGATCGCTGCCGCGGGGCACGCTCGTGTTCCCAGGCGTCACCTCAATCTTGTAGGGGCTGGCCGCTTCGGCACTGCTGAACGGGATCAGCAGCGCGGAAAGCCCGCTGCGGATGTACGCCGGGCCGAGCGCGATGAACAGGGCAGCCGCGCCTGCGAAAGCGGCCAGGGTCAGCGCGTGACGCTGCACGCGCGGGCGATCGATGGCCATCCCGTCACCGACCGCCGCGCTCTGTTCGATGGCCTGCTGGACGAGCCGCTCCACCAGACGGGGCGAGTGCCAGTCGGCGGGCACGTCCGTCGAGGAGGCCTCGACGGCGCTCAGAATCGCCGCTTCGAGCGACGGGTTGTGTTCTTCGAGGTAAAGCGCCACCTGCGTGTCGGTTACCCGACGCCGCAGCGGGGCGATCGCGTAGACGACCAGCGACGCGAAGACGACCAGCAGCAGAATGCGGAACGTGATGATCGCCGGCACGCTGAACCTGAACGTCTCCAGGCTCGACGCCGACAGCAGTAGCATCAGCATTGTGCCGACGAAGACGACGACCGCTCCCCGAGCCGCCAGACGCAGCCGCCAACGGTTACGGATGCGATGGATGACGTCGACGAGCTCAGATCGGTGCTCCATGCCGCGATCTCCCTTCGAACGTAGTGGCTGGCGTCAGCCGGCCCTTGGGTCCCTGTGGAAGCGGACGCTACAGATGAAGCCTCGGTCCACCTGTGTCAGATGGACGTTACACAGAAAGATTACCACCTGGACGGCCGAAAATCGGCTCTGCTACAGAAATTTCTCTTTTCGCGACAGGCGGTTGGAGATGACCGTTTCGGCCGCCAGCAGCAGCATGCCGGCCACCAGCAGATACCACCAGAGAGCCTGCCGTCGCTCGTTGTCTTCGGGCGTCATCGGCTCGGCCACGGCGGTCGCGGCTTCTACCTGCGTCGCCCGCCCCGTCACCGACGCCACCAACTCCGCCGGGTCGAGCGGCGTCAGGTCCGCCTCGGCCGGGTCGATGTTCACGGCGACGGCCATCGGCCGCCCCGTCGTCGTTCCTCCGGCGCGGATTTCATAGACACCCTGCTCACTCAGTTCCACCAGCCCCGGCGAGCCCGCCGCCTGGGTCGTCCGCTGACCCGACGGGCTGACGACGACGCGCTCGCCCCGGATCGTGGCGGCCGTGGAGGCGAGATCGACGACCTGCCCGACCGTCAGCCAGTTGGGAGTCTGCTCGTAGCGGGCGAGGTAGCGAACCAACTGGTGCACCAGCGGGAGATACACCGGCTTGACGACGAGATCGGTCCAGGTGTCGTCCAGCGTGGACGTCCAGACGATCAGGCGGCCTGCGCCTGTCCGGCGCTCGGCGGCTGCGACGGCGCCATCGTCGAATCGCGAGATGACGCGCGCCTCCGGGCCGGGCGTCAGCACCCGATAGCGGAAGACGTGGGCGGAGGTGAAGTCGCCGCTGCGGGGCGCCTGGAAGAGCTCGAACACCGGGTGGCTGTAGTCGCGGAACCCGATGGTGGCGCTGCGGCCCGCGATGCGATCGACCGGCGCGCCGATCTGCCCGGGCAAAAGGTCCTCGGCGTCGGTCAGCCAGGAGGTGCGGTCGCCGGTGACGACGAGCACGCCGCCGCCGCGCTCGATGAACCGCCTCAACGCGCCACCCCCCGCCGCGGATGGCAGCGGCGTGTCGTTGAAGATCAGCACCGACCGCCCCTCGAAGGTCGCCGGCGTCACGCGGTTGACGGCCACGACGTCGGCGCGGAAGGCCGGGGTCGAGCCGATCGAGAGCGCCTTGCTCAGATACAAGCTCGCATCGCGGTTGCCGTTCTCGATGATGGCCACCGAGACGGGAGCGCTCGGCGATACGACGAAGTGAAACGTGTTGTCTGCGGGCAGCGGATCGGAGCCGGCGCGGACCGTTCCGCGGACGTTGGCGTCGGCGACCGTGAAGGGGGCGAAGGTCACCGACCCTGAGGCGCGAGCGCCGATCGTCGCCGTCTTGGTTTCGAGCTCGAGGCCATCGACCGACAACACCACGGGGACATTTGCCGGCTCGTCGCTGCGGTTGGCGATACCGGCCGTGACGGCGACCCGCTCCTGCCCCGAGAACTCGGATCGCGCGAAGGTGACCGACGGCACGGAGACGTTGGAGGTGTCGGCCGCCACCGTTTCGGTCGTCAACGTGAAGCCTTCCGGGAAACGCGCATCTTCGACGCTGCCCCAGCCGCCCTTCTGGAAATCGCTGATCACCACCGCCTCGCGGCGCTTCAACGACGACTGGCTCAGGATGCTCTCCGCCAGCTTCAGCGCCGGTCCGAAGCGCGTGGAGTCGGAGGTGACCTTCGCCGCATCGATGGCGGCGTCGAGCCGCGCGCGATCGGAGGTCGCGCGCATGTTCTCTTCGGCGTTGCGGCTGAAGAGCACGAGCGTCGCCCGGTCGTCGGCGCTCAACCCGGCCACCACCCGGTGCGCAGCCTCCTGCGCGCGCTGCCAGTGATCGCCGTAGCCCATACTCGCCGACTGATCGAGCAGGATGACCACCTCGCGCGCGCCAGCCGCGGCCGCCGCGGCGAGCGCGCCCTGCTGGAAGAAGGGGCGCGCGAAGGCCAGCACCAGCAGCGCGATGGCGCTGATCCGCATCGCCAGCAGCAGCCAGTGTCGAATGCGCCGCCGGCGGACGGATTGATACGGGATGCGCTGGAGGAACATCAGCGACGGAAACTGGACCACCCGGTTGCGCTCGCGCTGGATCAGGTGCACGAGGATCGGGATGGCGACAGCGCCGAGAGCGGCGAAGACGAGAGGGGTTAGAAAAGACATATCGGCTTAGGACCTAAGGCCTAGGGCTCATGGGGCTCCGCGGCTTGAGCCTTAAGCCCTAAGCCCTGAGCCGTAATGATCACCTGACTCTCATCAACCTCTCCCGGCTCGACAGATAGCTGAAGAGCGCATGATCGAGTGGTTTTGCCGTGTTGAGCAGCGTGTAGTCGATGCGATGCTCGGCGAACTTGGTGGCCAGCGCGTTGGAGTGCTCGGCAATCAGCCGGCGGTATTCGTCGCCGAACGATTCCGGTACGACGGGCAGCTGTTCACCGCTTTCGAGATCCTCGAAGCTCGAGGCGTCCTCGAACGTGAAGTCGATCTCGGCCGGGTCGAGCACGTGGAACACGATCAGCTCGTTGCCGAGGAAGCGCAGCGGCTTGATGGCGTCGAGCACGAGGTTCGGGTCCTCGTAGAAATCCGAGATCAACACCAGCACGCTGCGCCGCTTGAAGTGCTCCGCCAGCTTGTTGAGCGGGCCGACGAGATTTCCCGGCCGCTGCGCCTTCGCCCGGTCGAGCGTGTGCAGCAGGACGTTGAAGTGCTTCGCCGACGGCGGCACGTGCGTGACGATGTCGCTGTCGAAGGTGATGATGCCGACGCGGTCGCGCTGGCGATGCGCGAGGTAGGCCAGGCAGGCGGCAAGGTAGCTGCCGTACTCCAGCTTCGATACCGCTCCGCTCTTGAACCCCATCGATTTCGAGATGTCGAAGAGCACGCTGAAGTTCGTGTTCGTGTCGGCCTCGTACTGTTTGACGTAGAAACGATCCGTACGGGCGAACAGCCGCCAGTCGACGCGGCGGATGTCGTCGCCGGCCACGTACCCGCGGTGCTCGGCGAAGTCGATCGACGCCCCGAAATAGGGCGCGCGGTGCAGGCCGTTGATGAACCCGTCCACCACCGTCCGCGCCAGCAGATCGAGGTTGCCAATCCGCGCGAGCACCGTCGGATCGACGAAGCGCGCGCCGGCCATTTGTCCGTGTTCGCCTATGGGCATCTTTTCCTAGGCTTAAGGCTTAAGGCTTAAGGCTCATGGCTTAAGGCTCATGGCTTAAGGCTTGGGCTTGAGCCGCTTGAGCCCTAAGCCTTGAGCCGTGAGTCGTCCTCCTACATTCCACTCTTCGGCGTCGCCACCGTGCTGAGCAGCTCGTCGATGATCGTGTCGGTGCTGACCCCTTCCGATTCGGCGCGGAAGTTGGTCAGCACGCGGTGGCGCAGCACGGGATGCGCCATGGCGCGAATGTCCTCGAAGCTCACGTGATAACGGCCGAGCGTGAGCGCCCGCGCCTTGGCGCCCAGCACGAGGAACTGCGCCGCGCGCACGCTGGCGCCGAAGGCCACCCACTTCTTGACCGACTCCGGCGCGCCAGGGGCCTTGGGCCGGCTGGTGCGCACCAGCGACAACGCATAGCGCATGACCGGGTCGGCCACCGGGACGCGGCGGACCAGGCGCTGGAACGCGACCAGGTCGGCGCCGGTCACGGTCCGGTTGAAATGGGGATCGATAATGGCGGTCGTGGCCTTCACGACGCTGAACTCCTCGTCCTCCGGAGGATGTTCGATGACGATGTGGAACATGAAGCGGTCGAGCTGCGCTTCGGGCAGCGGATACGTTCCCTCGAGCTCGATGGGGTTCTGGGTCGCGAACACGTAGAAGGGCTCGTCGAGATCGTAGGTCCGGCCCTGGATGGTGACGCGGTGCTCCTGCATGGCCTCGAGCAGCGCCGACTGGGTCTTGGGCGGCGTGCGGTTGATTTCGTCCGCCAGCACGATGTTGCTGAAGATGGGACCGGGCGCGAACACCATGCCGCGCCGGCCGGTCGCCGGGTCTTCCTGAATGATGTCGGTGCCGGTGATGTCGGAGGGCATCAGGTCCGGGGTGAACTGGATACGCGTGAACTTCAGGTCGAGGACCCTGGCGAGCGTGGCGATCAGCAGCGTCTTCGCCAGGCCCGGCACGCCCACGATGAGGCTGTTGCCGCCGACGAAGAGCGAGAGCAGCACGAGCTCGATGACGTCGCGCTGGCCGATGATGCGCTTGCCAAGCTCCTCGACAATCGTCTGGCGCCCGACCTTCATCTTGTCCGCGAGCGCGACGTCGTCGGTCGATTCGAAATCCACGGTATCAACGTTTGCCACAGTACCCTCTCTCGCAAATTGCAGGATTGCAGAATTGCAGGATTGCAGGAAGGTTAAGGGAAGGGAAGGGAAGGGAAGGAGAGAAGCCCTTCTAACCTTCCTCCTTTAACCTTCCTGCAATTCTGCAATCCTGCAATTCTGCAATCTGTCAGTGCGTCATGCCGTAAATAATGTAGTTCACGCCGAACTTGTACGCCTCGTTCGTATCGTCGATCGGGTTCAGCCCCGTCTCGGAATACTCCCAGTACTCGGAGATATCGTTGTTGTAGTTGGCGATCGCGATGAGCCGCTTTTCCGGGTCGTTGTCCTCGAACAACCCGTAGAACACCGGCCGCAGACCGCGATCATACGGCGGCAGAAAGTCGTGCGGCGAGGGAATCTCGAAAAACGAGTGGAAGATGGGGTGCGATCCGTCCAGCTCCACCCATCGAAGGTCCGGCATGACCTGCGCCATCTGGTATTCGAAGTACGTCCACCCGCCGCGGTTCTCGGCGAAGTCGTCGAAGATGACGAACCCCCCCTTCTGCAAGTACGCGCGAAAGGCCAGCGCCTCTTCCTCGGTGAGCCTCCAGAAGCCTGGCTCCGCCATGTACGAGATCGGATATCTCCCCAGTTCCGGATCGTCGAGCCCCAGGATGCTCGTCTCGAAGATGTGCGGCCCGACGTTCGACACCTCGTTCACGATCTGCATGAAGTGCTGCTCGCCCCCGGGGTAATCGTGCGACCAGGGAATCTGCTGCCCAACGTACGAGGTGCGCGGCCCGTACCGCAACCGTACGAACGTAAACCGGCCGTCGTACTTCGGATTCGGCAATACTTCCGAATACCCGCGCAGCCGGCCGCCACCGAATCCGCCGCCGATCTGCGCGGATGTTGTGGCGAGACCCGCCACGAGCAATACGAAGGTCAGCAGCCTCACGGCTTGGTGGCTTTCTTCGCCGTCTCGGCTTCCAGCTCGCGAATCTCCCGCGTTTTCAACGCGAGGTTCGTCAGCAGCCGTTCCAAATCCTGTTCGTAACGCGCCGGATCGGCCTCGTCCTTCTTCAGACGCAGCGCGTCGATCTCCTTCTGAATCGCCTCGCGCTCCGCCACCAGCGCCCGCATGGCCGGATCGCTCGTATCGACCTTCAGGCCGCCGTCCGAAGGACGGGCGGTCAGAAACTGCGTGCCCGCCAGCTTGCCTTCACCGCCGTCGTCGAGCATGGCGTGCTCGGTCCGCAGCAGCCCTCCCTGCTTGTATACCTGGGCGACTTTGTTGTCGGCGTAATTGAAGGCCTCGAGAACCGACACGTGACCGTTCCGATCGGAGTCGGCGGCGGCGTCACCGAAAGCCGCGACGATGAACTCGCCAAACCGCGGCTCGTTGCGTTCGCCGCCGGTCTTCGTAGCCGTTACGATCGTGCGGCCCGGCGCCGCGATCGCGGGCAGGAACGCACCGCTCGAGGCTGACGTGTTGATGAAGGCAACCTTCTGCGCCGAGAGCGTCTTGAGAAGCGCCGCCCAGTCTTCGGCCGACAGGTCGGGGCCAGGGAGGTTGAAGCGGGCCGACGAGCCGTCGAAGGTACCGTGGCCGATCAACAGAATCACCACCTGATCGCCCGGCCGGCTCTTCGCGGCGATGTCGGCGACGGCCTTTTCGACGTTCTCGCGGGCCGATCGGCCGCGCATCAAAGAGGGATTCGATTCGGGTTTCTCGCCAAGATACGTGATGTTCGCGTCGGGGACGTTGTCCCTCGTGCGCGCCGCATCGATGAACGTGGTCGCCCACCCGTGAAACAGCTTGGCGTGCTCTTCGTCGCCCGAGGCGCCGGTGATGACCAGGATGTGGGAGTCCTGCGCGACGGCGGGCGCCGCACTCCCCAGCGCCAGGGTGGCGACGAGTACAAGGAGCCCGGGACGCAGCGGGGACCACGGACCAGGGACTCGGGACGGACCAGGGACCAAGGCCCAGGAACCAGGGACCCTCGTCATGCCAGCCCCTTCGTCCGCCGGAAGGCCCATTCGGCGCCCATGAGGCCCAGCAACAGAATCAGCAGCGCCGGCATATCCCAGAGCTCGCGCTCCTCGACCACCGTCACGCCGCGCCCGCTATAGCTGATGGCCTCGGGCAAGGACGCCGCGTTGGCTGGGGTGAAGAACGCCCCACCCGTTTCTTCCGCGATGCGGCGCAGCAGCGGCGCGCGCATCTCGGCGTCGTAGAACTCGGCGTCGCCCGCGGAAACCCGCAAGTGCATGACGTTCGTGCCGAGATCTTTCGAGTCACGCGTCGCCGTCACCCGGATCTCGTACAGTCCCGACTCGTCCGGGGTGAACACGGCGCCGTACTCGCCGTCCTGCTCGACGGTCCATTCCATCGGCACGGCGGAGACCTTGCCCGACGGCGACGTGATGGAGGCCTCGACGTGGGCGTCGTTCACCTCCACGTAAGCGGTATCGAGCACTTCGGCCGTGAAACGGACGGTCTCGCCCGGTTCCACGCGATCGTTGCCGGTCGACAGGTTGACCTGATCGGGCACGCCGTCGGCCAGCCAGCGAATCATCCGGCGCCAGAACAGCTCGTGCGTCATGTCTTCAACGGAAACCTTCGCGTCCATCTGCCAGACCCACGAATCCTGGATCGGCATCGCAATGGTCTTGCCGCGGCCATATCGCTGGTAGGCCAGCACGATCTGGTCTCCGCGCCCGAGATTCGACGCGCTCAACAGCGTCGTGGCGCCCGGCTTGACCTCGCTGATGGGATTCACGGTCGAGACAACCGGCATTTCGTCCCATTTGGTGCTTGAGGCGGCTTCGGTGTCGCCGATCTGGACCACAGGGAAGACCGAGCCGGCGCGCGTGGGCCGGACCTGCAGCTCCTCGAAGAACGACGGCTGCTTGGCGCTGTCGATGACGACGGGGAGGACATCGCCGACGGGCGTGCCGGCCCAGCCGCCTTCTGCAAAGGCGCGCCGTCCTCCGAGCATCATCAGGCCGCCGCCGCGCTTGTTGGCGAAATCGGCAATCATCCGCAACTGCTCGGGCGAAAACGCCGCCGCCTCGATGCTGCCGAGAATCAACGCGCGGTACGAGAAGAGCTCCTCGCGCGTCTTCGGGAAACCAGTGACGAGCTCGTCGGCAGCGGTCACGCCGAAGCGGTAGTACTTGTTCTCAGCCGTCCGCTGCAGCACGACCAGCTCGATGTTCTGATCGTCCTCCATCGCGCGGTTGATGAACTTCATCTCAAATCGCGGCTCGCCCTCGAAGTACAGCACCTTCTCCTTGCGGTCGCGGACTTCGATGAGCGCGTCGCGCTGGTTGTTGGCCGTGACCTGTTCGCCTTCCTGCGGCGCGACCTTGAATCGGAACAGCCGGGGACCGGCCGTCGAGGCGGTGAAACGGACGCGCGTCGTCGCCGATTCGCCATCGGCAGGGAGCGTGACGCTCTGCGTGGTGGCGATCTGGCCATCGTCTTCGACAGTCAGCGTCACGTTCTGACCGCTGTACCCGGTCTGCGACAGCATGACGTCGACGACGAGAGACGTGCCTTTCAGGACAGCGCGGGGCGTTTCGACGCGTGTGACCTGGATGTCGCGCGAAAAACGCTCCTGCCCGACGCCCACGGTAAACACCGGAATCGAACGGGCTTTGAGGCTGGCCAGCGGTTCGTCGAGCGCGGTATCCGACGTGTCCGCGCCGTCGGTGACCATGACCAGCCCGGCGAGCGGCAGGCCCGACAGTTCATCCCGGGCGCGCTCGAGCGCGGGCCCGAGACGGGTGGCCGTTCCGTCATAGGCCAGCCCGTTGAGGGCCGGGACGCGATCGACCGCCGATCCGAACTTGAAGAAGCGCAGAACGAACTTGTCCGACAGTGCCTGGAGCAGCGCCCCATTCGGCTGGGACGACAGCTGTTCCCGGACGAAGGCGCTCCGCGCTTGCCCGTCGGTGTCGGCAATCGTCATGCTGCGCGAGTCGTCCACCAGAACAGCCACGAAGTTCTGCTGCGGCACCGAGGCCCGGAGAATGAGCGTCGGCCGGAACAGACAGATGGCCAGAACCGCCAGGGCCGCGAGCCGCAGGCCCATTGGGACCAGGCGCTCGCGCAACGGCTGATCGCCCCCCGTCGTGCGATACGTCAGCAGCGCGACGACGCCGACGGCAGCGAGGGCAATAACGGCCAGCATGACCGGACGGGACACGCCCCACCCGAGGTCGCCCTGCTGGAAGACGAGCGGCGGATATTTGAACAGGAAGCGGAAAATTGATTCGAACACGGAAGGCCCATTCTACTGGACCCGGAGTTCCCCAGTGCAAGACGAAATGGTATCGGCCTGCCTTTCCAGTTTAGACGCTTCGGGCACGAATTGAGCCTCACGGGCGAGGGATGCCCGTGCCGGCCGATACCATCGGCTCGCTCGACGCCTCCGTCATCAATGGTGTCGTTCTTCGGGGCGGGCGCGCAACCCGGTGCCCACCGTCGGGGTGAACGACGGCGCATCGCTCGCCGGGAACGACTCGTCCGACGCGGCCTGCACGAGGTCCGTCGGGTGAAGGCGTCGCTCCAGAACGTCGGCTAACCACAGGCGAGCCCTGGTCAGGTCACCTTGGCCGGTCAACGCCCACCACACGAGCGTGCCACCCAGTCCGGCGAAAAACGATCCGCTTTGTCCGCGGCGTCTGAGCCCCTCGATGGCGAGCGCACCGCCGCCGATGCCGACGAGCCAGCGCGTGACCGCGAGCTCGGTCGAGCCGTCCCACCCGGGCCGATTCCATACGCTGGCCCCGGAGGCTCGGTGTGTCGTCAGATTCAGTTCGGGCGCCAAGGTGTCATTGATGTGCTGATTCATGGTCGCTCCGCATGCAAGATCCGGGCAGCGGTAGAGCCCTGACAGGATTCCCTACAGCGGCCGTCAAAACCCGCGACGTCCGCCGAACCAGCGGGACCGTTGGTCGAACGGCTCAGGTCATTCGATGCCCCGAATCACCGTGGCTTCCTGCAAGAAGAGGTCAACTGCGCCGCCGCGATAGTTCGTGGCACACGCGTTGCTCCGCTTTCCGCGACCAAAAGGAGTCACCTCCGGAGGACGTGCATGCCGCAATCGGTCCGTTCAATCGAAGAGGTGTTGAGGCGCGTTCAGGGAGAATTCATGGAAATGCCTGGGCTTCGCCTGACCGAAGCCCAGGCATGCCGGCTATGGGGACTCGATGAGGCGTCGTGCGGGGCGCTTCTCGGGGCTCTTGTCGATGCAAAGTTTCTGTTTCGTACTCCTGGCGGCGCGTTCATGCGTTTCGAGCACGCCGCGCCCAGGAAGGCCGGCGCGACGTCGCCGTCGAAAATAGCTGCTGCCTAACTCCCCCCGTCCGGCTGGGCAAAGCGTCACACCTGAGCCGTCAGCCAGCCGGTGAATACCTTCCAAGCCAAACCCGGGCGGCAGGACCTAGGGGTCGCCGCCCGCGGCCACTCCGCGAACCGGCAGAGCCATAATGCGGCGCGGCACATCCCGCGCGCCCCTTGGACATGCCGAGACTTCTCGTCGCAACCACCAACCGTGGCAAGCTTGCTGAGATCGCCGGACTGCTCGAGGGCATTCCCTTCGAGCTCCGAACGCTCGCTGACTTCCCGGATCTTCCGGCTCCCGAAGAGTCGGGCCGGACCTTCGAAGACAATGCGCGGGCCAAGGCTCTTTACTACAGCGCGGCCACCGGGGAGCTCACTGTGGCGGAAGATTCCGGACTGGAAGTCGACGCGCTGGATGGAGCGCCCGGCGTCGAATCAGCGCGGTACGGCGGAGCGGACTCGTCCTACCCGGAGAAGTTTGCCAGACTCTACGCCGCGCTTCGCGCCCGCCGCGGCCTCGACAGTCCCGCGCGATTCGTTTGCGCGCTCGCCCTCGCCGGAGAGGGGCGCGTGCTGTTCGAGGCACGGGGCGTCATCGAAGGCAGAATTGCCGACGAGCCGCGCGGGGCGGGCGGATTTGGGTACGACCCCATCTTCTTCTATCCGCCGTTTGGGATGACGCTTGCGGAAGCCGCCGACCGGAAATCACTGGTCAGCCATCGCGCCCAGGCGTTCCGGGCGCTCAAGGACTTCGTCGGTCGAGATCAGGCTTTCGGTCCGGCCAGTTTGACGCCGAACTCCTGAACCTTGAAGCCGGATCCGTGACCGTCCAGCCCGGGAACGATGTGCCCGACGATGGCCTTCTGCTTCTCGATGAGCTGACTGATGCCGCGATCGGCGAGAGCGAGCAGCGAGAGCAGCCGTTCTTGTCCGAACGGCGTCGCCTCGGCCGTTCCCTGAATCTCGATGAATCGACCGTCGCCGGTCTTGACAATGTTCATGTCGACGTCGGCGCGCGAGTCGTCCTCGTAGGCCAGATCGAGCAGCGGTTCGCCGTCGACGATGCCGACGCTGATGGCGGCGACGTAGTCGGCGAGCGGGATGGTCCGCAGGACGTCGCGCTGGCGGAGCGTGTCGAGCGCCAACGCCAGCGCGACGAAGGCGCCGGTGATGGATGCGGTCCTCGTTCCGCCATCTGCCTGAATGACGTCGCAGTCGATCCAGATCGTCCGTTCGCCCAGCGCCGGGAGGTTGGTCACAGACCGGAGCGACCGGCCAATCAGGCGCTGTATCTCCTGCGTGCGGCCGCCGACCTTGCCGGCCGCCGCTTCGCGCTGCGTCCTGGTGCTCGTCGCGCGCGGGATCATGCCGTATTCGGCCGTCACCCAACCCTTGCCCGTATTGCGGAGGAACGGCGGAACGCGGTCCTCGACGCTGGCCGTACAGATGACCTTGGTCCGGCCCGCTTCGATCAGAACGGAGCCTTCCGCATGCGGAAGAAAGTTTGGAGTCAGCGTCGTGGCGCGCAGTTGGTCGGCGGGTCGATGGTCAGAGTGCATGTTTGAAGGTCATTGTACTAGGCCCGGATTCGCGGCGAGCGGCTGGCGCAGATCCACATGCCCGGCCAGGGTCTGAACCTCTCGGCCGTCGATCAGAATCTGGACGGCGCGCACGGCCGGCAGGTTGATCGTGAGCGCGCTGACGATCGTGTAGACCGTCAGCAGCTCGTTCAACGTTCCGCCGGGATGCGCGGTGGCCGCCTCGCGGCTCAGATCGACATACGCATCACCTTGCTCGGTAATGAACAGAGTGCGAAGCGTCGTGCCGGCCGGTACGGCGGATACGAGGGGCGCCGCAGGCGGAGCGAGCTGTGCGTTGATGATCTCCCGGGCCTGTTCCACCCCTTCGCCAAACGGCACGTCGTGTTCCACGCTCGTCAGCCTCATGCCATCGTCGGATACGTAAAACAGCCGTGCCTTGATCGTGCGCCCGGCAGCCGCGCTCCCTGCCGGCGCGGTCGCCGGCGAGCCCGGACCAATCGCCGTCTTTGGGCCGCGCACCGTCAGCATGAGCACCAGGCTGAGGGTCGCGACGACCAGAGCCAGCGCAGCAAGAAGGATCGCGTTTCTGGACGTCACTGCGCTGTCCGAGAGGCCAGCACGTCCCGAAACCTGACGACGGCGTCGGTCATCGCCTGCGCTAGATCGTTCTGGAATTCGTTGCCCGCGAGCAGCTTCTCCTGGGCAGGATTGGTGAGGAACCCGATGTCGACGAGCACGGCCGGCATGTTGGCTGACTCGATGACGGCGAGCGGGGCACTTTCGACCGGCCGCAGCGCCAGCGGCACGCGGTCGCGCAAGCGTTCCTCCAGGATGGTCGCGAACATTCTGGACTGATCGACGTGGTGCGTCTGGGCCAGATCCCAGGCGACGAGCTCGAGATCCCGCATCGCTCCGCT
>Ga0247825_10000250_pt1 | contig 32849 bp, 35 predicted proteins | sample 13C_Vanillin_Day_FD_194413 | JGI IMG/M metagenome (GOLD analysis project Ga0247825, IMG submission 194413) | Soil microbial communities from agricultural site in Penn Yan, New York, United States - 13C_Vanillin_Day48 | ecosystem: Environmental > Terrestrial > Soil > Agricultural land | place... | reverse complement strand
GCTAATCCCGCGGCGACTGCAAGGCTCAGGACGACAAGGAGCTCGGTGCGTGAGCTGTTTGCCGGCGCGTCAGTATCGGGCGCCACGACCAATTGCTTCCACAGCCGCTCGGAATGCGCGCGTGCGAACTCGCGTGACAGCGCATCGAGGTTGCCCATGCGCTTCACCGCGACCAAGAAAGCTTCATCTCCGGCGAGGCCGGCCTCGGTGAGCGCAGCCAACTGGTCGCGCAGGTGTCCCTCGAGTTCCTCCACGTCGGGACCGTGAACAGCCTGCCGGCGGCGCAGGTAGGCCCGCCACTGCGCGATTTGATCCTCGATTGGCTGATCGGCGAAGGTCGTCATACTGTGCATGCCTGCAACCAGATGCCCCGGAGGGTGCCGTCGACGGCCTTCCACTGTTCCCGATGGGCGGCGAGCTGCGCCCGGCCTTCTTTCGTGATCCGGTAGTACTTGCGCTTGCGGCCGCTCTCGGACGCGGCCCACTTCGCGGCGACGTGACCTTGGCGCTCGAGCCGGTGCAGCACGGGATACAGCATGCCGTCGGTCCACTGTAAGTGCCCGCCTGACAACTCAGCCACTCGCTTGATGATCGCGTAGCCGTAACTGTCGCCTTCGGCAAGGATGGCGAGCACGAGCGGCGTGGCGGAAGCAGCAACCAGGTCCTTGCTCATGTCCATACGTAGGAGTGTTATACATTGTTGTACTATGTATGTCAACGTCCAAAGCGCCTCGACGTTCTATGAAGGCGTCGCAGCGCTCTCGCTCGACAACTTCGGTTTCGAGACCATTTGCGTTCAAGCGAAACGGTGGCAGGGATCTGTTGGTCGTCCACAGCGCGAGATTCAGCGCGTCTGCTTCCCCGCTACGGGTCACGATGCAGTCAAGCGCACACGGTGTCGGACCGCGCCGCAACTCGGACGGCTATCACCGCGCAACGCGGTGATTGTGCTGGACGACCCACGCCATGGCCGAGTTCGTCGCGGTCATGAAGAGAACAGCCGCCACCCTGTTGCGCTTCCACATCCGTTCGCTCGCGAAGATCACACCGGCACCGGCCGCTGCCTTGACCGCAGCCAGGCCTACTGCGCTGTCCGCGACACCCTTCATGAGCGGGTTTGCTTCGACGGCGCCGTTCTCGAGCGCGCGGGAGGTCGAATGCACATCGAGGCCCTGTAGCACACCGAACGAGATGTACAGCGGCACGAGCGCGGCCGGCCGCTGCGGTCGTGGGGCAGCGACCAGTTCAGCGGGTGGTACGGCCGTGGCCAGTTGAATGGCCGTCGAGTCAGGTCGCAGCGATGGTGATGGGGTCTCCTCAGCTGACGCCGGTGCAACAGTTAACGTGTAGATCAGAACAACCACCAGCGCATGAACGAAGCGCATAAAGACGAACCTCTCGCCTGAGTGCGGCTGCACCTGGCGTGAATCGGCCCGCGGCCATTTCCGCGTGCCAGTTCGTCGTCACGCTTCGCAGTGGATATCGGATCTCCCCGCTGGGGGATCGTCCGCGGCCGCCACCACGGCAGACGACTTTAACTGACTCTTATGGCATTTAAGGTGCCATACGTGACAATAGATGAGGATTGGGTGAGAAGTTGAAACTGCTCTTAGGTTTACGCAGGCCATTGCCTGCCCTCACCTCTTCTTGCGAAACGATCTCGCTGCGCTGTTTTGGCACAGTCATGACCGCACAGTTGTCCGTAAGTTATTGATTCGTTGAACACATGTAAGATATTCCAATTACAGGACAGTTCGACACTCGAGGCGGGGTGCCCGAGACTCCGCTCCGCTCCCGACACCCCCCGGTCATGAGGTTGGGGGGGCAAATCCTCTGCCCAAGGACGGAGGGGACCGTCGAGCGAGCCGAACGCGAGTCGCTCGACGGTCCCCGCGAGCGCTCTCGTCTCAATCGAGTTCGTCTGTGAAACCCGTGCAGCGGCCTTTGAACGAGAGTCTTGTTCGTCGGTGCTGAATCGGCTCGACCGTCGGGATCACCCCGGTCCCAAGTTGTCGTGTCCCAGCCGAATGGGCACGCCGAGGCCACACAAATCGATGACATGCGCGTCGCTCTCGACCGCCATCGAATCGTGCACGTCGGGTGAGATGGGTTCGACAGCTGGGAGCGATCCGGTCGCCTCGGCCGTCTCGACCGCACGCGTCTTGAAACGCGCGCTCCGAAGACCGCAGAAGTCGACGACCGTGCCGCCGGGCACAACCTGCGCGAGCGCGTCGCGGACCTTCGTCACGAGCTGATCGAGCTCATCGTCCCACGCCATTGACTTGCAGCCTTTCCTCGCTCAGGCGAGCTGCCCTCGACACCGCGACGTTCCCGCGTGCTGCCTATTCTTTCTCAACAAAGACGTGAAGCATCGACATTTTCAGGAACGTCAGAATCGATTGTGAACGCCTCCCGGGCGTGCACTTCGCGGCAGTTCCGGGCCGTATTGACCACTCGGTGCTCGAGGCGTTGTTGAAAGACATTGCCGTGACGGCTATCCTGAGACTCCCCCCCGCACGGACGCGCCCGCCCGGAGTTCTCATGAAAGTCGCACCGATGGTTCTCTGGTTCAGCCTGCTGTCGGCCTCGACCGCCTGGAGCCAGGCTCCGCTGCCAGCCAACTGGCCGGCCCGCGTCGAGCTGGGGATGGCCGACGGCCCCGGCGGCGCGGCGGCGATGAAACGCACGGCGCCGTTCGCATTCCGGTATCAATACCTTGCGGGGGGCGCGAACACCGGCAGCGGCTGGGCCACCTGGAACAGCAACGGCGATTTCGTTCGCTTCTACGTCGAGGATTCCGTGACCAACGGAATCACCCCGGTGTTCACCTACTACATGCTGCTTCAATCTGCCTCCGGCGGCGGCAGCGAGAGCCAGGCGGTCTTCACGAACCTGAACAACACGTCGACGATGACGGCATATTTCAACGACCTGAAACTGTTCTTTCAGAAGGCCGGAGCGTTCTCCAGCCAGCGGGTCGTGCTGCACGTCGAGCCCGATCTGTGGGGATACATGGAGCAGCGCTCGACGAATGACGACGCGACGACGGTTCCGGTCAAAGTGGCGGAGACCGGGATTCCGCAGCTCGCTGGACTGCCGGGCAATATGTCCGGCTTCGCCCGCGCCGTTCTCGCGCTCCGCAACGCATACGCGCCCAACGTGACGCTCGGCTATCACATCAGCGTCTGGGGCACTGGTATCGATATCGCCCTGTCGAACCCGTCCGACGCCACCGTGGACACGCTTGGCACCCGGGCGGCCTCCTTCTACACCTCGCTGGCCGCCAATTTCGACATCGCCTTTGCGGAATTCAGCGATCGCGATTCCGGCTTCTATCAGCACGTGTACGGCGACGGTGGCCGATCCTGGTGGGACGCCGAAGACTTCCGACGAAACACACGCTTCCTCGCGCGGTTCTCGGCTGCGGCCGGCAAGCGGATCGTGATGTGGCAGATCCCGCTCGGCAACACGAAGATGAGAGCGCAGAACAACACGACCGGGCACTACCAGGACAACCGGCCGGAGTGGCTGCTCGACGATCCTGGGCGCGCGCACCTCACCGCGTATCGCGACGCGGGCGTCGTGGCCTTCCTGTTTGGCGGTGGAGCGGGCGGGACAACGTGCGCTTGTAACGCCCAGAACGACGGCGTCACGAATCCATCGCCTATCAACGGCAACGTCCTGGCGTCCGAGCAGGCGCCCGCCGGATCTGCACCCGTCCAGGTGATGCGAGGAACGACGCCCACGCTGGTGACGCCCTACGCGGCCGACGACGACGGCGGGTTTTTCCGGTGGAAGGCGTGGCAGTACTACCAGCAGGGCGCAATGCCGATCGCGTCGGGGAACGAGGTGCCGTCCGCGCCCACGAACCTGCGCATCGTGCCGTGAACAGCCGCTACCGTCGGGGCCGTGGGGCAGTTCAATACGGCGCCTTCAGCCCTGGGAACATGGGGAAATGTTTGACGTTGGTGGTCTTCAGCTGAGCGTCGAGCTGCTGCGTAAGGGCGGCCACGACCAGGTCGGCCACCTCGATACCGGGGTGTGCGCGCAAGTACTGGCGTCCGAGCGCGCCGGCGGCTTCCGCTGCGGTCTCGTCGACATCGACCCAGGAAATCAGCCGCAGCAGATCGCGGGTCGCGGCCTCCTCGCCGGCCCGCATCCCCGCCAGCAGCTCGGCTCGGACGACCTGCGAGCTCCACAACTCGTCACCGCGGGCGATGGCCTTCGGAATGAGCTCAGTGGCCGCGCGCGGCCTGCCACGCAGATGGTCGACCAGCACCGACGTGTCGAGCACGAGGCGCATCAGTCGCCGCCATGCAGCCGGGCCAGCCGCCGCGACCCGCGGAGACGCTCGACGTATTCCGCCCCGGTCTCCGGGAAATCCTTCCACGAGCCGGCTGTCCTGCGCGCCAGACGCACGCGTTCCGCCCGACCGAGCGTTCGACGTCGCGTATAGACGTCCTCGATCGCTGCGCGAATCAACTCCGAGATTGTGCGGCCCGTCGCCCTGCTCCGGGCCTCGAGCAGCTGACCCTGTTCATCGGTGAGATAAATCTGCGTGCGTCTCATGATGTATGAATTATACATCATACAGATCCATGTTCACCATGGGACCGGGCCCGGTCGGCTCTCGTCATGAACCTGACGCCGGCGGTTGTTGATCTCAGCTCCGGAGATGAGACTGACACAGGATCGGGAGCGGACGCCCCGGCACGACGCATCTTACACTCACTGTCGCTTCTCTTCCCGGTAAACTGGTAAGGTTCGGCGTCGCTTGTGAGGGTGCCATGACCAGAGACAACGAGAGCAGGGAACCACCGCTGAATTGGCGCGCCCAACTGGACATGACCAAGACCGTCGCGGTGCTGGCGCTCCTGATATCGGCCGTCAGCTTCTATCGTTCCTATATCTACACCAAGCAGCAACTGGACGTCACCGTCACCGAAGTCTCGTACGTGACCAATCAGGGCGGGCTGTACATGACCGTCGCGTTTTCGAACGGCGGAAATCGCGACGCCGCGCTCCTGCGAGTCGAACCGGCGCTGTGGAGCCAGCGCACCGGTTCCAAGCCCGAGTGGGTCGCCTTGAGCGAAAGGGTTCACGCCGATATCCCGATCGCCACGCCGAAAACGCCGCTCATCGTCAAGGCGGGCGGCGTCGAAATCGTGACGTTGTCCACCCAGCTGAACCCGTTGGATGCCGAACGAGCCCTGGTGTCGAGCGAGGGCGGATCGTTTCTCGGCCTTCGCGTCGCCACGATGAACTCCGATGGCAACCTCTACCTCCTCGAGCACCCCGTGGCGCGGCTCGTCATCGACTCGAGCGGCAGAATTCAGAGCGCACAGGCGGCAATCCACCAGACGCTCAGTGGCTTCGAGGATCTGCAGGGCGCCCCGCCCGGCGATACGCTGCAGGCGAACAAGAGGACACCCTTTGTCTGGGCCGAGCAGCAATACTGACTAGACCGGGGCTCCGCCCCGGACCCCGGCTCGGTCGCTTGCGGGGGCCCTACGCCCCGCGCCGCTCCCTCGCGGGCGCGCTGTGCGCGCCGCCGTTATGCGATAACGAGAACAAGTGATTCTCGTCGGGCATCGCATAACGGTTTACTCCGAAAGGCGGTTGTGTTGACACACCGCGTCGCGAACCGCGCTAAGATGGCGACGTGGGACGGCTGATCGCGTTCTCACTGGGCATGCTGACGGCCGTCGCCTCCCTCGACGCGCACCACTCGTTCGCGGCCGACTACATCGAAGAGCAGACGGTCACGATCGAAGGCGACGTCGTCGCCTTCGAGTTCGTGTTCCCCCACGTGTGGCTCCATCTGAACGTCGCCGACGAGAACGGGCAGCCGCAGAAGTTCTCGGTGGAGTGGTCGAATCCCGGACGGCTGAAACAAGCCGGATTTTCGGCCGGATCGTTCAAGCCCGGCGATCATCTCATCATCACCGGCAGCCCGCATCGCAATCCCGCCGAGCGCAGACTCCACCTGCGAACGGTCAGGCGGCCGTCCGACGGATGGAAATGGCCGAAGAGCGGCCGGGACGATGAGCTCTGACGTCAGCGGACGCACGGTATAAGTCGCGCCGCTGACGCGCACGTCGCCCTGCGTCAGGGAACGATCGGACTGCGGCGATCGATGGACGTCCCCTGCCCCACCATGAGCTCGTGGGCGTAGTTGGCCTGCTGGCAGACGTATTCGAACAGCTCGGTTCCCTGTTCCCAGATCAGATCGACCTTGCCGGTGAGCGGCGCTGTGTAGGCTCCCGGATCGTCGATGGTCAGCTCGTACCGCAGCGTGTCGAGGTTGAGCCGCGTGAAGCGCTCCAACGTACGAAGCTGGTTCGTGTGTGGCAAGCCGCTTCGATCCCACCAGAACCCCTCGTTGAACCCGACCGTGTCGACGACCAGCGTGTCGCCTTCCCACCAGCCAATGGAGTGGCCGTAGTACGTGGGCTCGAGGCTCTTGGGGTGCGTCCGACCGTCCGTGTAGATCGTCCGGAACGTGTGAGGCCCGCCGACGTCGAAGATCAGCACCTGCTGCAACTCAGGAAACTCGGCAATCTCGACGCCGTACGGGGTCAGGAAAACGCGCGCGCCCCCCGACGGCTTGCACCGTGCGTGCGGCTCGAGCCGATGGGTCTGCCGATCGGCAACAAGCGCCCGTGCCCACGGTTGAAGCGGCAAGTCTTTCGGCAAACCGAGCGGATTCGGAATGACTGGCCCGGGCAGCCACAGCCCCGTCTGCTCCGCCGTGCCGCCGAGCAGCGGGCGCCCGGTCGCGGAGCGCGGCGCCGGCCGGGGCGGCCCGGTCCATCGTCTCGTACCGCTCGAGTCGCCGCCCTGTTGACCGCCGCCAGCTGGAACGCCGACCTGGACGCCGCGGTTGCCTTCGCCGGTCTGCTGCTGGCCGACAAGGGGCATCGAAGATAAGAGAGCGACGAAGAGGCCGGCCGCGCCGGGCAGGGTGAGCAACCTTCGCATCTGCCTACCTCCCTTGAACCGTTTGGCTCGTGATTCTCGCACAATCAGGCTCCCAACGCAGCTGGACGCTTGTTCGCGCCCTGTTTGTCCGAGAATTGAGCACGACTGTTCCTTCCCAGCACAGTCAACGACCGGCACGCAGAAAAATCAACCAGATAAGGGCCAGTCCTGGCTTTTGGCCGGTGGCAGGGTCGATGCACGCGCCGGACAGTGCCAAGGTGTGGCTGATCTGATGCTCAGCGAAGAGCCGGGCTTTTCACAGCACGACCATGACGAGGAGCTGGAAAAGCACCTGTCCAGCGGTGCGTGCCCCCGCACGCACGACGCCGCGTATTGGCTCGAAACGGGAAATCGGGTCCGCGAATACCTCACTCTTCAGGCCGGCAACGACTGCAGCGAAGCCATCCGTCAGGGGTTCGTGACCTGGCTGCGGCGTTCACCCGCCGAGCGCCGGCAATACGAGCTGGGAGATGATAGAAAACGGGCCGCGCTGGTGGACTGGTATCTGAAAGTGGTGCGCTGACGTCCGATCCCCGCTCAACGATGAAGCTCTCAACGAAGATCGGTCTTGGCTTCGCGCTCGTCGGCTTTCTGCTCGGATTTTTCGACCGCCAGATCTTCGGTCAGAGCCGTAACAGCGCGCGCCTGGCCATCATCCTCGGACTGGGCCTCCTGTGTTTCGCGACGATGTTCGTGCTCAGTCGGCGAGATCGCGGCAAGTAGTCGCGCCCGCCGGTCGTCGCACCGCCGACGAGCTCCGTCGTTATTTCGACGATTTCGGGGGCGTCCGCATGCGCAGACTGTTCGTGACCCGAAGAACGCCCGGCGTGAAGCGGGCGATCTGCTCCAGCTCGCGGTACTCGACCTCGCCCTGCACCCAGCCGTTCAGCGTGATCACGCCGTTCTGGACCGTGAGGCGGAAGGGCGGGTTCTTGACGGTGATGATGTCCTGGAAGTGGATGCTGGACTCGAGGCGGCTGTACAGCGACGCCCGTATCTGATCGTCGCCCTGCGAGGGCGGCAGCGTCACGATCTCGTTCTTGATGTCCTGAACGCCTCGCACGCGAGAGACCTGCTCGGCGATCTCGTCGGCCTTGTTTCTTTCGCCCGTGACGGCGCCCTTCAACGTGACGACGCCTTTCAGAATCACGGCATCGAGGTAATCGAAGATGGTCTGGTAGCGGTAGGCGTCAACGGCTTGCCCGATGTAAAAGGCCAGGTTCTGGTCGCTTTCGAGCCTGGGCAACTCCATCTCGCTGAGGACGTTTTTCACACCCTGGACCTTCAACGTTCGTTTGATCGCGTCCTGTTTCAGCCAGAGCGTCGGCACCCGTCCCGACAGTGTTATGTCGCCGTCCGCGGCCGTCACCGTCAAGCGTCGAAGATCCGAATTGTTCGACAGCGCGCGTTTAACGGCGGCAACCACCGCCGAATCGCCCGCCTGGGCAGCATCGGCACGCCACGGCAGAGAGGCCAGCACCAGGGCGAGCGTGAGGAGCGCGACGGCAGATCGGCTGGATTGCATGACACTTCCTTTTCAAAGCCACTGTTCCATTGTCCCCTGAACGCGACCGGCGCGCTACAATGACCTCTCATGAGGTGCCCATGAAACGCCTGTCGTCGGCGCGCGTGGCTCTGGCTTTCCTGATGCTGGCCACATTGACCGTCGGCTCGATCGTGTCGGCTCAACGGGCGGTCGCCGGGTCGATGACGACGGCAGCCGAACGGTTGCTCGCGTCGCTTTCGGCGGAGCAGCGACAGCAGGCTGTGTTCGCATTCGAATCCGACGAGCGACTCAGGTGGAACTTCATCCCGACCGAGGCGTTCCCCCGCAAGGGTCTTCTGCTGAAGGACATGACCGAGTCCCAGCGGACCTTGGCGCACAATCTCCTGAAGACCGGCCTCAGCGAGCGCGGCTACCTCACCTATACGCAGATCATCCAGCTCGAGAATGTGCTGCTCGCCGTCGAAAAGGGGGGCAAGTTCGTGCGCGACCCGCTCGGCTATCGGGTCACGGTATTTGGAACGCCCTCCGCCGAGGGCGCCTGGGGGTGGCGCGTCGAAGGCCATCACATCTCACTCCACTTCAGCGTCGTCAACGGATCGGCGGTGGCGAGCACGCCATCCTTTGCCGGTTCGAATCCCGCCGAGGTGCGCGAGGGGCCGCAGAAGGGGCAGCGCGTGCTCGCACTGCTGGAGGACTCGGGCCGCGCGCTCGTCACAGCGCTCGACGCGACGCAGCGCACGACCGCCGTCATCAACCTAACCGCCCCGAACGAGATCGTCACGAACAACACGCTCGACATCAACCCGCTCTCGCCGGACGGACTCAAGGCGTCCGCGATGACGCCGGCGCAGCGCGATCTCTTGCTGCGCGTGATCGACGCCTACGCCGGCCTGATGACGGCCGACATCGCCGCCGAGCGCCTCGCGAAGATCAAGGCCGCCGGCGTGGACAACATCGGCTTCGCGTGGGCCGGGCCCGTCGAACGGGGGCAGCGACACTATTACCGTGTGCAGGGACCGACGTTCCTCATCGAGTTCGACAACGCGCAGAACGATGGCAACCACGTGCACTCGGTGTGGCGGGACTTCAACGGGGATTTCGGACGCGATCTGCTGCGCGAGCACCTGCGAACGGCAAGGCACGACTAGGACGCGCGTCGGCGAGGATCAACGACTCTCCGGTACGACGGCCACCGCACGCAGCGGCGCGCCGCTTCCTCCGCCTATCTTCATCGGCAGCGCGATGACGAACGCACCGACCGGCGGCAGCCGCTCGAGCGCCGTCAGGTTTTCGAAGGCCGGGATGTCGCGCTCGAACAGCACGCGGTGCGCTTCGAAACCCGTGGATTGCCCGAAGTCGATGCTGGCCGTGTCGATGCCGACTGCCCGGACCGGCCGGCTGACGGTGAGCCACCGGGCCGCGTCCGGATGGAGCCCCGGGAAGTGCAGCTTCGCGACGGCCTCGCTGCCGCGTTCGTCGGTGCCGAGATACCGGATGGCATCCGGCCATCGCCGCGAAAAGCCGGTACGAAGGAGCAGAATCGCTTCCGGCGGTATCGATCCGTGCACGGACTCCCACTGCAGGAGGTCGTCGGTGGTCACCTGGTAGTCTCGGTTCGCCTCCGCTCGATCGCTGACGTCGACGACGACCGCCGGTCCAGCGAGGCGTTCGAGCGGAAGCTGGTCGACGGTCGCGCGACCGGCGGCAAAGTGAATCGGCGCATCGATGTGCGTACCACCGTGCTCCGCGGTGAAGAGGTTGTTGGCGGCGTAATAGTAGCCTCCAGGCGTCATGCCCTCGGACACCTTCTCCAAGCGGAACGTGTCGGAGGTCGGCCAATAGAGAGTGCTTCCGTCGTACGAGTGGGAGAGATCGACGAGTACGCCCGCAGGAAAAGCCGACGAAGCGGGACCAGGGGCGGCGCAGGCCATCGCGATGGTCACCGCACCAATCGTCACCCCTCCTGCGATTATCCGCATCATCCCTGCGCTCCTCGCGCGGACGCCGCAAAAAGGGAAACGCCCGACGCGGCAGCTTGCCGGTGCGGGCGTTTCACATGCGCAGGTCGCGCCTCCCGGCGAAAGCCGGGATTCATGGTTCTTCGGTCGCTTCGTCGGCGTTGGTTTGCGCGTCAGCGGGGCACTGGGTGTCCGAGTGGCGCGCGCCACAGGCCCGGTGGGATTTCCATAGAGACTCCGCGATCGGTTTTACGCCTGTGAGACGTGGCTGTCAATGCATAATCAACACTCATGCGTTTAATCACCACGCTCATCGACCTGTACTCCATTGTCGTACTCGTCGCCGTCGTGATGTCCTGGATCGGTCTGGATCGCCGGCAGCCGGCGGCAGCGTTCGTCTACAACCTCACTGAACCGGTCCTCACGCCCATCCGTAACGCGCTGCCTCCCGTCGGGGGTCTGGATTTCTCGCCGATGGTGCTGTTGATTGCGCTGCGGCTCCTGAGAAACCTGTTCTGACGCTACGCTTCAGGTTTGGTCTTCAGTTCGGTCTCGTGTTCTTTGATAAAGGCCTTGATCTCGTCGGCCATGCCGAGCAGCCTCGTCCATTGCTCTTTGTAGAGAGTCACCGGAAAGCGCCCGAGACCGTAGACTGACACGCCGCCTTTTTCGCTCACCCGCAGGCTCGCACTACGGCCGCGCTGGCTTTTGAGGCGTTCGTTCTCTGCTTTCAGTCGTTCGAGCTCGGCCTTCAGGTCCTCGTCAGACATGTTTATTCTCTCGGCGCACGACGGCCGGGCCGTGGCGCATCAGGCTCATCAGGTCCATCAGGGCGCCTCGGTGTACGCGGCGCGCGCGGCGCCGGCGGCCCCATTGGCGCGCGCCCACGTGGGATACTTCGCCAGTAGTTCTTTCTGCACCGTTGTCGCAGCCTCGTCGGCGGACCGCCCCTGTGCCTTGAGCTCGCGGGTCCGCGTCTGAATCGTCTGCATTGCCGCCCGGAGCGTCGGAATCAGGGAGCCGTCGCCGACGGGCCCATGGGCGGGCACGATCGTGCGAGGCCCCAGCGCTTCGAACGCATCGAATGCAGCGAGCCACGCTTTCATGCTCGAGTTCTGATTCGCCGCGACGAACGAGTTGTTCATGACCACGTCGCCGGCGAACAGGACGGCGTCACCCTCCACGGAGAACCCGGTGTCGCCGCGTGTGTGCGTCGGGCCGACAACCATCATGCGCACTCGGACGCCGCCCAGATCGAGCGTGTGCTCGCGGTCGAAGGTGATGTCGGCCTTGCGCCCTGTCGCATCCTTCAGCAGGGCCGCGATGCCCGGCGATCTGCTCGCGAAGTTTTCGATCTGGCGGGCGCCGCCTTCTGCAAACTCGGCCTCCTGCACGGTCGAGTTGACATACTTCGCCGAGGGAAACGCCAGGTAACCGATCGTGTGCTCCGCATGGAAATGCGTCGACGCCACGTACAGCTCGGTGTTCCGGCTGACTTTCGCCACTTCACGCGCCACGGCTTCGCCGTTTCTACGGCCAAGACCAGGATCGATCACCAGAGTTGCCCGATTGCCGACGACGATACCCACGTTGGGAACCAGGCCAACGTTCCCGTCGGGAATGGCATAGGTGTGCGCCGCCAGCTTGACGGTCACGTTCTCGCGGACGAGAGGGTCCGGCACCGGGCCCGGGCCGGGCGTCGGCTGTTGCGCCACGAGGTGCCCGGCTGCCCACGGAACGAGAAGGAACGCGGCTATGGACGCCGAGCCGCATCGTTTCCTGCGATCGATGGCTGCACGCATGGCGTCGATTTTATTACTAACGGACGTCCAGGGCGACGTCGAAGACGATCTGGCCCTCGGCCGTGTGGACCTCTAAACCCGACAGAAACGGAAGCAAGTGGTCCAGCTGGCGCGAGGCGGCCAGAGCCTCCACGTCGAGCATCAGGCGGTCTCCGTCGAGCCGCACGCCGTGCGGCAGACGATCGAGCGACGAAACAAACCGAGACGCGATCGTCCCCACTCCGCCCATCAGCGACCAGCGGAGCACGAGTACCGGTGACTCAGGAAACCGCGGTTGCACCTCGACCACGAACGCAATCCGGAGGGGCGGTACGAACGGCCATGTGACGGTCACGACGAGGTCGAACCGATCGCCGTCGTGCGGTTGGACGTCGACGTTTCGAACCGGAGCCGACGTCCGTCTCAAGGCGTCGGCCGCAAGTTTGTTCAGCAGCAGCCGCGAAACAGGAATCCTGGCGGAAAGATGCGTCCCAGCCAGATCTCGAAATGCGGACGATTCGAGATAGCGCAGAATGTCGTACGCGGCCGGCCCACGGTTGTCGACCGGATCCGTCACACGCGCTCGGCCACCAAATCGCGGACGAACCGGTTCTGCTCGTCGACGACAATCATTCTCGGCGTGACCATTTCGTCCGTCAGGCAGAACGCGACGATGATAATCGTATCTCCAAGGTGGAAGTGCCGGGCGGCCGCGCCGTTCAACACAATCTGTCCAGACCCTTCCGGAAGCGGAATCGCGTACGTTTCGACCCGTTGGCCGTTGTTGACGTTCCAGACCGCGACTTTCTCCCCTTCGATGATGTCGGTCAAGCGCATGAGTCCCCGGTCGATCCCGATGCTGCCGATGTAGTTGACGTCAGCGCCGGTGACGGTCGCATGGTGAATCTTCGACTTGCAGATGGCGCGCAGCTTCATGTCTCTACTTTACCCGGCAAGCAGCGCAACTGGAGATGGACGGCTGCAGGGCGGGTCCGGAACCCGCCCTGCAGCCGTCCATCTGAATCCTCTCCGAATCAGAACCCGGGGGTGAAGGTGAACTGAAAGACCCAGCCTTCGTTTCGCTGGAACGGGCGGGAGAAATCGAACGATCCAATCGCGAAGCCGCCCAGGTTGACGCGCATGCTGACGCCGGCGCTGCCGACCCCAGGTTTGTCGCCCCCCATGAATGTCGGGCGGTTGCCGCTATACCAGGCCACGCCGCCGTCGGTGAACAGCGCAACCTCGACCGGAATGGGCCCATACATCCGACTGGACGAGGCGCCAAAGGGCCGCAGCAGCGGGAATCGCAGCTCGAGGTTTCCGACCAGCATGCGGCTGCCCATCAGGTCGTCCGACGCCGAGCAGCCAAGAATCGGCAGGCACTGCCCGGTCGTGATGTTGGAAGACTCGTAGCCGCGAACCAGGCCGGGATAGCCGAGGTACAGCGGCGTGAGGCGCCCGTCCTCGCCGCCGCTGCCGTACCGTCCGTAGTGGAGCACGCGCGCGGCGATCGTGTAGAAGGGCACCGGCATGAAGTACCGCCGGTAGTCCGTCAGCACCCCGGTGAAGTTGAGAGTGCCGAACGAAGGCGCCAGCTCGAAGCGGTACCGCTGGCCCTGCACGGGGCTCGTCGCCCCGAAGCTCGTCGTATCGAACACCAGGGCCATCGCGGAGGTCGCGAGGTTGATCGGCTCGCCGACCGGCGTCGTCTCGCTCTCGTCCACCAGTCGTTGCCCGGTTCGCAGCGAGTACACCTGGAGCTGCTGAGTCACATCGAACGCGATGCGACTGAACCCCCCCTGCCATTCGACCCGTTGCGCACGATTGAACGGATAGGCGAGCACGGCGGCGATGCTGCGTTCCGTCTGACGTTCAATGACGGTCTGATCCACCTGAACAGGCTCGCCCTGCACCGTGCCAACTCCCGACTGGGTCCCACCGCTCAAGTAAGGTATCTGACCGCCGACCAAGCCCCAGTTCCAGCGGTGCTTGGTATTGGAGTACATCGCCTGCGCCGCGGTGTTCTTGATGCTGTAGCTGCTGCTGAAGCCGGCGTTGATCTGAAGCGCGACGGCCAGCGACTGATCGCCAAGCATGTCGCCGAAGCGGAACCCGATGCCGCCGCTGATCGCGGCACCGAACCGATCCGCCCCGACCGAGATGCTCGGCGCTCCCACCTCCTCGAGCCCCAGACGAGCCTTGTACTCCTCGGTCTCGAAGTCGCTGGTGTCCGTCGGCAGACCTGTCGTCGCATCCTCGATGCTCGCCACCACGTCGCTCGCACGTCGATCGGGAGGCGGCAGCGTGGCCGCTCTTGCGGGAGGCGGCGCATCCTTCGCGGGTGGGAGAGCCGGTGGATTGGCGTCGAGCAAGTGAATCTGGTATTTGCCCTGCTGGTAGACATCGAAGGCGACGATGCCGGCTTCGGTCGCGACCGACAGCGCCGGGCTCCGGCTCGTGATGCCGCTCAAGCCGGTCGCGACCCGGGTCAGCTGGGCGACGTCCCCGCTGTCGAGCGCGATGCGATAGAGATTCGGAATCCCGTCTCGATCGGAGATGAAATACAGCGACCCCCCATCGGGCGACCACTGCGGGCTGATGTTCGTGCTGCCCGAAGTGCCGGCGACCTGCTCGATCGCGCCGGTCGAGACGTCAATGAGTCCCAGGCCGAACTGACCGATCGCCAGGGTCTGCAGATTGGTCGAAAATCGGTCGGTCGCAAAAGCGATCCGCCGCCCGTCGGGCGACCACGCCGGCATCAGCTCCGCGTAGGCATCGGTCGTCAGGCGTCGGAGCATCGAGGCCTTGAGGTCGTACACATACAGATCGCCGAGCCCACCCGCCAGGCCGGTAAACGCGATGGCGCTGCCGTCAGGCGCGAACGTCGGATTGAAGATCTCATCGAGGTCGGGCAGCGGTACTTCCTGTTCCTTGTCGCCGCTGAGCGCGTCGAAAATCGCGAGCGCCGGGCGTCCTGATGTGACGGTACCAACCGCCAGGCGCCGGCTCATCCGATCCCAGGCGCCAGCCGAGTGGATGAACTGAATGCTCGAAAAATGGGGATCGGTCGCGGTGCTCGTGAGCCGGCGCACGATCCGGCCGTTCGATGCATCGGCGATGAACAGCTCGATTGACAGGAGATCGCGCTCGGAAAAGAACGCGATCCATTTCCCGTCCGGACTGATGGCCGGCGCGACATTCATGCCGGCGTCACGATTGATCTGAGCGATGCGGCCGATTTCGTTGGGCTGGGTCGTGGCGGCGATGACCGGCTCGTACATCTCTCGGATCGAGGCCTTCCAGCCGTCTGACAGCTCGGCGGTTTTAACCTTGAGCACCTGTTCGAAGGCCACGTTCAGATCGCCAGCCGTAATGGCCATTTTGAGGATGCGCTCGATCATCTCGTCGCCGTAGCGGCCGCCGATGTACGCCCAGAATGCCTGGCCCCAGCGATACGGAAAGTACTTCGGGTTGTCGAGGTCGTCGATATTCGGCAACTGCTCCTGCATCGCCGCGTCCCGCAGCCACATCGCGGTGTGCGGATCCACGGGACCGATCGTCAGGTATTCCGCCATCCCCTCGATGAACCAGAGCGGCAGCTGCGCGCCGGCGATTCTGCCTCCCTCCGGAGCGGTGGGGCCGATCATGATGTCGTACTGAAACGCGTGGACGAGCTCGTGCCCGATTACGTGATCCGTGTCACTGAGGGGCCCGGCAAGCGGCAGCACGATGCGGCGCCTGACCGACTCGGTGACGCCGCCCGTCCCTTCGCCTATTTCTCCGCCGATCGCATTCGTCTGCTCGAAATCGGGATGGGACGCATACAGGATGAGGGGCTGGCGACCGCTGAGCTGGTGCTGCATCAGCTTCTCGAGCCTGGTAAACCAGCGCTCGGCCAGTCGCGCCGCAATCTCGACGCCTTCGCGCTCGCTCGGGTAGAAATAGATGTCGAAGTGCTCTGTCTTGAGGATCTGGAAGTCGAAGTCCTTGTACTGCACTTTGTTGCGGCCGAAATACTGCGCGGAAGCTGGTACGGCCATGACGGCGAGCAGGCACAACGCAAGTAGTGCGGCGCGAAACACTAGACGAGCCATGATCGGTGTCCTCTTCTGGGTGCATCTGGAAGCGGCCAGATACTCCGAGGGGCTGCTGGTTGCAATCGCCGCGCCGCACGAACGATCAGCGACATCAATAATCGGGGGCCGTGCACGTTCTCCAAGAATACGGACGGCCCGACTTTTCAGCGGCTCACGGCAAGTCTGCCCGAATGCCGGCGCGGAACGTCCGCGGCAGGCCGGTCGTCCGTACTGGCGTGCGACCGACGTCGTAGACGGTGTCGCCCACGTTCTCGACGGTGAAGAAGACGCGCGCGCGCCGGCCGACGGTCTTCAGGAAGTTAAGGTCCACGATGTGCGCCGACGCCAGCTCCAGGGTGTTCAGGTCGTCGTCGAACTGCATGCCCATGTAACGGTACAGTCCCGACGCGAGGATGCCCCAGGGGGCCTCGTAGCGCACGCCGGTTGAAGCGCTGAACTTGGGCACCTGCGACACGCGCTTGTCCGTCAATCCCGGCTCCACGGCATCGATGAACCGCGAATCGACGAAAGCCTGAGAGCCCGTGACGACCACCTGCGGAGCGACGCGCACTTCTTCCTCCGCCTCGAAGCCGGCGGCACGCACCGTCCCCGCGTTCCGACGCTGTCGTGTGATGAGCGCGGGAGTGGAGCTGACGGTGACGTTGGTGATGGCGTTTTCCAGGCGGTTCCAGAACCCGACCATGCGGACCGAGGCGGGGCCTGAGATCACGCTGACGCCGCCCTCGGCAGAGGTGAGCGACTCGGGAATCAGCTGATCGTTGGCGTTGGTCAGCGAGTTGCCGGCTCGGAACACTCTGAACAGCTCGTTCAGCGTCGGCGCACGGAAGGCATGCGTCGCTGCGCCGTGAACGGTCACGGTTTCGCTCACACGCCAGGCAATGCCGCCTTTCGGGCTGATCTCGGTCTCGTCGAGCGCTGTGCCGGTTTCGCGATTCGGATCCGAAGACCACCTGTCCACACGAATCGACCCCACGACCGTCAAGTCACCCCGGGGGTCGAAGGACGCGCGGGCGAAGCCGCCGGAAATCCATTGCACGCCACCTTCGTTGGTCACAGCCGTGACGGCGCCGGCGGGATTATAGGCCGTCTGCTCGGTCGTGCCGGAGACGCGTCGCGCATCGCCGCCGACGGTGAACGTTCCCCTGCGCATGCCCGAGCTCCACTGCCCGCTGACCCCACCGTTTCTGCTCGGCACGAATTGCGTCTGCGTCAGCGTTTCAGTGGCACGGCCGGCAGCGACCGACGAGAAGCTCTGGTTGTAGTCCTGGGTCCCGCCGTAGCCACGCACGAGCCAGGCGCTATGGCCCGCGGTCCCCGAGACTTCGCCGGTGCCACCGCGCGACGTGGTGTCGTTGTTGGTCAGCGGCGTGCCGTTCCCGCGAATCTCCCGGAAGGCAAACCCGCGTCCGCCCGCCCGCCAGCTCCGGGACTGGTAGCCCACGGTGCCGTACCCCGTCCCGTACTCGGCGTTCGCCTCGACGTCAACCGGCCCGCGCTCTTCTTCAGCCACGATCTTGTAGCCATCGCTCTGCTGCCATTCACCCGATCCGAAGCCGCTCCAGCGACCATTGGATCCGCCGACCGCGCCTGAAAACCGTGGCGTCTCGTGAGAGCCGAATTCAGCGGACATGTGAGCGGTCGTGCGCGTCGGCGCCAGTGTCACGATCTGAAGGATGCCGCCGAGCGCGTCGGCCCCGTACAAGTCGCTCGTGCCGCCTCGCACCACCTCGATCCGTTCCAGTGCGGTTTGCGGAATCCGGTCCCAGTAGATCCATCCGCCGAAAGCGTCGTTGAGCGGGACGCCGTCCACCAGCACGAGGCTGCGGCTCGCGCCCGACGCGGACAGCCCGCGCATCGTCAGGCCCTGCGTGGTCGGATTTGCCACGCGAGATGAGGAACGTCGGAAGAGACTGAACCCGGGCACGATTTTCATCTGATCGTCGAGCATTGCCCCAGGACTCGACATCAGCTCATCGGAGCTCAGCACCGAGGTCGCCGCCATGGGCGAGGCCTCAATGACTCCCCGGGACGCGGTCACTGTCAACGCCTCAATCACGCCTGCAGGCTCGAGGACGAGATCGATCGACCGCAGGCGTTCGTCTACCGAGATTCGTCTGGTGAGCTCTGCGAACCCGGCCGCCCGGACGATGATCGTCATCTCCCCCGCCGCGTCGACCTCGACGGTGAACGCGCCATCCGGACCCGTGAAAACCTGTCGTTCTATCCCATCGCCATCTCGAACGACAACGGTCGCGCCGGGAACGACGCCGCCGCCCACATCACGGACGACCCCTGATACGGGAGCCGCTTCCGCGATCGTCATCGAGGCCAGCACCGCCAACGGGACCATCACTGCTCTCACCGCGAATCGGCTCTTAGCCATGGTCGCTTCCCTCAGGATTTGTGTGGTCAGATATTAGCCGACTCTTCCCGAGTCGGAGCAATAATGCCGGGGGTGGCCGCGCTCGAGTCAAGAATCGACGACCTCTATAAGGAGGCGCTCGGCGACTTCGTTGCCCGACGGGACGCCCTCGCCGGAACACTCACGGGAGCCGACGCCAAGAAGGTCAAGACCCTCCGAAAGCCCACGGTCATACCCTGGGTAGTGAACCAGTTGTACTGGCGCGCCCGACCCACCTACGATCGCATCAAGAGCTCGGGCAACAGGGTCCGCTTGGAACAGATAGCTGCGCTGAAAGGCCGCTCCGCCGACGTCCGCTCAGCCAGCGAGGCACACCGAAAGGCTCTCGCGGCGGGGGCGAAGGAGGGCCTTCGCCTGGCGGCCGCCGCCGGCCTCCACCCCGAGGCCGACGAGCTGACGAGGGCACTCGAAGCGGTGTCGCTGGCACCCGAACTACCGGAGCCCGAAGGTCGTCTGACGAGGGCATTCCAGCCGGCAGGTTTCGAGGCGTTGGCAGGTATCGACGTGAAAGCACCGGGCGACAGGCAACCCGCTCAACACGCCGCCCGGCGCGCGGCAGAAGAAAAAGCCCGGGCGGATGCCGAGCGGCGAAAGCAGCGAGCGCTCGAGAAAGCGCGCGAGGTGCTGGCCGCCGCCCAGGAGGCCGAAGAGCAGGCGCGCGATGAGTGGGAGCGGGCAAAGCGAGAGCTGGCGGCCGCCGAGCTCGCGGTGTCGGAACTCGAGTAGCTTTCGCTTAAGGTAAGATTCAGACAGGCGCGTGCATGGCTCTTGTACCTTTCTCTCAAAAGCGGGTGCCTGCTTCCCGACCGCCCAGCTTTGACGGGCTGCTCGGCGATTTCTCCGTCCTCGATCGCCTGGACGATCTGCGCCGCCGCCTCGTGCGGTCGGTGATCGCTATAGCGGTTGGAATTGCCCTGGGCTTCGCGTTCATCGGTCAGGTCTTCGATTTCATCCTCGCGCCGACCCGACAGATCCTTCCGCCCGGCGGGCGACTGATCTACACCCAGCCCGGCGAAGCGTTCGGACTCTACATTCAGATCTCGATCATCATTGGCATCGCTGTCGCGATGCCGTACATCATGTTCCAGTTCTGGCGGCTCGTCGCCCCAATCGTGCCCCCCGGCGGTCGGCGCTTTGCGTTTCCTTTTGCCCTCTTCACCACCCTGGGATTCCTGGTAGGCGCAGCCTTCACCCATTACATCGCGTTCCCCTACGTGATGCAGTTCTTCGCGAGTTTCAATACGCCAGATCTCGTGTTCTACCCCAAGCTGTCCGACGTCTTCGACCTCTACACGAAGATGCTCCTCGGGATGGGCGCGGTGTTCCAGATGCCGACGGTGGTCTTCTTTCTGGCCAAGGCGGGGGTGGTCACGGCTCGATTGCTGTGGCGCAGCTTCAAATACGCATTTCTTCTCATCTTCATCGCCGCCGCCGTCATCACGCCCACGGGCGATATGGTGACCCAGGCCATCTTCGCCGCGCCGATGCTCGCGCTCTACCTCCTCAGCATCGTGATCGCCTGGGTCTTCGGCAAGACACGCCTGGCGGGCGACGGCGACTGAACGCGTCTTGTCAGTCGACGTGCCGGAACCGTTATCGGCCACTTGCAAATTTGGTCGACGACCCACATTCCTGTAAGCCGGCTCTCTCCGCGATCGCAGTCCCAGAGCGCAACTTTCACGGATTCACGGCCTCAACTCCAACTGGGAGCTGGGCTTAGGCCCCCCGTGCAGCGGCCGCTCAAAACGGCACAATTCGCGCATCGCTTCCCGCGACATTACAACTTGAGGCGTCCATGAACCCAGCCGCTGCCCGCACCTCTGCTTCGCCGCCGATGGTGTTTCGCGATGCGTTCGGCGAACGCCGTCGCATCGCGGCGCCCACCGGAAGCGAGACCCTCGATGTGCTCTGCCTCCGGAGCGAACTGACAGCAGTCCCTTCGTTCGAGTTCGCGCTTCGCGAGCGGGTCAGCCGGCTTGCGGCGTTCCGTCATCCCCACTTCGCCCAGGTCAGGACGGTCGAGCGACTCGGCGATCCGGCGCGAACGCTGGCGCTCATCTCGAATTCCACGCCCGGCGTGCGACTGTGCGATCTCCTGGCGAACGCGGCCCGATCCAACGTGGTGCTCGATACCAATGCCGCGCTCTGCCTGATTCGCCAGCTCGTCACGGCGATCGCGACACTGCACGAGCAGGCTCCCGACGCGTCGCACGGAGCTCTCGGGCCCGAGCGCATCATCGTCTCGCCAAACGCGCGCCTGGTCGTCGTCGAACACGTGCTGGGGTCCGCCGTCGAGCAACTGCAGTATTCCGAGGATCGGTACTGGCGCGAGCTTCGCGTGCCGTGTCCCCGCGCCGCTGGACCGGCGGTTTTCGATCAACGGACGGATGTCTTTCAGGTTGGCATGGTGGCGCTGGCGCTGCTGCTGCGTCGGCCGCTTCAACCCGAGGAGCTGCTGCACATCCAGGATGCGGTCGCCTCCGCCCGCGCGATTTCAGCGACGGGGGACATCGGGTCGCTGCCCTCAGGGGTACGCCCGTGGCTGCTGGCCGCGCTTCAGCTCGACCCACACACCTTCCGGTCCACCATCGACGCACGGGATGAGCTCGAGCAGGTCTTCGCGCTGAACGACAACATCGGCGAATCCGCCGCCCTCGAAGCGTTCCTCGCGCGCTGCGACGAGCGCACCGATCAGTCGGCAACACCCGCGTCGACGCCTGCTTCGGCGGCGTCCGCTGCGCCGACACCGGAACCCCTTGCGCCTCGAACGGCGATCGAGCCGCCGTTCGCCATTCAACAGCCGGTCCTTCCGTCACCGTCTGTGGCACCTCGATCCGAACCGGCGGCGATGCAGGCGTTTGCGGAGCCCCTCGCGCTGGAGCCGCTGACACCCAATCGGCCCGCTGAGCCCGTCCTCGCATCCCGTTTCGAGCCGCTGCCGCTCCTTCCGGAACGTCCGGCTGCCGCGAACGAGACATACAAGCCGATTGATCTGCCATCGCCGCCGCGCAAACGGAGCAGGAACCGGGCGGCAGTCGCCGCAGTCCTTTTGCTGTTGGTCGTCGGGGGCGGCACGCTGGCTGCGCGCATGTTCTTGACGGGGGCGGGTTCGACAGGGACCGTTGCCGTCACGACCAATCCGCCCGGCGTGCAGGTCCTGCTCGATGGACAACTGCACGGCGTTTCACCCACCACGCTGACCGTGGCAGCCGGCGCGCACGTCCTCGAGCTTCGCGGGGCCGGCGAGCCACGATCGATTCCGATCGACGTGACAGCTGGAGCGCAGCTCTCTCAGTACATCGAGATCGGAAAAGGCCCGAGTACGCTGGGCAATCTTCAGGTCCGGACCGAGCCGCCGGGGGGACGAATCAGTGTTGACGGCGTGCCCATCGGGCCGTCACCGGTCAGCGTCGTCGATCTCCAGCCAGGCGAGCACACCGTCGTTGTCGAAACCGAAGCCGGAACGACCAGGCAGACCGTCGTCGTCGAAGCCGGCGCAACCGCTTCACTCGTCGCCCAGCTGCCGAGCGTCGCCGCCCCGAGCGGTCCGACCTCGGGGTGGATCAGCGTCAACTCGCCGCGGACGGTTCAACTGTTCGAGGACGGTCGTCTTCTCGGCAGCAGCGACACCGAGCGGTTGATGGTGCCCACAGGAACGCATCGTCTGGAAATCGTCAACGAGGCGCTCGGGTACCGCGATACCCGCACCGTGCAGGTCGTCGCAGGCAAGGTCGCACCGATAGGTGTCGAGTTTCCGAAGGGCACGATCGCTCTGAACGCTGTCCCCTGGGCGGACGTGTGGATAGACGGTGAGAAGGTCGGAGAAACGCCGATCGGCAACCTGACGGTGACGGTCGGCTCACACGAAGTCATTTTTCGCCATCCGGAGCTCGGAGAGCAGCGCCACATGGCGACCGTTACGCTGAACGGCCCTGCGCGGCTGAGCGTTGATCTGAGGAAGAAGCCATGAAAGCGCCGATTGTCGCGCTGACCCTTCTGCTGGCATCGGCCAGCGTCGCCCGCGCCGACGACTCGCTCGCGTCGGCACGCGAGCTGTATGCGTCGGCTGCCTACGAGGAAGCGCTGGCGACGCTGAACAGGGTGCGTGCGACCGGCGTGTCCTCCACCGACGCGCTGGTCGTCGAGGAGTATCGCGTTTTCTGCCTGCTGGCCCTCGGTCGCGGACCCGAGGCGCAGCAGGCCATCGAAACCCTCGTCATGTCCGCGCCGCTCTATCGGCCCGCCACGGACATGTCGCCGCGAGTGCGGACGGCATTCACCGACGTGAGGCGCCGGCTGCTTCCGACGATCGTTTCGCAGCAGTACGCACGAGCCAAAACCTCATTCGACAACAAGGACTATTCATCGGCTTCGAGCGGCTTCACGCTGGTGCTGTCCGCGTTGAACGACCCCGACCTGGCACAGGCCGCCTCGCAGCCACCGTTGTCAGATCTGCGGACGCTGGCGACCGGCTTCCAGGAGTTGAGCGCGAAGGCCGCCACGCCGCCACCAGCCCCTGCACCACCAGCCGCTGCGCCAGCCCCTTCGCCGGCGCCGACGCCAGCGATTGCCACCGTGCGGCCGTCAGCGCAGCCGCCGCAAGCGCCGCCCGTCGTGTACTCCGGACTCGACAAGAACGTCGTGCAGCCGGCAGTTCTGCGCCAGGAGCTGCCCGCCTTCTCGGGGCGTCTGGCAGGAGTGGGTGTCGGCGCGCTCGAAATCGTCATCAGCGAAGAGGGGCTGGTCGAATCGGCCACCATGCGGTCGTCGGTGAATCCCTCCTACGACAAAGCGGCGATTAATGCCACGCGCAACTGGCGGTACCGGCCGGCGATGATCGACGGATCGCCCGTGAAATTCAGGAAAGTCATTCAGATCAATATCAAGCCCCAGGGGTAATGTCGTTTGAGCGTCTCGGGACGGCGCTGTTATTCCTCAGCATCGCGGTAGCTGCCTGTTTCAGCCCCGCCCAGAACGATACGTGGTGGCACCTCCGCGCGGGTGAGGACATCTGGACTCACCACGCCGTCGATCTTCGCGATCACTATTCGCACACCGCTGACGGAGCCTACTGGCCAAACCACGAGTGGCTGTCGCAGACCCTGATCTTCGCCGGCTATCGCCTGGGCGGCTTGCCACTGCTTACGGCGCTCGTCGCGGCGCTCGTCGTCGGCGCCTGGTGGGTTGTGTGGCAACTGACGCCGGGCGCGGGTGTCCTTCGACTCGCCTTGTTCGCATTTGCGACCATCCCCTCGTCAATAGCCTGGTCGCTTCGACCTCAGGTGCTGACGTTGTTCATGATCGCGCTGACGGGACTTGTCCTTGTCCGTCGGTGGCATCTCCTCCTGCCGCCACTCTTCTTGATATGGGCGAATCTCCACGCCGGCGTCATGCTGGGATTCGCGGTCCTCGGCGGCGCGTTACTGGCCGCCGCGGTCGACGAACGCAGATGGCCGGTGCGGCTCGGCGTGATCGTCGGCTGTTGCGTGGCCGCGACGATGCTGACGCCACTCGGGCCTTCGTTGTGGACCGAAGTGCCGGCGACGCTCGCCCGCACTCGGCCGTACGGCATCATGGAATGGCAGGCCCCTGGCCTGCTCGAACCCCTCTTCGCGCCTTTCTGGTTCCTGGCTGCGGCCTTGGTGACGTCGATCCTCGCCGTCCGGCCCTGGCGCGAACCCCAGACGCATGCCGGAACGATGATCGGGGCGGCGCTCGCCATGTTGCCGCTCGCTCTCTCGTCAGGGCGGAATGTTCCGCCTTTCATGCTGCTGGCAGTACCCGCTATCGCGGTGCTCTGGAGCTCGCGAGCGCCTGCCGATCGGCGCACCCCGACGCGCCGAGAGCATCCGTTGCTGAACACCGCCATACTCGGGTTTTTTGGCGTCGTTGGCGTGGCGACGGTCGGCTATACCTGGATTTCGCAAAGCCCACGACTGGGTTGGCACCCGCTGCCGCCGCAAGCCATCACAGCGCTCGAAGCCTGTCCCGAACCGCTGTACAACCGCTACGACGAAGGCGGCTACCTGATCTGGTTTCTCCCGAAACGGAAGGTGTTCCTCGACAGCCGGCAGGATCCGTATCCGTCAACCCTCGTGCAGGCGCAGATCCAGGCGGAGGCGTCGGGAAACTACGAGGAACTGTTCGACCAGTACGCCATTCGGTGCGCATTCGTCGCCACCGATACTCCGATCGCACGGCGACTGGCGGCTGACGGCTGGAACGAAACGTACAAGGGACCGGCGTGGAGTGTCCTCACTCGCGACGCCTTCCGCCGAGTGACACACAAAGACGATTGATTACCGGATTCGCGGATGCGGGTCGGGCGCAGGCGCTTGCGGATCCTCGGGGTCGGTGACTTCGTCGAGTTTGGCCAGCAACGCGGCGAACCCGCACTGTTCGGGATCGAAGAAGCCCCACTCGTCCTGGATTGGCTTGGTCTTCTTCTCTTTCTCTTTCTCTTTCTCTTTCTCCCTCTCCGGCCGGACGGCATCTGCCTTGGCCGCGCGGGGAGCAGCCGTCTTTTTCGCCGGCTTCTCCGCACGCTCGTTCCGCAGGCGCTCCACGTCATGACGCAGCGATTCGATCAGCGCCACCCACTCGCGCTCGCTTCTGGTCGCCGTCGGTGCGGGGGCCGGCTGAACCTCGGGCTCAGGATTCTTCGGTGCGACGGCCTCCACCGTCAGGACAGGGCGCTCAGGCTCAGTCGCCACGACGGGGGCAATCCATTCGTCGGGCGACGTGGCCTCGAGTGCAGCCAGCGGCATGGCGTCGAGGGCGGCGATCAGATCCTGGAGGGCTTCCCATTCGTCTTTCTCCTGAGCTCCGCGCTCCTCAGCTCCGCGGTTCTCAGCTGCGCGCTCCTCAGCTTCGCGCTCGGGAGGTTCGGTCTGGAGGCCTTCGATGTCCGATGCATTGACGAGTTCGATGTCCGGCGGTTCCGCCGGCAGTGCCACAGCAGGCTCCAGGTGCATGCCCGGAGGTTCCGCCGAGTCCGCGACGACCGTGTAGGCGACGTCTGGGACTTCTGGAGAGACTGCCTCTTCCGTCAGAATCGCGGTTTCGGCCTCGACCTCGCCTGGCACGTCAAACTCAGGGACCTCGAGCCGATCAGCCGGCTGCGCCAGCATGTCGAGCGTCGGCGACGCTGTCTCCTCGCGTGCGGCAAACAGGGCACGGACCGCCTCCTCGAGCGCAAGCGACACGCCTTCGTCGGATACCGATGCGCCCGGCTTTTCAGCAATCTCCGGGTGCATCTCGGACGCGGCAAGCCCCGGAGGGACATCGGCGTCGGAGAACGCAGACTCCTCGAGAGTGGCTGGACCTTGTTCCGCCGGTTCGACAACCACGATCGACGGTTGGACGACGGTTGGCGGAACGGTGAACGTAATCGGAGCCGGGACGGCCTCGTCAAGCGTCCCTTCAGGGGGAGTCATTTCGGCGACCGACTCCTCGTCGGACAGCGATCCGTGCGGATCGGGTCGTACCAGTACTGGCACGTCCGATTCGAACGACTCGTCGCCGAAGTCGACGAGGGTCCCGTCGGTCGATTCCACGCCCTGGTTCCGGACAGACGGCGCGTCCTCTTGCCGCTCATCGAGGTCGTCGACGTCCTCGGCTGCCGCTGCCAGGCGCTGTTCCCCAGCCCTCTCCAGGTACGACGCGATCTGTTCCGCGAACACGGACGGATCGCAGCCGACCGTCTCGGCCGCCTTGGACTTTCCTCGCCGCAGCGCCGAGAGCACGCCGCCGACTTTCTTTTCCGGCCTGGCCGAGCCGAGGACCGGAATCGTCAGCATCTGCACGTGAGCCGCGGCGGCGATGACGCGCAAGGCCGCGGCCAGCGCCGCATCGTCTTGTGGCGAGAGCAGCGCGGGCACCAGGACCAGATCGGGCATACGGTTGCCGATCGCCTCCAACGCCCGTTGAGTGGTATCGACCAGAATGAGCTCGACGTCGAGGCGGCGCTTGACAACAGCCGAGAGCTGCGCGGCCTGACGTTTATCCGGTTCGATAGCGAGAATCAGCGGCATCGTACATTCATTCAGCGACCGACCGCGACGAGACGGAGTCAGGTCGAGGGCGAGGCGCCTGTTCAAGTTCGAGGCACAAGTGCTCGTCAGCGCACACGGCCCCGTTCCTTGGTGGCAATTGTCGTTCCCGCCATTCGAACTGCATGTGTCGGCGCGCCAAATGGTGTCACAGACCGACGTTTAGGCCGTCTGTCGCACCTCGGGCATCCGGCGTCGCGCCGGCGTGGATGCACAAAAAGCGAGCAGACCGTTACGAATATGAGCGTCTTTGGACCTGCGACGCCACGCATCCTGCCGAACTGTTCAACGACAGGGCATCTGATTCGTCGGAGAACACTAAACGTCCATCCAGGACCGATGCGCGCTGTCTCTCGACCGTGTAGTCGCATGCACGGACAGGCAAAGCAGAAGGGGCTTCGAACTTGGCGACGGCTGTGCAAGCGATTCGGCAAGCCTCACGCTCTGTCTCGAGACAGCGGGTGAGCACACGTCACGGTTGCCGTTCGCCTGAAGAGAAAAGGATTGAGATGCTCACGGAGAGACTGCTCAACGCGGGGTGCATGTGCATCCTCGTCACCACCATGGCCGCCTTCAATCCGCAAATAGGCCAGGGGATTACGAGTACTCTCAGCGGTGATTCGGCGGCGATTGGCGAATACAGCGGCCGCGCACTGCAGATGACGCGCACCGTCAGTAGCATCGTGACCGCGTTCGCCGGGGACAATACGCCGCTCGTGCTGTTCGCGGTGAGCGCCGTGGTGCTCCTGGGACTGATGTTCCGCAATTAGCCACTGGCGCGACCGGTCACGATCCCGCGAGTGGTCGGGCAGACCGATCGTCTAATGGCCCGCCAGACCGGCCTTCCGGCGACGGCGGATCTTCACCCAGGCAAAGCCCACGAGCGCGATAGCGACGGTCATCAAAGCGGCAATCACCACAGCATCTTCTCCTTTGACCCGACAGATCGACTCTCCGCACCTGTCGGGACGAAGCCGCGTTAGGTCCGCAGCATGAACAACAGCAGTACGGTCGCCGCGGCCACAAAGATCACGAGTGGCGCGTGTTCAATGGTCTGGTCTCGTGCCGCGTCGAAGACGATGGCCGCGACATCGCGAATCATGACGCCGGCGCCGGTGACCTGGGCCGAGGGAGAATCCATCCGCAGCATGAGCTGTTCGCGCACGCGTCCATCGAACGCGGCAAGGATCACGATGAGGGTGACGAGCGCTGCCGCCGACATCAGGAAGTCGCTGACCGAGCGTTGCATTCGCACCATTGCTCACACTCTTTCCAGAAAACCCGCGCGAGACCATTCCAGGCAAGGCAATTGTCGTTCCGTTCGGTGGACCACAGCGGAACACCGGAACCACGCCATCCGCTTACAGTTACGGCATCGGACACATGCCGCTTCCGGGTGGCACTTTCTCCCTGGCAAAAGTTCCTCACCAAAATCGCGTTGACGGTTACGAATGTGCGGTGCCGGCGCTGGCCCGCCGTTGACCAGCACCGGCGGCAGTGCCCGGATCTGGCTGAGCCGTAACCCGAGCATGCACGGCCTCTTGCGCCTGTATCGCTTGGTGCATTCGCGGGCCGTGGCATAGCGGTTGCGACGTGCTCTCCCTGTCGGCGCGGTCAGGCGTGCAGCCAGGCCGCATTTTTCTTACACGGTTTTGCGCGTCAGAAGATGCGCCCGGAGGGAACGTCATGGATTTCATTGCTCGCCTGCGTGCACTCGCGAAGAACGAAGAAGCTCAGGACCTCATCGAGTACGCGTTGCTCGTCGGCCTGATCTCGCTCGTCGCCGTTGTCGCCATCGGCGCGGCTGGTCTGTCGGTGAACACGATCTTCACCACGATCGCCGGTCAGCTCGCGGCCGCCGTCTAGTCGGGTACCGTGTCGCCGCCGGTCGTCGTGGTCTTGACGTCGGCGGCGATTCTTCGTTCACGCAAAGGCTGGAGGCTCGCATGGATGCGGTTGTCGCATTGATGCACAAGCTGGTTCTCATAGGGCGCGACGATGGCCAGGACCTGATCGAGTACGGTCTCCTGGTAGCCCTGATTGCAATCATCGCGTTCGTTGCCGTGGGGAATGTGGGCGCCACGGTGAACTCGCTTTTCTGGCAGACCTTCGCCGGTGTCATCTGACCCGCTCGTTCTCGCGGCGGTGGCAGGGAGCGGAGGCGCCAGCGCCGCGTTCGACCTTCGAACACGGCGCGTCCCTAATTGGCTGACGCTGTCCATTACGGCGCTCGGCGTCGGCCTCGCCGCGGCGAATTTGACGACCGTATCAGTTGTCAGTGCCATCGGAGGCTTCGTCGTCGGCTTGTTGCTGATGCTGCCCGGGCATTTCGTCGGCGCGACCGGCGCCGGTGACGTGAAGTTGTTCGCGGCGGTGGGCACGCTGCTGGGCCCGGCGGGAGCAGTCATCGCGTTCTTGTACACGGCCGTCGTCGGTGGCGCGCTGGCGCTGATCGTTGCGATTCGCCGCGGACGGCTGGAGACCACGTTGCAGGGAACGGCCACGCTGGTCCTGACAGGGGGAGCCAATGTCGCTGAGATCGAACGACCAACGGCGAACAATCGATTCGCATACGCTCCCGCAATTGCCGTCGGCACGCTCGCCGCGGCCCTGGGGCTTTGAGATGAAGAGACGAGTCACCAGCCAGCGTGGCGCGGCGCTCATCGAGATGGCGCTCACGTTTCCGCTTCTGCTGCTCGTGGCGGTCGGGATATTTGAGTTCGGACGCGCCTATCAGACGTGGCAGGTCCTGACCAATGCCGCACGCGAAGGCGCTCGAGTGGCGGTCCTCCCGAATCCGACGGACTCGCCCGATACACGCGTGCGTACGTACCTCCAGATTGGGGGACTGAACTACGACTCGACGGTCGTAGTCGACGTGGACAGCGTGGAGGTCTCACTGGGTGCCACCGGCACCGCTTCGGCGTCCCAGGTCACAGTCACATATCCATTCAGCTTCATGGTGCTGCAGCCAATCGTTCAACTCGTGGTCAGCGGTTCGACAACCGGCGCGCCGATCACGCTGACGGCGCGGGCCACCATGCGGAACGAATCACAGTTCTAGGAGAGCTTATGGCTCGGATGCGCGTGTTCGTCGTGCTCGTGATGGCAATTGCGGCTGGCGGGGTGTTCGCGTACGGCACGTACAACTACGTGCAAGGCATCCAGCCGACAAGCACACAGGCCATCGACACCAAACCCGTCGTCGTCGCGGCTGTCGACCTCGAGGTCGGTGCCGAGATTTCGCGCGACGACGTCCGGGTGGTTCAATGGCCGGCCGCTTCCGTGCCGAATCAAACCCTCTCCGATCCGAACCTGGTGATCGGCCGCGGCCTGGTGATGGCCATGGTTGAGAACGAACCCTTCCTGGAGCTCAAGCTTGCCTCGAAGGAGGCGGGTGCGGGTCTCCCGCCGGTCATTCCGACGGGCCTGCGGGCTATCTCCGTGAAGGTGAACGAGGTCATCGGTGTCGCCGGTTATGTGTTGCCGGGGACGCGCGTCGACGTCGTGGCCACGGTCAACCCCACGAAGAGTCCGACCGACATGACCTCGAAGGTGATTCTGACGAACGTCCAGGTGGTGGCGGCCGGCACGAAGCTCGAACAGACCAACGACAAGGACAAGCCGATTCCCGTCACGGTCGTGACCCTGCTGGTCGATCCGGCGGAGTCCGAGCGGCTGACGCTGGCCAGCACCGAAGGCAAGATTCAGCTCGCACTTCGTAACCCGCTGGACACGACGACGCCCGCCACGCGCGGCATCCGTCCGGCCGCGCTGCTGGCCGATGCGGCTTCGACGCCGAGGCCGATCGTGCGGGCGGCCAGACCAGCACCCGCCGTCACAGCCCAGGGATATCCGATGGTTGAAATCATTCGTGGTGATGAGCGCGCACAAGAGCCTGTGCGTCAGGAGTAGCAAACAATGCGAGCCCATGCGCAAGAAGGCTGCCCAGTGAAGCGCAATAACCTGCGTCGACTGATTGGCGGCGTGATCCTCTTCGTCGTCGTCATCGGCCGGCCGACCGTCTATGCCCAGGAGCCGGCCGGCGAGCCGACGTTGCGGCCGGTCGCCGCGATCGACAGTCCGCCGCCCGTCGAACAGGCGGATGCGGTCAGACTGCTGGTCGGCCGCTCGACGATTGTCAACGTCGGCAAGCCAATCGCCCGCGTCTCGCTGACGAGCGCGGACGTTGCCGATGCGCACGTCACGGCGCCGAGCCAGCTGCTCATCAACGGCAAAGCTGCCGGCACGATTTCCATGTTCGTCTGGGATCGCGGCGGCGCCATCCAGCGGTACGAAATCACCGTGCAGCGTGATCTCACCCGTCTCACCGAGCAGCTGAAACAGCTCTTCCCCGGCGAGACGATGGAGGTGCGCGCGAACGGCCGGAGCGCCGTGCTGTCTGGCGCCGTATCGAACAAGGACATCATCGAGAAGGCCGGCAACCTGGCGGCCAGCTTCCTCGACAAGAAGGACGAGCTGATCAACCTGCTCCAGATCCGCGATGGCGCGCCGAGCAATCAGGTTCTGCTGCGCGTTCGTTTCGCCGAGGTCAGCCGCAGTGCGATGACCGAGCTGGGCGTCTCGTTCGCCGCCAACGGCTACAAGGACGGGCGCTGGTTCGGGCGATCGACGACGCAGCAGTTCCCGGCGCCGGCGTGGGACCAGGATGGCAAGTTCGTCTTCTCCGACTTCCTGAACCTATTCCTCTTCGACACGAAGAACCAGCTGGCCACTGTCATCAAGGCGCTCCAGACGAAGGGACTCTTCCAGAGCCTCGCCGAGCCGAACCTCGTCGCCGAGAGCGGCAAAGAGGCGAGCTTCCTGGCGGGCGGCGAGTTCCCGATCCCGATCGCGCAGTCATCGGCTTCGAACGTCGCCGTATCGGTTCAGTTCAAAGAGTTCGGCGTCCGGCTCAACTTCACGCCGACCGTGAATGGCGACCGCATTCACCTGAAGGTCCGTCCCGAGGTCAGCACTCTCGACTTCAACAACGCGGTGGTGTTGAGCGGATTCCGCATTCCGGCCATCACGACGCGCCGAACGGAGACGGAGCTCGAGCTCCAGAACGGGCAGACCTTCGCCATCGCAGGCCTGATCAACAACCAGCTGCTGTCGTCGGCCCAGAAGGTCCCCGGCCTCGGCCACATCCCGATCCTGGGGCTGCTCTTCCAGAGCAAGGCCGCGCAGAAGAACCAGACCGAGCTGGTGGTGATGATCACGCCGGAAATTCTTCCCAACAACTCGTCCGGTGTGACCACGGAGCTGCCACGGCAGCAAGAGGAGTATCTGACGCCGCTGCCGCAGAACAAGTCGCTTCCGCCGCCGCCCGCGCCGTTCCAGTCATCGAAGGTGACACCGGGCCCGACCGCTGCGCCCAGCGTCCAGGCCTCCGCGACAGGCAGCGACTCGAAGCCTTCGCCGGAAGCCGCCGCCGCTGCGATGACGGCCATGTCGGCGGCGACTCGCAACGTCGTGACGAATCCCGAGCCATCCGGCACGGCGTCCCCGTCCAAGACAACGGAAAACCCCGCATTGACCGCGGCGGAGCGCCGCGCTCTCGAGCGGGCGCGCAAGGTCGAGGAAGAACAGGCGAAGCAGATCGCGAAACAGGCGGAAGCGGATCGCCGCCGGCAGCAGCAGGAGAGCGAGAAGCTCGCCAAGGCCGCCCGTGCCCAGGCACAGCGCGACGCGGAAGCGGCGAAGAAGCAGGCCGAGATCGACAAGCAACGCGAGCAAGAAGCTGCAGAGGCAGCGCGTCGGCTTCGGGAGGCGCAGGCGGCCTACGAGGCCGAGCTCGCCAGGATACAGCGCGACGGCAAATAGGTCCCGGAGGGGGTGCGAGATGCGCAACAGAATCCGTAACCTGCGACGCGACGAACGGGGAATGTCGTTCGTGTTTGTCGGACTGGGGTTCATGGGGTTCATGGCCGCGACGACGCTGGCCATCGATGTCGGGATGTTCATGACCGCGAGGTCGCAGGCGCAGAACGCCGCGGACTCGGGAGCCCTGGCTGGCGCGATTGCGCTCGCCTACAACGACTTCGACGAT
>Ga0247825_10000249_pt1 | contig 32850 bp, 27 predicted proteins | sample 13C_Vanillin_Day_FD_194413 | JGI IMG/M metagenome (GOLD analysis project Ga0247825, IMG submission 194413) | Soil microbial communities from agricultural site in Penn Yan, New York, United States - 13C_Vanillin_Day48 | ecosystem: Environmental > Terrestrial > Soil > Agricultural land | place... | reverse complement strand
TCGGTCGTCGGCGCCGCGTGAAAGAAGGACGGCGTGTCCTGCATCACGTCGTCTATCCACTGTTCAACGAGGGCGTCCTCCGACGCCTGTGAGGGGACGGCGTCCGCGAGCCAGTCGGTGCCCCACTCGAATGGCCGCACGACGCGATCCTTTGTGGCAAACGCAATTCGACGTTCCCAGGCGTGAAAAAACCGGCTGAGCATCCTGAAATCAGTATCCCTGGTTCTGCGAGAGGAGGGCCTCGACGGCGGCCGCGGCCGAGAGCAGCGCGTCGGTCCCGTTCCGGCCGCCGACGAGCTGCGCTCCGATGGGCAGGCCATCCGTTGTCTTCGCGCACGGCAGCGTTATCGCTGGATGTCCCGTGACATTGAAGAGTTGTGTGAGCCGCAGCATGACGTTGCGAACCGGTTCCTCGACCGCGCCGATTCTTACTGTTGCCGCGCCGAGCCGAATGGCCGGGACCCCCATCGACGGTAATAGCAGCACATCCCTGCCGCCGAGAGCCGCATCGACTTCCGCAATCAGGACGTCGCGGCCCCGAAGCGCCCGCACGTAGTCCTCGGCCAGGATATAGCGCCCCATTTCGAGACGGATGCGGACGTTCGGCGTGTATTCATCTGAATGGCTCTCGAGCGTCTTCGCGTGGTACGCGGCCGCCTCCGCGAGGACGATGTGCAGGTAGATCGGGGCGATGTCTCCAGCGTGCGGGATATCCACGTCGTGGAGCAGGGCGCCGGACCCGGTCAACGAGGTGCACGTCCTCTCGAACGCGTCGGCCACCTGCGGGTCGAGGAGCGACGTGAAGTAGCCGCGCAGCACGCCGACGCGAAGCCCCTTGACCTGCCGTGGCTGACGGGCCGGCGCCTGACCGCCGCGCAGCACATCGAAGATGATTCCCGCATCTTCCACGGATCGGCATAACGGCCCGACGTGGTCCATCGTCGTGCTCAGCGGCACGACGCCATCAACCGGAATCTCGCCCAGTGACGGTTTCAGGCCTACGAGACCGCACACCGCCGACGGAATCCGGATCGATCCGCCTGTGTCCGTGCCGATCGATGCGTAGGCCATGCCGTCGAGGATCGATGCGGCTGAGCCTCCGGACGAGCCTCCGGGCGATCGGCCCGGATCGAGCGGGTGCCGTACGGGGCCAAACGCGGAGTCCTCGTTGGTGGTGCCAAACGCGAACTCGTGGAGGTTGGCCTTTCCCAGAAACACCGCGCCCGCCTTGCGGAGCCGGGCTGAGACCGGCGCATCGTCAGCCGCCACGTGTCCGTCCCGCACTCTGCTTGCCGCGGTGGTCGCGACGCCGTTGATGTCGATGATGTCCTTGAGGGAGAACGGCACGCCGTGGAGCGGACCGCGATCGTGTCCGCGCGCGAGCTCCGCATCCGCCTGCCTTGCCTGGGCCAGCGCCTGATCGGCGAGAACCGTGATGAATGCGTTGATGGCGGGATTGCGTTCCGCGATGCGGTCCAGACATTCAGTCGTGGACGCTTCCGCCGTGGTCTCGCGCGCGCGCAGGGCGCGGGCGAGCTCGGCAATCGTGCGTGCGCTAGCGGGCATCCGGTGTGGAGGTGCGAACGGGCTCACCGGTGGCGTCGGCGTTCCAGTCTGCGCTGCGGAGCGCCGACGTCGATCGCGCCAGTGACTCCAGCAGCGGGCGGAGGCCGGGAAGGTTCCTCCGCTCCGCGTCCTGGGTGGCTGTCTCGAGCCACGTCTTGACGGTCATCTGACGGTTATAACCTATCTCCGTCGTGCGACAGACCAAGATCATCGCCACCGTCGGCCCGTCCTCCGAACGCGAAGAGGTCATACGTGCCCTCGTCGACGCCGGCGTGGACGTGTTCCGCCTGAACTTTTCCCACGGAAGCCATGTGTCCCATCGCGCGATTGCGGATCGCATCCGCCGTGCAGCGGCCGATGCCGGACGCGTGGTTGCCATCCTTCAGGACCTGAGTGGTCCGAAGATTCGCACCGGCCTTCTGGCCGGCGGCAAGCCGATTCGGCTGCAGGCCGGAGAACCGCTGCTGATCGAAGTCGGTGATTTCGCGGGCGGGCCGGGCCGCGTGTCCACGACCTTTGCTTCGCTTCCGTCGGCGGTGCGCCCGGGCAGTGCGCTCCTGGTGGACGACGGAAAGATCCAGCTCAAGGTTGAGGAGACAACCGGGACCACAATCCGGACGACCGTCGTCGACGGCGGTGAGCTTGGCGAGCGGAAGGGGATCAATGCGCCGGGCGTCGAGCTGCCGGTGGCTGGCCTGACCGCGAAGGATCTCGACGATCTGAAGTTCGGGGCCGGCATGGGCGTGGATTTCGTGGCGCTGTCATTCGTGCAGAGCGTGGACGACCTCGAGCAGACGCGCAAGGCGCTGGGCGAAGCGGGCACGCCGGAGACGCCGCTCGTCGCGAAGATCGAACGGCCGCGGGCGGTCGAACACCTGCCCGAGATCCTGCGCGCCTGTGATGCAGTGATGGTCGCGCGCGGCGACCTGGGCCTGGAGCTGCCGTTCGAGCGCGTTCCCCGTGTGCAGAAGCAGGCGACTGCCGAGGCTCGGTCGCTGGGAATTCCAGTCATCGTCGCCACGCAGGTGCTCGAGTCGATGCGCACCGAGATTCGGCCGACGCGCGCCGAGGTGAGCGACGCCGCCAACGCTGTGGACGACCGTGTAGACGCGATCATGCTGGCGGGCGAGACCGCGATTGGCGCCCATCCCGTCCGTGCCGTCGAAGCGCTCGATCGCATCATCCGCGACGCCGAGCTCCTGAAGCCGATAGGTCACACCGCCACGGATGGCACGAGCATGCTGCCGCTGCATGGTCGCGCAATCTGTGAGGCGGGGATGAGCCTTGCCGAACGTGCGCACGCGTCCGCGATCATTGCCGTGACGCGGGGCGGCAAAACGGCCCGCGCGCTTTCCGCGCTGAGACCGGAAATGCCTGTCGTCGCCGTCACGGACGACGAGCGTGTTGCTCGGCGGCTCACGCTGGCCTGGGGCGTTCTTCCGATCGTGACGGATCTGGGCGGCGACGCCGAAGCGCTCGCGGGCCGCGTGGATCGCGAGCTCGTCCGGCGGGGCGTGATTCGAGAGGGCTCGACTGTCGTGCTCGTCAGCGTGACGCCCGATCCGGCGCCCGGGCCGTCGAACTTCGTGAAGCTGCACCGCGTGCAGGGCTAAGCACCGGCCTCGAGGTGCGTCTTCAGCTCATTGAGCGATCGCGTCAGGTTTGCCGACAGAACCTCGTAGTAGCGCGACCACCGGGGGCTCTTGTCCCAACCCGACTGACGAACGCGCAGCACGACCCGTGCATCGAGCGTCGTGCAGGTCACCTGGAGCGACATCGGGCCGATCGGCTCGCCATCCGGCGGGAGCCAGTAGGCGTCGGCGACGAAGAACTCCCGCCCGGCCTTGAACTCGATCACCGTACCGCGGAACGCGCCGCCGAGCCGTCCGAGGAGGTCGTCCTTCCACTCCGTCGGCGGCCATTCGAGCGCGTAGCTGCCAAACGATCGCGGGTGACATAACGACCGTGACACGTGCCACCAGGCCTCCAGATCGGCGTGGTCGAAGAATGCGTCGAGCACACGTGACGCGGGCGCCTCGATCGACAGGCTGTGGTCGAACTCATGCATGTGAAATGATCTCATCATGCACCTGCAGCCGCTCGCGTACCTCGATCCCACGTTTCTCGAAAGCGAAGAAGCGCGCCCGCTCCGCATCCTGGCCGAGTACCTCGAGCCGCTCGGGCGGTTCAAGGCGCAGAACATCCAGGACACCGTCGTGTTCTTCGGCTCGGCGCGGATTCACAGCCGTGAGGCCGCGGAGCTGGCGCTGGAGCGGCTCGAGCAGCGCGCGGGCCGGCGAGCGACAGGCGAGCTCGAGGCGCGCCTCGCGCGCGGTCGGAAAGCGGTCGAGTGGTCGCGCTATTACGAGGAAGCGCGGGAGCTGGCTCGGTTGCTGACGACGTGGTCGAGCTCGCTCGAGTCGCCGCACCATCGCTTCGTTGTCACGTCAGGCGGCGGCCCCGGAATCATGGAAGCTGCCAACCGCGGGGCACACGAAGCCGGCGGCAAGACGATCGGGCTGAATATCCGGCTTCCGTTCGAGCAGGGTGCGAACCGCTACATCACGGACGGGTTGCACTTCGAGTTCCACTACTTCTTCATGCGCAAGTTCTGGTTCGCGTATCTGGCCAAGGCGCTCGTGATCTTCCCCGGTGGGTTCGGCACGCTCGACGAGATGTTCGAGATTCTGACGCTGATGCAGACGGAGAAACTGGAGAAGCAGATTCAGGTCATTCTGTACGGCACTGATTACTGGGATCCGATCGTGAACCTGCAGCCGATGGAGGAGTGGGGCGCGGTCAATCCGGGCGACATCGAGCTCATCCAGCGCGCGAACACGCCGGCCGAAGCCTTCGGCCTGCTCAAGGCGCATCTCACTGAGCACCACCTGCTGCCGCCGACGCCGCAGGAAATGAAGGCGCCGGGAATCGCCAAGACGCGCTCGTAGTGTCCGCCCATCAATAGAGCAGATACGGCTGGCGGAGCGCGTGGAATGCGGCCTCGTCCTCGCGCCAGCTGTCGGCGATTTCCTTCAAGGGAGCGTTCGCCTCGACCTGCTGTCGCAGCCTGGACGATCCGGCGAGGATGTCGATCGGCAGCTTCTCGTGTTCGTACTCGTACGGCGGCTGGCGCCAGGCGAACTTCTCGGGGTTGCATCGCCGGAACATCTGGATCAGCGCGGCGCCCGTCAGCACCGGCTTGAACGCAGATCGATCAGTAACGTGGATCTGGCAGCCGCCGCACGTGGCCTTCGCGTGCTTCTGGAAGGTCGGCTCGAACACGGCCGGCCGGAAGAATGCTCCTGGCAGTTCAAGCGCGTTCATTGCTGCGGCGAACCGCTCGGCCTCGATCCACGGCGCGCCGACAAGCTCGAACGGCCTGGTCGTGCCGCGTCCCTCCGAGATCATCGTCCCCTCGAACAGCACACCGCCTGGATAGACGATCGCTGTGTCGAGCGTCGGCATATTCGGCGACGGCATGACCCAGGGCAGGTTGGTGGCGTCGGCAAACAGCTCACGGCTCCAGCCTGTCATTTGTGCCACCTCGAGCCTGGCGTCGAGGCCGAATGCGCTGTTGAAGAGCTTTGCGAGCTCACCGATCGTCATCCCGTGACGCATCGGAATGGGGAAGAGACCTACAAACGACTCGTAGCCGGGCGCCAGCGTCTCACCTTCAACGTCGACGCCGTTGATGGGGTTGGGCCTGTCACAAACGATCACGGGTATCCCATGGCGACTGCATGCACGCAGACAGTTCGCCATCGTGTAGATATAGGTATAGATGCGGGCGCCGATGTCCTGAAGGTCGATGACCAACACATCGAGTCCACTCAGCATCTCGGCGGTCGGTTCGCGCGTCTCGCTATAGAGGGAATAGACCGGCACGCGGCGCGTCGTGTCGTCGCGATGCGGTGTCTCGATCATGTTGTCCTGGACGTCAGATCGGAAACCGTGCTGCGGCCCGAAGATGGCCGAGAGCGTCACACCGTCTGCAGCTGCCAGTCGATCGACGATGTGCTGGAAGCCTCGGTCGAGTGAGGCATGGTTGCAGACGACGCCGACGCGGAGCCCGCGCAGGCGGCCGGACGACAGGAGGGCATCGGAACCGAGCCTGACACCGTGGTGTCCGGCTTCAGCCGGACCAGCATGTTGGGTCACGGCATTCATTATCCAGCGTCAGGGGGATTCACGATGATTGTTCGCCGGCCGTCAGAAGAGCGCGGACGGGCCAACCATGGATGGCTCGACAGCCGCCACACGTTTTCCTTTGCCGACTACCACGATCCAGCGCATATGGGATTCCGGGCACTGCGGGTCATCAACGAAGACCGCGTGCAGCCTGCACAGGGGTTCGGCACCCACGGACATCGCGACATGGAGATCATTTCCTATGTGCTCGAGGGCGAGCTGGCCCACAAGGACAGCATGGGCACCGGGTCCGTCATCAAGCCTGGCGATGTGCAGCGCATGTCGGCAGGGACCGGCGTGCTCCACAGTGAGATGAATCCGTCGCCTACGCAGCCCGCTCACTTTTTTCAGATCTGGCTCCTGCCGGCGAAGCGCGGCATCAAGCCGGACTACGAGCAGAAGCGGTTCGAGGACGCGGAGAAACGAGGCCGGCTCCGGCTGGTCGCCTCGCCCGATGGACGCGACGGGTCGATCAGCGTGAATCAGGACGCTGATCTCTATTCGGGACTGTTCAAGACCGGAGAGAGCGCGCATCTCGATCTCAGGCCCGGCCGCCACGCATGGGTGCAGGTAGCCAGTGGCGACGTCACGCTCAACGGCGAGTCGTTGAGCGCAGGGGATGGCGCGGCTGTTTCTGACGAGGCCGCGCTCGATCTCACTGCGCGTTCGGATGCCGAGGTCCTCGTGTTCGATCTCGCGTAGGCGCGACCAACCTCGCTGCATACGGTTGAGCTCGATCTGACCTCATCCTGCCCGTATACTCCTGAGGCTGGCGGCAGTTGAGCCGGCCTTGTCGCAACCTTTTCTAACTGACAACAGGTTCCGCCTCTGCCCCTTCAGGGCTCCGGTGGACACGTTCGCGGCCGATAGAGGAGCTATGCCACGCATCCTCCAGGGATGGCGGCTTGTAGCCGCCGTGTTTGCTGTGTCGCTGCTTCCCGCACTCGCCGGAATCGACAGAGCGTCGGCGCAGGAACTCCGCCCGGGTCTGAGAATTCCCACGACCGTCGCGAGCATTGCCGCCGCGGCCGACTGGGCATCGACATATCACGCGCTGTCCAACTATCACGTGCGTGAGACCAACCCGCTGCTGCAGCCCTTCCAGAAGTCTCCAGGCAAGCTCGTCATCGTAGGCGCAGCGATCGATGCCGCCTCGTTCACGGCATGGAACAAGGTGATCGGTCCGCGGCATCCGCGCGTGGCAGCTGGTGGCATGTGGGCAATGGCCGGCTTCCGCGCGTTTCTCGTCCTGCACAACATTCGCAACGAACAGAAGTCCCTGCGCCGCTGAGGCGTTCTCCGTCCCGGCATTCCTTGTCGCGCGTCTTCTCTCGTAGGGCGCCCCTTTCAGGGGCGCCAGGAGCGATAATTCGCACACGAGGAGGGTTCCGTGACAGGCGTACGTCTCATCGTCGCCAGCGCAATCGGCGCGGCGATCTTCTGCCTCACCGCCACGATCGGCGTTCACGCGCAAACTGCGAAGCCTGCGCTGCCGGACTGGACCGGCGTATGGGCCATGCAGGGGAACACCGTGTTCGATCGCTCAACGGTGCAGCCGCCGACTGGCCGGGCGGGTGAGCCCGGTGTGCGAGAGGCGCCTCCCTACACCGACGAGTGGGAAGCGCGATACCGCCGCAACATCGAGCTCGTGCGTCAGGGCAAGTTTCCGGATCCGGTGAGCACGTGCGGCACGCCCCATGGCTTCCCCAGGATCATGAACGTGCCAGACGTCTACGAGTTCGCGGTGACGCCCACCGCCGTGTACGTGATCGCTGAAAACGGCCCGAACGTGCTGCGCATCTACACGGACGGACGGAAACATCCGGCGCAGGAAGATCTCTGGCCTACGTACAACGGCGCATCCGTCGGTCACTGGGAGGGCGACACGCTCGTCTTCACGACGATCAGCCTGAAGGGATCGAAGGACAACGACGTGATCGTTGATCGCACCGGCCTCGTGCTGAGCGACGCGAGCCGCGCGACGACGAGGCTGCGCAAGGTTGACGACAACACCATGGAAGCGCAGATCACGATCGAGGACAGCAAGGCGCTGAAGGGGGCTTGGCGGGTGACCAAGCGCTACGTCAAGCAGCCGCCCGGCACGTGGGCGTGGGACTACGCCTGCGCCGAGAACAACCGGAATCCGGTCGATTCGTCCGGCCGCACGCTCACGCTGGGCCCGGACGGTAAGCCTCTGGACAAGTAGGGCGCCCTTTGAAGGGCGCCATGGAGCAATACGGTGACTCGACTCACAACTGCGATTGTTCTGGCGCTGACCCTCACTGTCTCCGTGCTCGGACATCATTCGGCGGCAATGTTCGACGACGCCAAGGTGATCGAGAAGAAGGGCGTGGTGAAGGAATTGCAATGGACGAACCCCCACGTCTGGCTGCAGGTCGTGATCGACGAGGACGGGAAGAAGACGGAGTGGAGCCTCGAAGGAGGCAGCCCGAACACCCTCTCGCGTCAGGGCTGGCGCGCGACGACGTTCAAGGCAGGGGATGTCGTGACGGTGCGCTTCAACCCGATGAAGGACGGATCGGCGGGCGGCCTCTTCATCGGCGCGAAGTTCGACTCAGACGGGAAAACGATCGGACGTTGGTGAATGCTGCAGAGAGCCGGAACTCTCACCTGTCTCGTTACCGCTTGCGCGGTGGTGGCGTTGTACGGGCAAGAGGCTCCTCCCACCTTTCGCGGCGGAGTCGAGGCGGTCGTCGTCGACGTTGTCGTCACCGATAAAGACGGCAATCTGGTCCGCGGGCTGACCGTGGACGACTTCGAAGTGTTCGAGAACGGCCGCCGGCAGCCGATCACCGCATTCACGACAGTCGAAATCCCCCTCGAGCGAAGCGAGCACGTCTGGCCCGACGCCGAGCCGGATGTGCTGACGAATACCAGGCCGCCCGGGCGCGTGTACATGTTCATCCTCGACGGCAGCGTGGGTCCGGCGATGGCTTTGCGGACCCGCCATCTGCTGCGCCAGTTCTTTGCTGACAACTTCGGCGACAGCGATCTCGCTGCAATCGTCGGGGGTCGTGGCCTGGCCACGGATGGTCAGGATTTCACGAACAATCGTCGTCTCCTTCTGGCGGCGGTCGACAAGTTCGCCGGCGACGCCGTGAGCGTGGATCCGCCCAATAGGCTTCTTGGCGAGGTCGAGAGACTCCGCGGTCACGCTGCCAGCCGATCGGATCTGAGGGATCTTCAGGAACGGATGGAATTCCTGGCGCGCATGCCGGGGCAACGAAAGGCCGTGGTCTGGATCACCAGCCTAATCGGATTCGACGCCTACGACATCATGGACTACCAGGGTGGAGTCCCGGGTCTCAATGCCGAGTACGCGCATTCGGCGATGTCGGCAGCGACGCGCGGGAACATTCGAATCTACCCGATTTCACCAGACGGCTGCTGCGGCGGTGCGCTTGACACTGCGATGGACTTTCGCGCGGTTGCAGCACTCACCGGTGGATTTGCCCACATCAATTCCAACAATTTCACAGACGCATTCGAACGTATTGTTCAGGAGACAAGCACCTACTACATCGTGGGGTTCGATTCGTCCCAGAAGCCAAAGTCAGGTAGGTACACGACATTCGACGTCAAGGTGAAGCGTCCCGATCTGCAGGTCAAGGCGAGGCCAGGAGTGGTCGAGCCATTGGATTTCGTGCGCCGTCGCCAGCCGCCCCCACAGCGTCAGTCCCCAGTCGCCGCGGCGCTCGGCAACCCCGTCGCTGTTTCCGGCATGCCGATGCGCGTCACCGCGACGCCGTTCTCGGACAAGGGCGGCAAGAACGCGACGGTGTCCCTCACTATGGAAATCAGCCCGATCGGGCTTCAGTTCGCCGAGAAGTCTGGACAGTACGAGGCGGCGCTCGAAATCCGTCATGTGACCACCGACGCCCGCAACAAGCTCTATCCGGAGTTCCGGCATCCCGCGAAGCTGATGTTGTCGCGCGACATGTACGAACGCGCCGGCGAGCGTGGACTGCGCGTGGTCTCTGAATTTGGATTGCCTCCAGGGCGTTATCAGGTGCGCGTGGCCTCGGCCGGCGCCGCGACGACCGGCAGCATCGTCTACGACCTCGACGTTCCGAATTTCCGCGATGGCGCGTTGACGATGAGCGGCGTGGCTCTCACGAGTGATTCAGCCGCTGACACATTGACGCTGCAGGCGGACGTGGGCGATCGCGTGTCGAAGGGCAAGGATTGCCGTCCGCCCGTGTGCGTGCCGGAGGTTCGCCGTGGCAGGGCCATGAGCGAGTGGCCCGCGCAATTGAAGGTGCCGTTTGCATGGCAGGACGTTCTGCCGGCGCCGCCAACCACCGTTCGCGACTTCACGCTGGCGGATACGATTACCGCGTACGTCGAGGTGTACGACAACAGGCGGCAGTTGTCGAATGACACCCCGTACCCGATTGATCTCACGACGACGCTTCGGAATGCGGAAGGCGCAGTTGTCCGGACCATTTCTCAGCAGAAGCCGTCGCAGGGCGTACGACGTCCGTCTGGCGGACATGGGTTCGTGATTCCGATGCCGCTCAGCGATCTTGTTCCGGGACCGTATCTGCTGGAGGTCGAGGCTCGAACCGGGCGCGAACCGGAACAGGCGGCGCGCCGCCGGATTCCGATTCGCATCCAGTAAGGGTGTGACTTACTGCTCGGTCGAGGCTCCGCCGCTCGATGCGTTGCTCGCCTTGCCGACCGCGTTCGGATCGACCTGCGCGAACGCCGCCAGCGTCGGCCCGCTCTCGCCGCGCGGCAGCAGGCTCGGGCCGGAGCGGAGGAATACCTTCTCAGGCGCTGTGGACGTCGGGAACAGAACGCCGATGAAGCAGTTGCTCATCTCGTCCCAGTTCTGAGGTCCCCACACCACCTTCTTCGTCGGATCCGGATTGAAGCGATTGGCTGGTGAGTTGTCGAAGTGCGTGATGAACTGCAGCTTCGACCCCTTCGGCAGCGCGATAGGCTCCGCGTACTGGTAACCCATCTGCCACTCGAAATCCCACTTGCCCTTCAGCACCGTCGTGATCTTCCTGTCCGGTGTGACCACTCGCAGCTCGAAGTCCTTGCCGCGGAGGTGCATGTGCGGCTGGGCGTTGACGAGGCGCGCATCCTCGCCGAAGGTGATCTCGCTGACGACCTCGGCGTTCCCGTCGGACACCGGAATCGCGAGGTTCATCGCCGTCGGCCCGGCGTGGAAGTAGTAGCGTGTCTTCGGCGCCTGCTTCGCGAGGACGATGCCGACACGCGAGGCGTCTGCCGTCGGCTCACCCGACGTGGTGTAGTGCAGCTCGAAGACGAGGTCGGATCCCTTCGGAATGAACTTGGCCGCGCCGTCGATGTCGAAGCGCTGTGCGCCCAGGCCGGGATTGAACTTGCCGAGGATGTCGTTGCCTTCCTCGATGGAGTTGTTGCCCATCAGCGCGCTGTGTGATTCGCGCTCGTAGGCCTCGCCGTATTCGGCGCGGGCCATCCACTTCGATCCCGGCGGTCGTACCCAGACCTTGCCGTGGTGCAGCACCTTCGAATTGCCCGGCCGCATCTCCGCGGCGCTCACCCATAGGTCCTCGGTGAACACGCCCTTCACGACCACGTACTTGTAGTTGATGGTACCCGACGCTGGAATCGAGAACGCCTTCGGCATCTCGACCACGATGTCCGGCTTGATGTTCCAGCCGCTCTCGAACTTCACCGCAGCCGGTGCGTCGCTCGCATTGCCTGCGGGCGCGCCACCGTCCACCCACGCGTTGAGCGTGTCGATCTCCTTCGACGACAGACGGCGTTCGTTGGAGAAGTGCCCGTAGTTCGGGTCGGCAAACCAGGGCGGCATCTGCTTGTTGTTGACCGCTGTCTTGATCGCGCGCGCCCACGGCCGCGCCTGCTCGTAGGTCAGGAGCGACATCGGCGCAACTTCGCCGGGCCGATGGCAGCCCTGGCAGTTCCGCTGCAGGACAGGCAGCACGTCCTTGTAGAAGGTTGGCGCAGTGACGGCTGCTCCGGGTGCTGGCGCGTTCGCGGGGCGCGTGGTCTGCGCCGTCAGCAACGAGACTCCCAGCAGGGCGCCGGCGAGAACGGTCAGGGTAGTGCGCACGTCAATGCCTCCTTGGGTGGTGCATCCGCACAAGTATAGGGCGTCTTGACTTGGGTGAGACGTGCGCTTATCGTCGCCGCTCGCCCCACGGTCGTCAGTGCCGATTCCCGGGTTTCTGGGGGAATTCCTGCTGTCAACGCATGATGACGTCGCGCGTCCTTCTTCTTGGCCTGGTGCTGGCCCTGGGTATTCCGCCAGCCGCGCGGGCCCAGTCCGCCCCGGACAGCCTGCAGGTGCCCACCGGGGCGCTCAGGGTTCTGGAAGTTCCCATCGATGACGGCAGGCCGTTCGCGATGCTTCGCGCCATCCGCGTCCTGCATTCCTCACCGCGTCGCGATCCGCTTCCACCGCCAGTTGCCACCTTCGATCGCCTGATTGAAGCACTCGATCGTCTGGACCGTGAGTTATCGAGAACTGGTGAGCGCGGCCTTGCGCTCGTTATGACGGCGAACAACGGTGATCGTGACGCCTTGCGCGACACGCTCGACGCCCTCGGCCTTCGCCTTCGCGAGCAGCGGGGCGTCTACACCGTCGAGACTCGAACGGGCACGGCAGACGAAGCGCTTCGCGCGCTGCTCCTCAAAGCCGGCATCGACGCCGAAGATGTCCAGAAGCGATTGAGAGGGGGGGAAACCGTACGAGTAGCCCCGCCGGTCATCGACCTTCCACTGCCGCTGCCACTTGAAAAGTGGTCGTCCGAGATCTTTGACACCGGCATAACCGCCCCTGGACTGTTCAAGGCGATCATCCGCAGCCGCGATGCCTCTCTGTTGTATTACGGCCTCCAGACGATGACCGGTGACACACGCGCGTACCTGCTGGCGACGCCAAAGCTGGTCGGGTGGATGTACACCCGTGCGCCAATCGTGGCGGCGTTCGGCGGCGCATTCCGGGTCGGATCGGATGAACGCATGCTCATGCCCGGCGGAGCTGCGGCGGAAGACCTGTGGGAAGGCCTCGTCGGGGAGAAACTTGCGCAGCCCGATCGGTTCGCGCGAGAGCTCTTCGCCCGCGACGGCGGCCGGCTCGCCTATTTTGCGGACACGCTCTGGACGCTCGACGAGGCGCGTGCTCGTTTCGTACTCGGCTTATGGATGGGCGATCGCCGGCTTCGGCAGGAACGTTTCGCGGCACTCTACCAGGTGTTCGCACAGACAGAACCGACGTGGTCCGTCACTGACGCTCCGTTCACGCGGCCGTCGTACGACCCCGCCTTGCTGTTGTCGAACATTCGATTGAGCGACACAGGTCTGCTGCACGCACCGGCGTATCGAAGACTGTGGGAACGCGGCGTCAACGGTATCGAGCTTCCGGGGATCGACGACGGCCAGATGCGCGAACCGGCGGAGGACGGAGTTGCCGATGCCGCGTTCCTTGCCGGATTGCTGGCAGGAAGGTTTTCGCGTGATCGCCGGCTGATCATCGAGCGCATCGCCTTTGGCCAGCGGAACTTCGGGGAGGCGGCTAATGGCGACCTGAAGGACGTGCTCGTCGCGCTGCGCGCGTACGGACGCTATCCGGCCGCGATGCTGGCGCTGGAACGCATTGGAGTCCGTACGCCTGCGCTCTTCGCGCAGGCGGCGCGCCGCGTGGCCGCTCTCGAGGCTACCGATCCGGAGCATGCCGTTCCGCTGCTTGCCCAGTTCCAGGGATCGCTGGCGTTGCTCGAACGGATCGCCCGGACGCGGGCAATACCTTCGTCACGCCTCGAGCCGATCGTCGCGTCGCTGCTCGCGGTGGATATCGACGACGGCCGATACCGCGGCGGGATCGCGGCATGGCTTCGGACGCAGCTGATACCAGCCCTTCCGGCAATCGCGGGTTCCGGCACTGTCGAGGAACGACTTCTCGACGCGCTTGTCGATCGTTTCGAGACGAAGGCTCCGTTCTCCTGGGAAGATCAGGAGTTTGTCCTGGATGCCGAGCGGCTGCGACGCGACCTGAAGGCGGTTCGAGACAGGCAGAAGGGAAACGCGGTCGACAGCCTGCTCGCGCTGTATGCGCACGTCGAAACCCTGTCCGGCGACTCGCTGACACTTGGCGCCATGACATCCCAGGCTGCAACGCTGCGCACGGACGCTGCGAAGCTCCTGCCTGCCCGTGCCTGGCCGGATGCGCCGAACGCAGCTCCGGCGGTCGCCAGGGTGGTCGAGCGCACGGTAAAAGATCTCACCGGCATCCGTAAGCCGACGGATCTCGGCAGGGTTACACGGATCGTCCGCCCGCTGGTTGACGCGCTCGATTACCTGCTCGGCGAAACAATTGTCGCGATCGCGTACGCCGCCTCGATGGGCGACGGCGGACGCGGCGCTGCCGCCGTCGATATCTCGCATCGCCACCACTTTGGCTTCAGCACCGTCGTCGGCAGCGATCGCCAGCTTGTTGCGTGGCGTCGGCCGACCCGTGGGTCGACTGCTGAGGGCGAGGCTGTGACCGGCTCCGTGATGGGTGTGGACCTCGCCCTCGCGAAGACACGACTCAGGCGCCTGGCTTCGGAAGCGCTCGCCGAGACGCCCCGATTGAACTCGAACGATCGCGACACGATGACCGACACCGTGGCGCTGCTGAACCCACGAGACGTGGATGACGCACGCGGACTGCAGATCACAGAGGCTGTCCAGCGTGGCCGCGTTCGTGTGGAGCAGGCCGCTGCCGATGCCGTGAAGCTCGAGACTCTCGCCGCCGAGGCGCGCATCGACCCCTCTCGTCGCGGCCTCCTCGGTTGGACCTCACTCCACGCCGCGTCCGATGTCCCGGCGCTGTTTTCTCTCGCGGAGCTGTTCAGGCTCGGTGGCGGGGCGCCCTCTGCGGTCGACGGCTGGGGCACGTCGCACGAAGCCATGACCGGCTGCTTCTGCATTCATTTCCCGGACGATGCGACGTGGCCGCTGACGACAGGACGCGCGGACACTGGTCAGGCGGGCGCGCGGGTCGTGGATCTGAACCTACGCGTGGCGATGCTCCTTGCCGATCTTCGCGTTCCAGCCACGCTGTTTCCGAGCGTGATGGCGTTTGCCACACAGGACTACATCGATACGGTGCCTCTCGTTCATCCCGACGACTGGGCAGCGCTGGCGAGCCGCGGCTCGAGACTCACCCGTGAACGTGTCGAGGACTATGTATCCGCGGTGGTGGCCAGCGGGCCAGTGCGCGCGGTGGAACGTGCGGGAGCCAGATGAAGCGGGTCGCAGCTGTCTGCCTGTTCACGTCCCTGGTTGCGCTGACGATCGATGCGCAGAAGCCGGGGGTGCTGCGGTTTACGTCGCCGCCACCGAACAGCTACGTCGCCGGCCCGATCACACTCGCCGTCGAGTACGAGGGAGAGGGTGGTGCGGACGCCGTTCAGGACGTCGCGTTTTTTGCGAACGGCAGCCAGATCTGTGCACCCGCTAAGCGGTGGGCGTGCGACTGGGATGCTGGACGAACGGTAGAGGAGCATGCGTTCCGTGCGGTCGCGACGTTGAAGACCGGCGGTCGCGTGGTCGCCAATCTCCGGACCCGGTCCACTGGGTTCTCGCAGAACGAGCCGGTCGACATCGTTCAGGCGAACGCCGTCGTCAAGTCTGGCAACCGTTTCGTCAAGGAGCTCACGCGCGAATCGTTCCGGCTGCTCGACGACAAGCAGCCGCAGCCGATCACCGACCTGATCGTGGGCGGACCTATGGAAGTGCTGCTGGCGCTCGATGTCAGCGCCAGCATGAAAAACGTGCTGCCTGACGTCCAGCGTGCCGCGCGTGCCTTTCTGAAGGCAATCGGCGAAGGTCATCAGGTCACCATCGTGGCGTTCAACGACAGCATTTTCACGGTTGCCCGCCGTGAGGTGAGCATCGAGGCGCGTGTGCAGGCGATTGAGAAGCTCAGCGCGTTCGGCGGTACCGCGCTGTACGACGTCGTCGCCGAGTCGCTTCAGCAGTTGAATGGCCGCGGGCGGAAGGCGCTGGTCGTGTTCAGTGACGGCGAGGACCGGGACAGCCGCGTGACGTTCACCGACGTCCGCCGGTTGATCGACGAAAGCGACGCGACGGTCTTCACCGTCGGGCTCGGACGCGGTGCGCAGGAGGCGGACCTGCGAGAGAAGCTGGAGCAGCTTGCCGACGCCAGTGGCGGCCTCTCGCTCTTCGCGGAGAACGCCGACAGGCTGGACCAGCCGTTCGCCGAGATTGTCGAAACGCTCTCGAACCAGTACACGCTCAGCTTCGTGCCGCGGCGCGACGGCAAGTACCACGAATTGACCGTGCAGGTCCCCGGACGCGACGTTCGCGTCAGGGCGCGGCGCGGGTACGTCGCACCTAAGTAGACCCGTTCAAGGAGAACCAACCCCGGGAGGGAGCCATGCGACTCGTGCGGTTCGGCGGCGCGATGAGCCTCGACGGCTATATTGCCGGCCCAAACGGCGAATACGACTGGATCGTCATGGACCCGGAGATCGACTTCGCCGGGATGATGAGTCAGTTCGACACCTTTCTGATCGGACGCAAGACGTTCGACGCCATGGGGCGCATGGGCAACCAGAGCAAGTCAACGCCAGGCATCACCAACATTGTCTTGTCCAGGACGCTCAAGCAGGCCGATTACCCGCGTATTCGAATCGAGGCGGATGCGGAGAAGGTCGTGAGCGAGCTGCGAGGCCAGGCGGGGAAGGACATTGCGATCTTCGGCGGCGGCGAGCTCTTTCGCAGTCTGCTTGCCGCCGACCTGGTCGATCGCGTGGAGGTGTCGCTCGTCCCGGTGCTTCTGGGCGGCGGGATTCCGCTCCTCCCTCCACCTGCCGGACGAGCCACGCTCGTGCTGCGGAAGCAGCGCGTCTACGAGAAGACAGGCATCGTCAGCCTGGAGTACGACATCGTCAGGAAGCGAGCTTCCGGAACTCGATCTTCTCGGCGCGCGGAATCCTGACCAGGTGGTACGGCATGGTGAGCACCTGGAGGTTGAGCGCGTCGGGCGCCGGCCGTCGCTCCCGGTACTCGATCGTCGTGACCGCGCCCTGACTCTGCACGCGCACGATCTCGACGGCGTATCCGGCCGTCGGCCTGGTGCCGAGGAAAACTCCGACAACGGCGAAACGGGAGAAGTCGATTGTGGGGAGACGTTCGCTGCTGTGGGCGGTCCACAGTGTGCGCCACTCGTCCGCTGAGCGCGCGATGGCTTCGCGCGGCTCTGTCATCTGGCTGTCGGCGCCGCGTGCGACGGTGGTGAAAGCCACCGTCGCCTGCAGCAGTACGGCGATTATCGTTCCCATCACCGTACCAATCTTATTGACGCGTTGCCGTACGTTAGAACCCGGCGACGTTCAGTCGCTTGATCGCTGCGCCGTCCTTGCTGGAGGTGCTCGTATTCACCGCGGCGCCCCTCAACGCGCTCTCAACCTGTGCGGGCGTTGCCCCCGGATGGGTTGACAGATAAAGGGCTCCGCCGCCGCCGACATGCGGGGCTGCCATCGACGTGCCGGACAGCGTCGTCGTGCCGCCGCCCTTCTTTGTCGAGAGGATGCTGACGCCTGGCGCCCAGACGTCAACGCAGTCACCATAGTTGCTCCATGACGCCTCGCGTTCCTGACTGTCCGTCGCTGCCGTGGTCATGATGCCGTTGTTCGATCCGGCTCCGGCTCGCGCCGGTGACTGAGTGCAGGCAAGAACGCCGCTGTTCCCGGCGGCGATTGAGTAGAACACGCCAGCAGCCACCGAGTTTCTGACAGCGTCGTCCAGCGCGTCGCTGAGGCCGCCACCCAGGCTCATGTTCGCGATCGCCGGCGCCTGCGCGTTGTCGGTCACCCAATCGATGCCCTTGATGACGCCGGACGTGGTGCCCGAGCCGCCGCAGCCCAGGACCTTGACGCCGTACAGCGCCACGCCCGGTGCGACACCGACGACGTCCTGAGAGTTGTCTTCTGCGGCCACCGTTCCGGCGACGTGCGTCCCGTGACCGTTGCAGTCGGTGTTCGCGCCGCCGGCGAAGTTGATGTGACCGGCGACGTTGAGGTCCGCGTGACCGGTGTCGATGCCGGTGTCGATGATGTATGCGCGGACGCTGCCGACGGCGCCGCTGCCGTTCCCCGCGGCCGTGCTGCTATCGTCGGCCCCGATCTTCTCGATGCCCCAGGGCAACGTCTGGCTGGTGCCGCCGCCACCGCCGCCGCCACCTTTTCTTCCCTGGCCAATGATTTCCATCTCGCCGTCGAGTTCGACGTACGCGACGCGGGCGTCGTTCTCGAGATCGGCAATCTGCTGTGCGGTCAGGCGCGCGGCGAAGCCCTTCAGCGCCCGGCTGTAAACGTGGTCCGCTCGAAAGCCACGTCCGCGTTCGAGCTCCTGGACGAAGCCGGCAACACCGCGATCGAGATAGTTCCAGGCAGCCGCGTTTGCCTGTGCCCGATCGTCAGCTCGATAGAAGCCCGCGAACCCGCGGAAATCGGTGGCGTCTTCGAACACGACGATCACCGGGATGTTCACCCCACGCTGCTGCGCCGACCCAGAGTGGGAAAGCAGCGCGATCGCGATGGCAACCAGGCCGACAAGTGCGGCGCGTTTGTTCATTGTGTTCCTCTCAGGAAACCGAACGGCATTGCGAGAATTGCACCAACTGCGAAACTGGCCCATTGCGGCGCGGGGGCGGCGCTGAAGAGTGTATCGACGCTGGCAAGCCAACCTTCACAAGAAGTTTTTCTGTGTGAAGGCAGGATTTCGAATACGCACACTCTGACCGAAGCGTGCGCAGTCTTTCTCTCGCGTCTGGCACCCCTGAAGGGGTGCCAGACGATTCAGAGTTGACGGGTGCCTTACGAGCGACCCAAGGAGTGTCTACGACGCCGCGATCTCCAGTAGCGTCGAATGGACGGTATCCGCGATCTCGATCACATCTTCGGACAGGCGGCGGCGCCTCTCCGCCCGCGACCGGTCGAACGGCATCCGTACCGGTGGGCCGCCTTCGACCGGCCGTGAAGCCCGGACGGACTCGGCATAGTCGGCAACGGCGCGCTCGAATTCGCCGACGTCCGTCAGCAGATCCGGCCTGATCGCGATGACGATCATTCCGAAGCCGGCCATCTCCGGAGGGATCGCCGGGCTGCCGGCAAGCGCGCCAAACAGTTGCACGACGATGCCAAGGCCTGATCCCTTGTGGCCGCCCCACGCGGCGAAGGCTCCCTCGAGTGCCTTAGCCGGGTCGCGCGTCGTGCGGCCGCCAGCGTCAAAAGCAACTCCCTCAGGAAGCTGCTCTCCAAGTCGCTGGGCCAGCGCAACCTCGGCATGCATGATCGCCGACGTGCCGATGTCCCAGATCACGGGTTCCCGGTCTGACTGAAGGCGGACACGATGACTCGGGAACCCGACACAGATCGGATTGGTACCGAATCGTCCTTCGCTCGCGCCATGAGGGGCCACCCATGGAGAAGCGTTCGACGCGATGATTGAGACCAGTCCTCGAGCCGCAGCCATCTCTGCGTAGTACGAGAGCATGCCCGTGTACCACGTGTTGTTCGCGCCGACGATGGCGATGCCTGCGGCAGCGGCTTTCTCGATGGCGAGCTCGGTCGCGCGGTGCGCGACGACGTAGCCGATTCGATCGCCACCGTCGAGCGACGCAGACACTGGCGTTTCCTTCACGACGCGCAGCGGAGCCTTGCTCACGCCCACGCGCCTGTCGCGCTCCACGATGCTGATCGCACGCGCCAGACCGCCATAGGTCACGCCGCGCAACTCGCAGTCGATCAGGTGATCGGCGATGAGGCGCGCGTCTCCGGCATCGTGACCGGCGGCCCTCATCGCGCGCTCGGCCAGGTCGCGTGCCTGTTCGACAGTCAGACGCATTGCGTTACTTTAGTGCGGAAGCACGATGCCCCTTGCGCTGCTCCTGCTCGTCGTGATCGCGGTCGTCGTCTGGAAGCTCAATGCGGCGGGCCGGCAGTTCCTGCCCGCGTTTGCGCGGCTCCTGACCGGCGCTCAGGTACAGCGGAACGCGGCAAGCCTGTTCACGGGCCTCTCATTCGCCACGGGCCAGTTTCACGGCAGGGACGTCGCCATCCGCCTGCAGTTGCGAATGGGGCGATATCAACTGGGCTATCTGGTCGTGGCGATGAGGACCAACGGTCCGCAGACCCTCGATTCGAGCGGTGTGGATTCACTCACGCGTGATGATGCCGGACGGCGCGCGCTCTTTACAATCGCCGCAAACGACCTGCTGCTGTCGGTGGAAGACGGTTGGCTGAAAACGATGTGGAAGCCCGTCGGGTTCATGATGTTCCCGGGCCCCTTCGCGGAAGAGAAGTGGCGGCCTATGCTCGAGGCGATGCACACCGTAGCGGCGTCGCTGGAAGCTTAGAGTCCCGGGAAGCGCGGCGGCCGTGTAATCGACGCGACGTCTGACGGAGTCTCGGGTCGCGTAATCGTCCGCTCCACTCGATTCGCCAGCGTCACCCGGACGCGAGCCGACCCAATCAGCAGCGGAGTCCAGACGGCATACGCGAGCCAGGTCCACGCAAGCGGAGGCGCTGCTGTCCGAATGGCGCTCGCATAACGATCCAGGCCTTCTCGCAAGGTCGGGTCTTCGGCCGCAGTGGCGCTCGTGCGTGCGATTCGCGCCATCTCTTCACGCAGCGCGTTGTCCGCCAGCATCGCCCCGCTCGTCGCGCGAACGCTGGCGAGCAGCACTGCGGTCAGCAGTACAAGGCTGGCGACGTAGATGCGCGGGAAGCGCGGGCTGCGCGCCACGAGCAAAGGGATCAGCGTTGCCGACGCTGTGACGAATCCAGCCAGTGTGAGGAGTTGAAGAAAGGGCGGCGTCAGCGCACCGAACAACGGAATCAGCACGACGCCGGACATGTTCGCGTTGGCGTTGTCCCACAACTCCGGACTGGCGATGTAGCCCCACACGAAGCGCCACTCCGCGAGAAACGGCTGGAGCTGGACCACGAGCCAGAGCGGTGCGGCAATCAACACGAATGCGAGAACGGCCAGCTCTCCACCCAGAGGAGGCCGCTGGTCTTCAGGAATCGTGACGCGTTCGTTTGGAAGCACGGGTGCGCCACCGCGCAGCAGGTACTTGGTCGCGATGCCGCCGGCGAGGAGCAGGCCGCCCATCTGCATCAGGACCACGACAATCGCGCGCGGGTCTTCGGTGCCGGCTGTCATGGGCCATGCCGGGATGGCCGCGACGAGCATCGCGACCCCGGCCATGAGGCAGGCGGTCGCTACTGATCGGAGCAGCCACGCGACGAGGCGTTCGAACGGCGTCCCCACGTTCCAGTTATCGGCTCGACTACCATACCCGCCATGGTGCTGAGGATGCTCTGCGTCGTATTCGCGCTGATGCTTGGGGCCTGCACGACGGAGCTGCCGCCACCGTCACGGCCCGACCATCTGCTGGTGATGGTGTTCGACCAGATGCGGCCCGATTACATCGACCGCTTCAACCTTCAGAATTTCAAGCGTCTTCGCGACTCCTCACGCCACTATCCGGAGGCCTACGTCGGTCATCTCAGTTCGCAGACGATCGTCAGCCACCTCGTCATTCCAACGGGCCTTGCGCCAAAGGACTTGCCCTGGCAGGACGATGCGTTCGTTGACGTGGACGGCGTGTTGGGAAAGCCGAACGCCGTGTACGACGCGGATGAATTGTCGCTCGACGAAATCCGGCGCTTCCTCGAGCGCATTCCGCGGGACCGTTACATCACGGCCGCGATTGAGGACCGCCTGGGCCCCGTCTTCGCGGTTGGCGAAAAAACGTACGCCGCGGAAGTGTTCGGCGGACCGCACGCGTCATCCATCGTCACGCTTCAGAAAGCCGAGGGGAAGTGCACCCCCTACGGGGTCAATGTTCCGTCGTTCATCTGGGGCAACCCGCGTTTCGCGCTCGAGTGCGCCGAAACGTACGGCACCGGCCTGAAGACGATCTACGCGCTCGACGGTAGCCATTACGTCCCCGGCAACGATCCTTCACACCTCGGCGGGGATATATGGACCGCCGACGCGGCCCTTGAAATCATGCGCCGCGAGCGCTGGTCCGGCCTCTTGCTGACATTCGGTGGCATCGACCGGGTGGCGCACATGCTCGGCGAGCAGGACGGCCGCGGATTGGTGAGCGTGCCGAGCGAGTATCGGCTCGCTGACGTTCTGCGGGTTGCCGATGAGCAGCTGGGGCGGATCCTCACCGAGCTCGATGCGAAGGGCCTCGCTGATCGCACCATGGTCGTCGTGACCGCAGACCATGGAGGCCAGCGACATGACGTCTATCTCGGAAACGGCCGCTTCCAGTCGTGTTGCAGGTACGACAATTCCGATGCAGAGCCTGATCCGCCGTACTGGGTTGAGCACCTGATGCAGGTTGGATCACTCAAGACGGCCTATGTCGATTCCAGCATCGCCTTGTGGCTTGGCGACCCGTCGGAGGCCAACGAGCATGCGCTTCGGCGCGGGCTGCAGGACATCTCCGGTGTCACCGAGATCTACGCGAAGCGCCGCGAGGGCACGGCGCACCACTATGAACAGGTCTATTCGGATCTCGAGAAGCAGAGTGCGAGGTTCAGAGCATGGGCGCGGCTCCACAGCGCCGAGCTGGTGAACACGATGGCGAGCCGTTCCGGGCCGGACCTGGTGGCGCTGCTGGCCGACGGCGTCGGGTTCGGGCGGATCGGCGGCCACGGCGGGGCGCAGGAGAAGGTGCAGCGGATTCCGATGATCATCCGTGTGCCGGGCGAGTCTCCCTCAACGCGAACGCTGCCCCTCCGGCTGATGGATCTCCATCCTGAAATATCGAGAGTGCTCGGGCTTGACGATTCCGAGTAGGCGAGCCGAATTCTGTTTGCCGGCGTCTAACTTCACGGTCAGACCCCCCGTCTAATCCTGGGAACCGGAACGTCCTAACCCTGTCAGCGGAGGTAATGCCTTGAGAAGTTCGCGTGGGTTCTTCTCGCTCGTCTTGTGTGCCTGTCTGCTTGTGGCAGGTCACCGCGTCGCCGGCCAGGCGGTTGTCTTTTCGCAGGCGGCGCCCCCACCCCCTCCACCTCCCGCGGCGGGAGCACCGGCCGGCGCGCAGTTGAAGGTGGTGCCGCCACCGCCAATAGGGATTCCGCCCGAAGAGCTTCCAAGATTCGAGGTTGCGTCGGTGAAGAAACCCGACGGAAAGACGACAAGTTCTGCTCTCAGGACGCCCGGCGGGGGACGCATCACCATCGTCAACCTTCCGCTGCGCACGATCATCATGCAGGCCTGGGGCGGGCTCCGCGACTACCAGCTGAGCGGCGGCCCGAGCTGGATGACGACCGATCGCTTCACCGTCACCGCCAAAGCAGAAACCAATGTGCCGCGCGAGCAGTTGATGCCGATGGTGCGGGCGGTGCTGGTCGATCGCTTCCAGATGAAGTACCACATCGAGAAAAAGGAAATGCAGGCGTACGTGCTGACGACCGCCGAGAAGGAATGGAAGCCGACCGCTCGCATGAAGCCGGTGGAGTGTCCGACGGGCCCCGCTGGCACGCCGGCCGCACCCATTCGTCCCGATCAGATCCGCTGCGGCAGCACGATGCTGTCGACCAGCGGAATCCAGGCACGTGGCGTCACGATGACCAACTTCGTGAGCCTCCTCGGCTCCATAGGCGGCCTGGGCCTCATTCACGATCGGACGGGCCTGACCGGGACCTACCAGATCGAGCTCGACGCCTCGCCGACGGCGCTGCTTCGATCGTCTTCACTCGCGCTCGCACTCAGCGGCCTGAGCAATCCCGCCGGCGCCGAGAACCTTCTGCCGCAGGTCGGCGATGGACGCTCCCTCGATGCCGCGGTCCGCGACCTTGGCCTGAAGCTGGCCCGGCAGAAGGAGATGGTCGACGTGCTCGTGATCGACAGCCTGAGCCAGCCCGATGAGGACTAGCGGCATGAGACGAACGGTTATCTCCTCGCTGTCGCTCGTCCTCCTGATCGCGGTGCTCGTTCACCCGCTCGTCGCCGCGACGGATCATGTGGGGCGCGTCACACTGTCCGGCGGATCGCCGGTGCCGGGTGCGCGCGTCACGGCCACCCAGGGCAGCACGACCGTGACGACAACCACGGATGTGCAGGGCGCTTATCGCCTGCCAGGGCTCGCCGACGGCGCGTGGACGATCGAGGTGTCCATGGTCGGCTTCACCTCGCAGCGCCGTGAAGTCACGGTCGGCGCCGGGGCAGCCACCGCCGCGTGGGAACTGGCTGTGATGCCGTTCGACGAGATCACGCGCGGCATAAAAGTTCCGGCGCCGGCTCCGCCGATCGATCGGCGTGCGGCCGCGCAGAAAACTCAGGGCCGCACCGCGGGACCTGGAACTGCACCGGGAGGGGCGTTTCAGCGAGCCGGCGTCGCCGCGGCGCCGCCCACTGGCGCTAACCCCGCTGCCGGGCGTGGAGCGCCTCTTCCTCCGGGGCTCGCGGCAGGCCCTAACCCCGCCGCCGGGCGCGGTGCGCCGCTGCCTCCGCTTGCGCCTCCATCCGGCGACGTGGCGGATGCGTTCCTCGTTACCGGCTCGACCAACACAGGTGCCGCGCAGCCATCTGTCGGCAACCAGGCTCGTCCAACGGGTATTCGCCTGTTCCGGGCCCAGATCACGTTCGATGGCGCAACCTCCGCGTGGGACGCACGGCCGTTCTCACTGACCGGCCTGCCCGCCGTGAAGCCAGACACGAGCCGCCTCAACGTTTCCGGGAACTTCTCGGCGCCCATACGGATCCCCTGGCTGGGCATCCGGACGAACAAGAACCTGACGCTGAATTTCAACCGCAACGTTAACAACAACGCCAACCTGCAGTCGGCGTTCATGCCGACGCTCCTGCAGCGCTCCGGTGACTTCTCGGAGACGGTCGATGGCTTCGGCAATCCGATACAAGTGCGCGATCCGGTAACCGGGCTTCCATTCGCCGGGAACCGCATTCCCTTCGATCGCATCAGCCCGCAGGCCGCTGCGCTGCTAGCGCTCTATCCCGAGCCGCAGCCTGGCACCACCGGCCGCTACAACTACCAGCTCCCGGCGTTCAGCAGCAACGTCAACTACGCGTTCAACGCCAACATTGGAAACCTCATAAGCAACACCACGAACCAGTTTGGCGTTCAGGGTGGCTACAACCGTTCGTCGAGTGATTCGACATCCCTCTTTGGTTTCGACGATAACTCGCACGGTTCGGGAATGAACGTCGCGCTCAACTGGCAGCGCCGCTTCATTCCGTCGAACCGGCAATTCCAGCTGCGCTACGCGTTCTCCCGTAACACCAACACCTCCGAGCCGTTCTTTGCGAACAACATCAACGTGTCAGGTGATGCGGGGATTGCCGGCAACAACCAGGACCCGCAGAACTGGGGACCGCCTGGCCTCTCGTTCGCCAGCGAAATCGCCGGGCTGTCGAGCGGTCAGTACTCGTTCAACCGGACGCAATCGCATGGGTTCACCTTCACCATGCCGCACACAACGGGTCGCCACACGTTCATCGTCGGCGGCGACGTCCGATACCAGATGACCGATTCCGTTTCGCAGCAGAACGCACGCGGCACGTTCACCTTCAACGGGTCGTTCACCGGCCACGACCTTGCGGACTTCATGCTCGGTCTTCCCAACACGAGTTCGATTGCCTTCGGCAACGCCGACAAGGGATTCCGCGCCTGGAACTACTCGGGCTACATCAACGACGATTTCCGGACGACGCCGAGCGTCACGCTCAACATCGGCCTCCGCTGGGACTTCGAGGTCCCGGTTGAAGAGCGGGGCGGCCGCCTGGTGAATCTGGACGTGGCCGACGACTTCAGCGCTGCCGCGCCGGTGATTGCCGCTGACGGCATTGGACCGATTACCGGCCGCCATTACCCGTCGGCGTTGATCAAGTCCAGCCCCTGGGGCATCCAGCCGCGCGTCGGCGTTGCCTGGCGCCCGATTCCGACGTCGTCGGTGATTCTGCGAGCCGGCTACGGGATCTATCGCAACACCAACATCTATCAGGCGCTGGCGCAGCAGATGGCGCAGCAGCCGCCGCTCTCGTACGCGTTCAACTCGGTCAGCACGACGCAGACGCCGCTGACGCTGGCCAACGGCTTCATCGCGCCCGTGGCGGTGACGTTGAACACTGTCGCCTTCGATCCCGACTTCAAAGTCGGCACCGTCCATCGTTGGCAGGCGTCGGCGCAGCGCGATATTGGCGGAGGTTACACCGCGGTTGCGACCTACCTCGCCGGTAAAGGCGTCAACCTTCCGCAGTCGTTCATCCCGAACACGTATCCGCAAGGCGCGGTCAATCCCTGCCCGGCGTGTCCGACGGGATTCGTCTACACGACGTCAGACGGCAGGTCGCTGCAGAACGCCGCACAGTTCGAGCTGCGGAAACGACTCCAGTCGGGCCTTTCGTGGACGACGTCCTACACGCTGACAAAAGCGACCGACAACGCGTCGAGCTTCACAGGGCCCGGCGGCGCCATTGCGCAGAACTGGCTCGACCTCGACGCCGAGTACGGGCCGTCGTCGTTCGAGCAGCGGCACCAGTTCCGGTTCCAGGTGAACTACAACACCGGACAAGGTCTGGCCGGCGGCGCGCTGCGCAGTGGATGGAGCGGCAGACTCCTGAACGGCTGGAGCACGAACGCACAACTGACTGCCGGCAGCGGGACGCCGCGGTCCCCGATCTATCGTGTGACCTCTGTCGCCGGCGTCACCGGGACTGTCCGCGCGAACCTGACGGGGGAATCTATCGACGGCGGACCGGATGGCTTCTACGCGAATCCGGACGCGTTCGCGCCGCCGCCGCCGGGCGAATGGGGCGATGCGCCGCGGAACTCGATTCGCGGTCCGTCCCAGTTCTCGTTCAATGCCAATGCGTCGCGGAGCTTTCAGTTCCGCAATCGTTACTCGATCAACTGGTCGATGAACGTGACGAACCTTCTCAACCGCGTCACCTACTCGAACATCAACACCACTGTGGGCTCGCCTCAGTTCGGGCTGCCGACCGCGCCGGGCGGGCACCGTCGAATCAGCTCCCGCGTCGGCTTTACGTTCTGACCACAAGACACGTGGTGACGATGACGACACAGAAGGACATGTCATTGATGATGCGACGTTCTGCGATGACCGCAATCGCACTCGTGTGTCTGGTCGCGGCTGGCGGCGCCCAGGCTCCCGTGCCAGCGCCCGCCGCGCCGCCGCAGGGCCAGCAGCCGGCGGCCGTCTTCAAGGGGTCAACGCGCCTCGTTGTCCAGAACGTCTACGTGAAGGACAAGGAAGGACGGCCTATCCAGGGGCTGACCGAGAAGGACTTCGTCGTCTTCGAGGACAACCAGCGGCAGGAACTCGCTTTCGTCGAGTTCCAGCGCATCGTCGAGGACCCGATTGTCGATGTGCCGGACGCGGCACCAGCTGACAATGCCGCCGGCGCCCAGCGCGTCGCCAACGTCGAGATCGCCACGCCACCATCAGGCAGCATCAAGTATCAGAACAGGCGCCTGATCGTCTTCTACTTCGATCAATCGTCGATGCCGCTGGCGGACCAGCTGCGCTCGTACGAGAACGCGCGCAAGTATCTCGACAAGCAGATGACCACGTCCGACATGGTGGCGGTGATGTCGTTTCAGAACGGCATCCTGCGCGTGCGCCAGGACTTCACCTCCAACCGTGCGGCGCTGCGCGAGGTCATCGACGTACTGCAGATCGGCGACGACCTCAACTCCGACGGCATTCCTGATGCTTCCGATTCGGGCGGCGGCGGCGACGCGGAGTTCAACATTTTCAACACCGATCGTCAGCTCTCCGCGCTGCAGGCGGCCGTCGGCATGCTGCGCGGTCTGGCCGAGCAGAAGACCCTGATGTATTTCGGCAGCGGCATGCGCCTGAACGGCAACGACAATCAGGCCCAGCTGAGCGCGACGACGAACGCCGCCATCAAGGCCAACGTCACGATCAATCCCATTGACGCCCGCGGTCTGACTGCGTCGGCGCCGCTCGGAGATGCCACGCGGGCTGGCGGCGGAAACGCCGGTTCTCTCTTCGGGGCCACGAATGTGGCCGGCACCAGCCAGGCCTCGCAGGACACGCTGTTTGCTCTTGCGAAGGACACCGGCGGCACCGCGATGTTCGACAGCAACGATCTGGCCGCCGGGATCACCCGCGCTGCGCGTGCGGTGACGGACTACTACGTCGTTGCCTACTACAGCAATCGTACCGAGCTCGATGGAAAGTACCGGCGCGTTCGCGTCGAGGTTCCGCAACAGAAGGACGCCCAGCTGGCGTACCGCCAGGGTTATTTCGCCGACAAGACCTTCGCGAACTTCAACAACGCCGACAGGGAGCGCCAGCTCGAAGAGGCCTTCAGGCTCGAGGATCCGATCACCGAGATCACGATCGCGATGGAGCTGAACTACTTCGCGCTCAGCCGCGCGGAGTACTACGTGCCGGTCTCCATGAAGATTCCCGGCAGCGAGCTCAATCTGGCACGCAGCCGCGGTGCGGCCCGTACGAACATCGACTTCATCGGTGAGATCAAGGACGAGTACGGGATCACGATCCAGAACATCCGCGACAGCATCTCGGTCAGGCTCAGCGACGCCGACGCCGAGCAGCTTGCGCGGCGGCCGATCCAGTACGAGAACGGCTACGTCCTGCTGCCGGGCAAATACATGATCAAGGTGCTCGCGCGCGATGCGACGACCGGGCGCATCGGCACGTTCCAGACCCCGTTCGTGGTGCCGAACCTCGTGCGCCAGGCCCAGCAGCTGCCCATCAGCTCCGTGGTCCTGAGCAGCCAGCGTGTTGCGCTTGGTGACGAACTGTTCACCGTGAGGCAGGAAGCCGATGTGGCCGCGCTCAACCCGCTCGCCTTCGACGGCCAGAAGCTGCTGCCGAGCGTGACGCGAGTGTTCAGCAGCAGCCGCGAGCTCTACGTCTACCTCGAGGCGTACCAGCGCGGGGCGGCAACGATGCGCCCGCTGGTGGCGGTGTTGTCGCTGTATCAGGGAGACAAGAACGTGTTCCAGACCGCGCCGCTCCCGGTGGTCGGCGGCATGGACCTGAAGTCGAAGGCTGTGCCCGTGCGGTTCAGCGTGCCGCTCGAGGTGATCGAGCCGGGACGCTACGAATGCCAGATCACCGTCCTCGAACCGGAGACGGGGAAAGCGGCTTTCTGGCGCATGCCGCTCGCTGTCGTCCCGTAGCTGTCGTCCCGTAGGGCACCCCTTCAGGGGTGCCGCACAATAAATGAAGGCTAGCGCTGAACGCGCACGCCTTGCTTCCAGATTGCGACGATGTTCCGCGTGTCGCGAATCTGTTTCGAGGGATCACCGTCGACGAGAAGCAGATCCGCCCGCATCCCTGTTCTGAGTCGCCCTCTGTCGTTCATGCGAAATGCGCTGGCAACTGCGGATGTCGCTGCCGCAAGCGCTGCGGACGGCGTCAGGCCGGCGTTCACGAGATGTTCCAGCTCCTTGTGCAGGGAGGCTCCGTAGGTCAGTCCCGGCGCGGGCGCGTCCGTTCCAGCCAGCACGGGCACTTTGGCCGCGATCAGCTGCCGGATCGCCTGCGGCGCCGCGTCGCAGGAGAGCTTCGATTCAGCTGGTGGCATTTCCACGAGCCCCCGGAATTGCGGCTTCACATACTTCATCGTGTCGGCCTCCTTCAGAAAACCTGGGCCATCGGGTTTCCCGCAGACGGAATAGAGAACCGACAACGTCGAGATTACGAAGACGCCGCCTTTGGCGGCAACCTGTCCGAAGTCTGCCGACACCGTCGGTCCCACGAAGAGATGGGCCAGGCCATCGACGCCAGCGGCAATCGCACTGCGTGCGAAACGCTCGTTGCCAATGTGAGCGACCGCCAGCTGCCCACGTGCGTGAGCGGCCCTGGCCACGGCGGCGACCGTCTGTTCATCGAGCGTCGGCAGCTTCCGCGGGTAGGCGTCGCTCGTGTCGTCGTAGATGATCTTGATGAATTCGGCCCCCTCGGCCAGCCGCGCCGCAACGAATGCGTCAGCCTCGCCCGGCGCAGTGAGGGTTGGCAGTCGTGACGCCTGCGGATCCATCTGCGTTGGATGGCCACCTGGCGCCGTCGCGCCCGTGCCTGCGGTGAGCACGGCAGCGATGTCGAACCGGTTGGCAGCCTCGAACGCCTTGAGCTGAGCCACCAGTGGCGGAGCTGCCCACATCACCACCGTCGTGGTGACGCCGAACACAAGGTTCTGCTGCAGTGCCTGGTCCGGGGCGAAGAACGGGAGATGGACGTGCGCATCCATCAGCCCCGGCAGCAGCGTGCGTCCCTCGCCCGCGATCTCCTGAGTCCCTTCCGGCACAGCTGTCGTGGCCGCGCCGACAGCGGCGATCTTTCCGTCGCGTATGAATACCGTCTGCCGCTCGGCAATCGTCTCCCCGTCGAAGACACGGACGTTGCGGATGACGAACAGGCCGTCCGCCGACTGAGCTGGCAGTAGAACAGTGGCGGAGACCAACAGCACGAGGGCGCACACGGCTCGTATGGCCATGCGCGCTTAGACGGCAGCGTGCGTTATGGGGTTGGGCGCCCCCTGGCACGCGGCGAGTTTCTTGTTGATGGTTCGACGCCTTCGAATGAAGTCGAAACGCGCGCGAGGGATGGCTAGCGGCTTCGATGCTGCGCCAGCGCGTTCAGCCGGGAGCGTGCCTCGTCGTCAACTTCGGTGAACCGCACGGCGAAGCCGATACCCGGTATCGCGTGGACTACCTCTCCTGCCACTGTGATCGGCCCAGTCGGCAGCGTGACCGTGATCTCCTGCACGGGCGTGCCCGTCGGCGGAACGCTGAAGCGGCCTTCGATATAGCAGCCCGTCGGGCTGAGGCTGCTGATGCGGCATTGCTCTTCTCCCCAGTCGCTAAGCCACGTGCAGTCGAAATACTGCTCGACGCGCAGGCGCTGGCGACGCTCTGACGGCGACTGAGTGCTGGCTGGTGGTATTGATTGCTGGCGCATGGCGACGCTCCGAAACACCGGGGCTCCTGAATGCCCGGCAAGAAGGGAGCCAACGCGCATTCGTTGAGAGGCTGCGACCGTGTGCTCAGGTGTGCCCGTGCCGGAGACTCATGCGGATCACAGTCTTTGCTCCGCGTGACGAAACTTGCAATGATGACCGGGCGGCCGCCCTATTTGGGCGAGGCGTTCGCGGCTCGTTTCGGACCCTTCTCGGTGCCCTCGGCGTAGTGCAGCAGCATCGTTACGACACCGCCGGCCGGTGCCTGAAACTCCACGATCGCACCGGACCAGGAGAACCGGGTCGGGGACAACGCCACGAGTTCCTCCCTGCCCTTGCCACCGTAGTCGAGCCACAACGTCGCACCGGTTAGCGTGACCTCGGCCGCCGTCTTCTCGTCGCCATCGGCCACGTCGTACATGCCGACATACCTCGCGAGCGTGGGCGCGGGCACATTGACCGGCTGCGCAGGCTTCGTCGCCGACATGCGCGCCAGGCTGGCGGCGTTGTTCTCGCACACGGCTTCGAGCATTTCGGTGTCCGCCTGCAGCTTCATCGGGATCGCGACTGTGATCGGCCTGGTATAGGCCTTCGGATCGGTCATCGTGACCTGGACGTCGATCTGGCCGACGTTCCGTCGCGTGAAGCGTTCAGAGATGCGGAGTGCTTCTGTATGGGGATGCCCGTCGAAGTCCAGCCAGGAGCGATCGGTATAGCCGTTGCTGTCGACGACGAGGACGTCACCCTCCCAGCGCCCGACCGAATAGCCCATCCACGTGGGATTGGGATCCGGCTCCAGCGTGCGGCCGTCCATGAAGATCACACGGTGCGTGAGATCGTCAAACAGCATGACGATCATCGTCGGCGTCTGGACGATGCGCCTCCACCGATATCGAGTCGTGGTCAGGACAGGACCGAGCGGCAGGCAGCGCGTCTCCATGCTGTCCTTGCCGAAATCGAGACGCCGCTTCCGATACAGCGCGTCAGCCCACGGAGCCACGTCCCCTGGCCCCAGGTCCGAGGCGATGTTGTTGTTGTAGCGGTCACCCGCGTCGTTTCTCCAGAGGCCGGACAGATCGGGTTTGCCGTCTGGCATTCGCGGTGCGGGCGCATCCAGATTGGGCTTGCCATCGGCCAGGCGGGGAAGGCCTGGCGTTGGCAGATTCAGCCACTGCGCTTCGATGGGCGCGGCGAACCACAGGAGTCCGAGCCAAACGAGAGACGAGCGCAGGCGCATCATCGAACCTCCGATTCAGGCGGCAAGTCGCAGCTACGGGAGCTTCAGGGCTTCGCGCAGCTCGCGCGCCGTCATCGTCTTCAGGAAGATCGGCTGGCTCGAGTCGAACGACTTGCCTGCCGCAAGCGGTCCGACGACGACCGGTTCAAAACCGGCGTCTCGGACAAGCTGTGACGCTACCGCCAGCGCCGCCGCATCGTCGCCTGCGAGCGGGACTGCTACCTTGTCACCCGCGCGGTGCGCCTGGCTGAGGAACACCTTGTTGTTCAGCTGATTGAACGCGCGAACGATGCGTGCCCCGGGCAGATGTTCGGCTGTCGCGATGCCTGCGCCCTTGGCGACCGCCGCTTCAGCGATCGGTCCGTCACGGCGCGGGTTCGGGTTCCCCGCGTCGAGGACGATCTTGCCCTTCAACGCGGCCGCATAGTCCTGGCCGATCTGCGGCATCGACGAGTACGGCACGCCGAGGAAGACCACGTCTGCGAAGGCGATGGCTTCCTTCGGTGTTCCCGCGCGGGCGCGCGGTCCGACGCGCGCGACGAGCGGCTTCAGGTTGTCCGGGTTGCGCGATGAGAAGAACACCTCGTGCCCGGCTCTCGCCATCAGCTCCCCGATTGCGCCGCCGATGTTGCCCGATCCGATGAAACCGATCTTCATCGGCTTCGAGGCTTGTGGTGTCGATTGCGCCTGCACCGCGACCTGCATCAGCACGATCGCCGCGGCGGCCGCGAATGCGGCGCCATGAAGACGGATAGTCATTCTCGCCATAGGGCGGCGATTCTAGCCCAGTCCACGCAGGATCTGACGCGGCTGTGCGTATTTGCTTAGTCGAGCTCCACGTGCAC